>Ga0265293_10007012_pt1 | contig 17629 bp, 8 predicted proteins | sample Munlanlewell138R_FD_192505 | JGI IMG/M metagenome (GOLD analysis project Ga0265293, IMG submission 192505) | Leachate microbial communities from a municipal landfill in Southern Ontario, Canada - Leachate well 138R | ecosystem: Engineered > Solid waste > Landfill > Unclassified | place: Canada...
CTCCACATCCTTGTTGAGGGTCCAGTTCAGCCGTGCGTCGGTACGGTTGATCACGAACGCTTCAATCTTGATGGGAGAGAAAAGTCTCTCGTAATCGATTGATGTCAGCTCTTCCGCCCTGTCATCACTGCAGCTGAAATTGAAAAGAGCTGTTGTCAGGAAGGCGAAGAGTGCAATATAGTGTCTCTGTTTTCTTTTCATAATGATTAGTTCGTTAATTGTCCGTTACTGCTGTCGATGAATGTCTGCCAGATAGGCCAGTACTGGTTCTGATCGGGATTATTCTGGTATAGGGCATTGATCAGTTCCGGGGTCAGGTCGTCCGCGTCAAACCAGGTGGTGCTCCCCTCGTAGCCGAGGCTGGCACCGATCTCATCGCTGTCACCATGATTCAGGCCATAGACAATCAATGTCTCGTTGTCGTCCGCAGTCTTGAAGTAGAGCTTCTCCGGCAGATCAGCGTAAGGTCCTTCGCGGTTGATCAGCTGTGTCATCTTCATCTTGGCTTCGTCGAGCTTGCTCTTGAGCATGTTCCAGCGGATCAGGTCTGCCTTGCGGAGGCTCTCGCCGGCAAACTCCAGCGCACGCTGATCGACGATGGCGTGGAAGAAGGCATCCTTGCTGGCGGTGGCTTGCGACATGTAGGCTGTCACCTTCGCTGCCGGCAGCGCTCTGTCGAGGACAGGTTTCAGGTAGGGTGCCGCCGCAGCGGGTCCATCCAGCTCGTTGACTGCTTCGGCAGCCATCAGGTAGATATCGGCCAGACGCATGTACTGCCAGTTGATGCCATCATCATTGGTAGAGGTAACACGACGGTTCATCCACTCGTAGCGCAGCTTGCCGAAGCACCAGTTGTCGATGCTGCGAAGTTGCTGGTGGCTTGGGTTGGAGTTGGACCACTCATAGGGTACACAAGTCACGTCGCGCCGCAGGTCCTCCACGTCGTAGTCGTAGAAGAGGTAGGGCAGGGGACCGTTTGTACCACCCCTGTTTTGGTCGGTGTACTGGTCCTTACTGCGATGTTGCACACCGAGTGTGAAGAGTACGCGCCCACGGCCAGCGGAGAAGGGGATCTCCCAGATTGACTCCTTGCCGGCGGTCACATCATCCTGGCAGAGCAGGCGGAAGTTTTGTTCGAAGGAGCCCAGCGTGTTGGAGCCCTGCTGAATCACCTCGATGGTTTTTTCCTTTGCCAGTGCATACATCTTGTCAGGACTAAGCTCCGGATCGCTGCTGCGACGCACGCCGTCGGCACGCTGTGAAAAGCCTCCGGCGTAAAGGGCTACGCGTGCCGTCAGCCCCTTCACGAAGGCCTTATTGACCCGTTCGGTGCTGGCGGTGATATCTGTTTCGTTGGGCCATGCCACCAGCTCTTCCGCCTCATCCAGGTCAGCCAGCAGCTGCTTGTAGATGATGTCACGGTCGCTGCGCGGCAGGTAGAGTGTCTCGGTGGTGATCGGCTCGAAGCGTGCCGGCACATCACCCCATGCTTTCACCAGGTCGAGGTAGATCACGGCCCGCAGGGTGAGTGCCTCACCCAGCAGCTGTGCCATCCTGGGGTTCTCATCCACCTTTCCGAAGTCACGGAGTCCTTCAATCGCCTTGTTGGCCCGTTCAATGCCTTCGTAGAACTTGGCCCAGGCGTTGTTGTCGGTGTTCATCTGTGTATTGCCGGGTGAGGCGGCATAGGTAGAGAGTTCATATTTCCCCGCATCGTTCAGCTGGGTGGGATTGATGCCGTTGATCCACTCCACATCACTGTTGATGCCATAATAGGGGAGGAAGCGTCCGCGGTAGGAGTTGGTCTCCCCGAACGACTGGTGGATGCCCATTACCGCTCCTTCGGCCAGTGCCTCGATGGAGAGGACGACCGATCCTTCGGCTGCCGACTGGGAGGGTGCATCCAGGTCGCAGGAGCTGAGGAAGAGTCCGAAGGTGAAGAGTGTCAGACAGATAATTATATATTTTTTCATTTTCATCATCTTTGAGGGTTAAAAATTCAGGTTTACACCAAACACGAGCTGGCGGCTTCTCGGATAGGCTGAGTAGTCGACACCGGGTGAGAGGTTGGTCCTTCTGATGGTCGAAACTTCAGGATCATAGCCGCTGTAGTTGGTCCAGAGGGCCACGTTGTAGCCGGTCACGTAGAAACGAAGACTTTCAATCCTGGCTTTGTTCAACAGGCTCTTCGGGAGGGTATAACCCAGCGTGAGGGTGTTGAGACGCAGGAAGCTGCCATCTTCCACAGCCCAGTCACTGAAGATCATGCGTGAGGTGTAGGGCGACCACATGGTGGTGTGGGCATTCATTGCAGCCAGCTCGGCGGGATCATTACTGATGGTACCATCTTCGCGCAGGTTGGTCCAACGGTTGCCGGGCTCCATGGTGGTAATCATGTTGCGGTACTGGTATTTACCGGTGTGGGAGAACTCGATCTTGTTGGCATTGTAGATGTCATTGCCGTAACTCCAGTTGAAGGCGGCGGCCAGGTCGAAGCCGTAGAAGGTGGTGTTGAGGGTGAAACCGCCGGTGTGTAGCGGGTTGGCGTCACCGATGATCTCCCGGTCTTCCACACTGATGAGATCATCACCGTCGAGATCTTTCAGTTTCATCGATCCCGGACGGATATTACCCACCACGCCGGAGGCGTCGGCAACACCCTCCTTGAGGCTCCAGCGGTTGTTCGCTTCGTTGTAGCCGGTGAAGTCATCCACCTCATAGCGACCATCGGAGCGATAGCCGAACATCTGACCCACGGCACCCCCCTTGGCAATCCAGTAGTCGTAGCCGATCTCGGAGGAGGCCCAGTAGGTCTCGTATCCAAAGTCATTCATGATGCCCAGGCTCTGGATCTCGGTTTTGTTGAAGCCGATGTTACCGCTGAAGCTGAGGGTGAAGTTCTTCCTGTTGACGGCATACCAGTTAAGGGTTGCCTCTATCCCCTCGTTCTGGTTCTCACCCATGTTACGGTATTGCGTGTCATAACCGGTACCGGCCACGGGAAACTCGATCAGCAGGTCGCTGGTGGTGTTGCGGTAGGCTTCCACCGTTCCGCTCAGGCGTCCTCCCATCAGAGTGAAGTCGAGCCCGATGTTGCGGGTGATGGTGGTCTCCCATTTCAGGTCAGGGTTGGCCATCACCTTGGAGGGTGCCCAGTAGCTGGAGAAGCCGTTGATCCAGGAGGTAGCCTTCGACTCGAACATCTGCACCAGCTGACCGGAGGGGATGTTGTTGTTGCCGGCGGTGCCATAGCTGGCACGCAGCTTCAGGTCTTCCAGCCATCCCTTGCTACCCTCCATGAAGGGTTCGGAGGAGAGACGCCATGCCGCGGCGGCGGAGGGGAAGTAACCCCATCGGTTCTCCTTACTGAACTTGGAGGAGGCATCGGCACGGAAGGTGGCACTCAGCAGATACTTGCTCATGTAGTCGTAGTTGAGACGACCGAAGTAGGAGAGCAGCTTGTCATCCTCATTGTAGTAGTTGTCGATGGTGTAGGGCATCCCCTGTGAGGAGAGACGCCATGCATCCTTGGCGGTGAAGGTTGTGGGGAAGCCATGAACCTCATCGGTGAGGGTGATCCCCTTACGGATGATGTATTCGTGACCTGCCATCAGGTTGAGGCTGTGATCTTCACCGAGCAGCTTCTTGAAATCGTAGTTGATCGTATTGGTGTTTCTCATCGCCTGCCGTTCCCTGTTCACCAGCCGGATGGCCGGTTTGCCCTGGTTGTCGACCGAAGGGTAGTTCTTGATATAATAGGTGGTCAGACCCCAGTAGCGCTGATCGCCGTCGTCCTGATGATCGAGACCCACCTCGGAGCGCAGCTTCAGGTTGTCAATCACCTCCCAGGTGGCACTGCCCGCCATGTTGAGTCGCTTTTGTCTCTTCTCACGTGCGTTATCAGTGATCGACACAAGCGGGTTATAGAGGTTACCCAGGTCATCGTCGGCGCTGCCGGCCGAGGCATCGAGGTTCTTCAGCGGTATGGGGGTATAGATTACCGAGTATTTAAGCCGCTTGTCCGTATCGAGCGTGCTGGTAGCATCGTTGGCGCCCCCGCCGTTGATCCTGGTGTCGGTGTAACGCACCGAGAAATCGAGTGAGATGCGATCGGTCGCCTTGTTGTTCAGCTTCAAGCTCATGCTGTTACGCCGGTAATCGGAGTCTTCCATGATCGCCTTGTCGGAGAGATGGGAGAAGTTGAAGGCGTAGGTCATCTTGTCACTCCCGCCGTTGAGGCTCAGGCTGTGGTTCATGGAGCTGCCGGGACGGCCGAAGGTGAGCTCCTGCCAGTCGTTGTAGGGCACATTGCGATAGAGATCGAGATCCTGGTAGTTGCCGAAGAAGGAGTTGTAGTTCTCGATGGCATCATCTCCCCTGAGTGCGGCCAGTTCATATTGCCAGCTGGCGTAGTCGTATGGAGATAACACATCGAGTGTTTTTGCAATCTTCTTCACACCGAAGTAGGCGTTGTAGCTCAGGCGCAGTTTCCCTGCCTTCCCCGACTTGGTGGTGACGATCACCACCCCGTTGGCACCGCGTGATCCGTAGATGGCGGTGGAGGAGGCATCTTTCAGTACGTCGATCGACTCGATGTCGGTAGGCGGGATGTCAGAGATGGTGCTCACAGGGAAGCCATCCACGATGAAGAGCGGATCGTTGCTCTGCGTGATGGAGCCGCCACCGCGCACACGGATCCGCATCTCGGCATCGGGTGATCCTTCGGTGGTAAGTACCTGTACCCCGGCCATCTTACCGGTGATCGCTTCCACGGCAGAGGCTACCGGTACAGCGGCCAGCGTCTCGGCGTTCACCGAGGAGACCGATCCGGTGAGATCTCGTTTCCGCATCGTTCCATAACCGATCACCACCACCTCATCGAGATTGGATACGTCTTCTTCGAGGGTGATATTGACCACGTTGCCGGTGATGGGCACTTCCGTTTCTCTCATGCCGATATAGGAAACATGCAGAGTGGTTGCAGAAGCGGGAACCGCGAGCGTGTAATTACCGTTCAGATCGGTGGCTGCACCGATATTCGTACCTTTCACCATCACATTGGCACCTATGATAGGTTCACCGTAGGAGTCATTCACAACCCCGCGAATCGTTCTCTCCTGGGCTGTGATACCCAAGGAAAAAAGAAATAGGAGCAGTAAACCGATGGTTACTTTTCGTTTCATTCCTGTTTCATTCATATTAGTCATGTTTATTAAAAATAAGTGATTAAATAAATAGATCATCATCAGTGGTGAGCGTTCATTCTTCTCTCTAAACCGTTAACATTCATTTGTTTTTCTTTGTCTCCCTGCCGCTATTGTCAGACGTACATGCTTGTGTCAGGTCATTCTATTCACAATGATACTGTTTTAGAGTGGAAGAGGAGGTGATAAATTGGTTTTTAAGGGGTGACATATTGTTATAAGATTAAAAATGGTGGAGGGAAAGAGCAAATAAATGTATATTTGTGGGAGGCAAGATATGAGTATGGTGAACAGAACAATCCTGATGTTTCTTATTCTCCTGGTTGTGGCTCCCCTGCAGGCGCAACCGGAGGCTTATTTTATTCATTACGGAGCAGAGGACGGGCTTCCGCAACATACCATCACCGATATCCTGCAGGACCGGAGCGGATTCATGTGGTTCAGCACCTGGGATGGCCTGAGTCGCTTCGATGGATACACCTTCAAGACCTACCACCTGCCCGGCAGCACCGATGTCACATCACAGAGCAGCAGGATTGATCATCTCTTCGAGGATCGTTACAGCAACATCTGGACCCTGACCTACGATAATCATGCCTATCGTTTTGATGTAGAGACGGAGACCTTTACCGGTACCGGTGCGATTCCGGGTCTTGAGGGTCATCTCTTTGCTGCATCCGGTATCATTTCCACACCAAAAGGGAATGTGTGGCTTCTGTCGGAAGAGGATGGCTGCATTGTCGTCACTGACTCACTGTTTCATGCCGATCTGTTTCATCCGCGCAATCAGAACCTGACCGACAGCAGGGTCAACGGGGTGTATGAAGACCGGGAGGGCAACAGCTGGATCCTAACCGGCAGAGGGCTTACCTTCCTGCAGGCTGGAAGCGGAGTGCCGGTTTTTTTCTTCCACCCGGCTACTTATAGTGTTTTTTCTGACGAGTATCCCTTTTACTGTGTCACGGAACTGGAGGAGGAGATCTGGTTTGGGGCTGATAAAGGTGTCATCTTACGCTACGACAAGAAGAGAGAGCGCTTTTATCCGTTGCATACCGGCTTGACCTCCGATGTGATCGCCATCGAGGAGATCTCAACAGATAAGATTGCGGTAATCTCATCCATGAGTGGATTCATCATTTACAACACGCACGATGGCAGCATGGAGGTTTATAACCGGCACACTCTCCCTGAAATGGCTTTCGGTCAGATCTTTTCCTGTTACCTTGACAGAAGCAGGAACCTGTGGCTCGAGACCGACCACCTCGGGGTCGCCAGGTTCAACCCCTACTCGCGGCAGTACCATCATTTCAGACCTTATGTGGAGAGTACCGAGACGAGCGTATTCCCCCCCAACTTCTTCATCTTTGAAGACAGAGAGGATCGTCTCTGGATCCACCCCCGGGGGGGGGGATTCTCGCTTTATGACACACAGACGGATCAGCTGGTCCCTTTCTATAACAAACCATTCTCGCCTACCTGGATGTTTTCCAACATGATGCACTCTGCCTACTCCGACAGGCAGGGTAACCTCTGGATGTGCACCCGCTCACACGGTCTGGAGAAGGTGATCTTCATTGATGACAGTCAGTTTCGGTCTATATTGCTGAACGACAATATCCATTCCACCATCAGCAATGATGTGCGTCCCATCTTCGAGGATTCGCGTGGCGTCATCTGGGTTGCCACCAAAGATGGGATGATCCATCTCTACGACGGTTCGCTACAGGAAAAGGGCATTCTCACCCAGGAGGGCACCATCGGCAGGGGGACCCCGTTGAGAGGCATCGCCTATTGTATCACTGAGGATTCCCAACAAAACATCTGGATCGGCACCAAGGGGGAAGGTCTTTACCGGCTGACCCCGAAGGGGGAAGGCAACGCCTACACGATCCACCGGATACAACATGATCCGGATAATATATATTCCCTGAGTGATAATCATGTTTATTCCATCTATGAAGACAAGAAAGGGAATATCTGGGTTGGTACCTTCGGAGGAGGGATCAACCTGATACCTCACGGCACCAGCGGTGATAGGGTGATGCACCACGGAAACGAGCTCGCCGGCTATCCCTACAGCCTGGGTGATCAGGTGCGGATCATCAACGGGGACCGTTACGGGAACATTTGTGTGGGGACGACATTGGGTATGATCATGTTTGACCCCGATTTCAGAAGCGCGGATGCGATCGTCTACAAGACCTATGTTCACAACAGTGATGATCCCGGTTCTGTCGGTGCCAATGACATCATCGACATCTGCACCACTGAGGCCGGTGAGACATTCATCGGCAGCTTCGGCGGAGGCATCAGCCGGGTGGCGGAGACCGACAGCCTGGGGTTTCCGATTCTTTTTGAGACCTACGATAACAGCTACGGACTCCCCTCCAACATCATCCTCTCCCTGCAGGAGGACCGGTACGGTAATATCTGGGTGGGCAGTGAGGGCGGGCTCACCAAGTTCAACCGTAGTGATGAGACTTTTGAGAACTACAGTGAGATGAAACGATTGATGAAACGGAACAATTTCTCCGAAAACTCGAGGTGCCGGCTGCGTGACGGGAGAATGCTCTTCGGCTACTCGCACGGGATGATTCTTTTTGATCCGGGTCAGGTGAGGAACAACACTTTTAATCCTTATCTGGCGTTGGTACAGTTCCGGCTCTTCAATCGCACCGTGCCCATCTCGCCCGATGGTCCTCTCCACCGGAACATTCACCTGACCGAAGAGCTGCAGTTGAAGCACCATCAGAATTTCTTCAGCATCGAGTTTGCTGCGCTCGATTACATCGATCCGGAGAACATCTTTTATGCCTACAAGCTGGATGGTTTTGACAAAGAATGGATTTTCTCCGGCAATCAGCGTGTCGCCAACTACACCAACCTCTCCCCCGGTAAGTATCTCTTTCGCGTCAGATCAACCAACAGCGATGGGGTGTGGGCCGATAACGAACGTTTGCTGGCCATCGAGGTGATGCCTCCATTCTGGGCGACAGGATGGGCTTACCTGCTCTACACCGTGCTACTGCTTGTGCTGCTCTATCTCACCTACAGGATTCTCTACACCTTTTACAGGATGCGCAACAAGATCATCCTGGAGAAGCGTGAGTCGGAGATCAAGACACGATTCTTCACCAATATATCCCATGAGATCCGGACCCCTCTCACCATGATCGTTTCGCCGATAGAGAATCTTCTCTCCAGCAGCAGTACCCCGCTTCCTGTGAAAAACCAGCTTAAGCTGGTCTCCAAGAATACCAACCGACTGCTAAGCATGGTGAACCAGATCCTCGATTTCCAGAAGATGTCGCAGACGCCACTCACCGTACACAGAATTGAGGTGGCCCCATTCGTGGAGAACCTGTTCGAGGGATATGCCAGGAATGCGGAGATCAGGAAGATTGATTACCGGTTTGTGAACCGCGTGGGTGATGCGATCATCTGGGCCGATGGGGAGGCGCTGGAGAAGATCATCCTCAATCTGCTTTCCAATGCCTTCAAGTACACCCCTGCCGGTCAGTCGATCACCGTCACACTCTACGAGGAGCTCAACGAGCTGGCTATCGAGGTGAAGGACAGCGGCACGGGCATCTCGAAGGAGAAGCAGGGGCGTTTGTTCAGGCGGTTTGAATCGTTCAACGAGGACAAGAGTAAACCCAGCACCGGCATCGGACTATCCATCGTGAAGGAGCTGGCTGATAAGCACCAGGCGCGCATCCTGGTGGAGAGTGAGATGAATAGAGGCAGTTGCTTCACCCTGTTCTTCAGGAAAGGATCCACCCACTTTGGTCCCGAGGTGACCATCGATGAGACAACCATCAAAGGATCGACAAAGGAACCCCCGGAAGAATTAAGAGGAGCCCTGGCTCCCTGTGATGAGATTGCCGGTCTCAGCGAGCATCCCTCGGTGCTGGTGGTGGAAGATGATGAGGATCTGCGGCAGTTTATCTGTTCCATACTGGAGGAAGATTATGAGGTGCATGAGGCATCGAACGGCAGGGAGGGTTTTGAGCAAGCGCTGGCACTCATCCCCGATTTCATTGTGAGTGACATCATGATGCCTGAGAGTGATGGCATGGAGCTGCTTGAGAATGTACGCCGGAATGTGCAGACCAGTCACATCCTCTTTTTGCTGCTCACAGCCAAAACAACCCTCGACAGTAAGCTGGAGGGTTTTAAGCAGGGTGCCGATGAGTATATCTCGAAGCCCTTCAGCGTCTCCTTTTTCAAGGCGAGGGTGAAGAACCTGCTGCAGAGAAGAAATGAATTGCAGAGATTCTACCGCAACAGGGTGGGTTTCTCCCCTGAGAAGGGCAATGGGGAGGATAAAGGCTCAGAGGCATTGGTGAATGACAAGGATCTGACATTCATCCAATCGGTAAACAGATTCATCGAGGAGCATATGGGCAATAGCGATTATGTGATTGAAGACCTGGCGGTAGAGATGGGGATGAGCCGCACCGTTTTTTTTAAGAAACTAAAAGGGCTCACCGGGCTGGCCCCGGTGGAGTATGTGCGGGATGTCTTGTTGCAGCATGCTGCCGGTCTCCTGGAACAGGCAGCATACAGCATCAAGGAGGTCTCTTACATGGTGGGGATGAACGATCCCAAGTACTTCACCCGCTGTTTCAAGAAAAAGTATCGGATGACACCTACTGAATATAGGAAACAATATGAAAAATAGTTATCTTTGAGATTCGGGCAGACCTGCCGCCAAAAGGCAGCATCTTGAGCACCCTCCTCATGAAAAATCAATTCAATAAAACCAGATGATATGAAACCATTTATTCACGAAGACTTTCTCCTTCAAAGCGATGCCGCGCGACAGCTATACCATGAGCATGCGGCAAAACAACCGATCATTGACTACCATTGTCATTTGAACCCTGCCTATATCGCAGCGGATCACCGCTTCGACAACCTGGGGCAGATCTGGTTGGAGGGGGATCATTACAAGTGGCGAGCCATGCGCACCAATGGCGTGAACGAGAGATATTGCACCGGAAAAGAGACCAGCGACTGGGAGAAGTTTGAGAAATGGGCAGAGACGGTACCCTACACCATGCGAAACCCGTTGTATCACTGGACCCACCTGGAGTTGAAGTCTGCTTTCGGTGTAGAGACGCTGCTGAGTCCCGCTACCGCAAAGGAGATTTATGACCGCTGCACAGAAAAACTGCGTACACCGGAATATTCTGCGAGGGGGCTGATGAAGATGTTCAACGTGAAAGTGATATGCACCACCGATGATCCTGTTGACAATCTGGAGCATCATCTCTCGCTCAGAAAAGAGGGTTTTGAGGTAAAGGTTCTCCCCACCTGGCGTCCCGACAAGGCGATGGCAGTGGAGAAGGCGAAAGAGTATCGTGCCTACGTGGAGAGGTTGTCAGAGGTTTCAGGTGTTTCCATCAGCCGCTTTCGTGATCTGATTGAGGCACTGCGCAGGCGGCATGATTTCTTCGCCACCGTGGGTTGTAAGCTCTCCGATCATGGCATCGAGGAGTTTTACGCCGAGGAGTACACCGAGCAGGAGATCGAAACGATCTTCAACAAAGTGATTGGTGGCCACGAGCTGACCGGCGGGGAGGTGCGGAAATTCAAGTCAGCCATGCTCTACGAGGGTGCATTGATGGATTGGGAGAAGGGATGGACACAGCAGTTTCACTATGGTGCCATCCGCAACAACAACACCCGGCTGTTTCATAAGCTGGGTGCCGATACCGGCTTCGACTCCATCGGCGATTTCACTGTTGCCAGGGCGATGAGTCGTTTCTTCGACCATCTCGACACAGACAACAAGCTGGCCAAGACCATCATCTACAACCTGAACCCCAGGGACAATGATATGATTGCCACCATGATCGGTAACTTCCAGGATGGCTCCGTGGCCGGAAAGATACAGTTCGGTTCAGGTTGGTGGTTCCTCGATCAGAAGACAGGTATGGAAGCACAGATGAACTCGCTCTCTAACCTGGGGCTGCTGAGTCGTTTTGTGGGGATGCTCACCGACTCGCGCAGCTTTCTCTCCTATCCGCGGCATGAATACTTCCGTCGAATCCTGTGTAACCTTATCGGCAACGATGTGGAGAAAGGATTGCTGCCCGCCACTGAGATGGCGTTCCTCGGAGAGATGGTGGAGAACATCTCCTATCACAATGCGAACAATTTTTTTAACTTTTAAGATAGCAAACGATGATGAAACTAGGAAAACAGAGTATCGGTGTGGGTGACCGTTTCACCTATCAGGGAAAGGCACAGTTGAAAGCCATCATGAAGGCAAACGAGAAAGGTCTTGATATCACTCCGGTGTGGAACAAATCGAACCGCGAACATATCTATGTGGGTACCGTTCCTGCCGATACACGCAAGGAAGCTGATGAGGCGGTGAAGAAGCTCGGCTTCAAGGGTCACTATTTCGTGGATGCCGACCATATCAACCTCAGCACCGTAGCAAAATATGTGGAGGTTTCTGATTTCTTTACCCTCGACGTGGCCTCCTTTATCGGCAAGGAGAGCAGCAAGGAGGAGGTGGATGCGTTTGTGGCCTCCTGCAGCAAGTACAGGGGTGATTTGCAGATTCCCGGCATGGAAGAACCGTTACAGGTTACCAATGAACTGCTGAAGCTGATTGCTGGTAAGTTTCTGGCAGCTACACATCATGCCTCCGAGATCTACGCTTATCTTAAGAAAGAGAAGGGTGAAGGCAACTTCATCACGGAGGTATCGATGGATGAGGTGGAGTCGCCCCAGACACCCGTAGAGCTGCTGTTCATCCTGAAGATGCTGGCCGACAAGGGAGTGCCGGCACAGACCATCGCTCCCAAGTTTACCGGCCGTTTCAATAAGGGTGTCGACTATGTGGGTGACCTGGATCAGTTTGCCAGGGAGTTCGAGGAGGATGTGCTGGTGATCGACTATGCCGTTCGCGAATTTGGATTGCCTGAGGAGCTGAAGTTGAGTGTTCACTCTGGTAGTGATAAGTTCTCAATCTATCCGATCATGGCTGATGTGATCCTCCGCTACGACAAGGGGCTGCATCTGAAGACAGCCGGCACCACCTGGCTGGAAGAGGTGATCGGTCTGGCCGTCGCGGGTGGCGAGGGACTGGAACTGGCAAAGAAGATCTACGAGAACTCCTACAACCGTCAGGAGGAGCTCTGCGGCCCTTATGCCGATGTGATTGACATCGATGGCTCAATGCTCCCCTCGGTAGAAGAGGTGAAAGGATGGAGCAGTGAGAAGTTCGCCAACACGCTGCGTCATATCCCGGGTCATCCCGACTACAACGCCAACTTCCGGCAGCTGATCCACGTGGCTTACAAGGTAGCTGCCGAGATGGGAAGCAGCTATACCTCCCTGCTGGAGAAATATGCCGATGTGATTGGCTCCTGCGTGGAAGAGAATATCTACGAGCGTCATTTGAGGAGACTGTTCACCATCTAAAATGAAGTTGTTTGCAGTTGATCGTTTTAAGAAACAGCATTTGCGTTAATTGCCGTTCCTGTGATCAATTGCTGATATATATTTGTTCACAACAACAGAGATAATATGTACGAACTATTCAACATAGAAGATAAAGTAATCGTCATCACGGGAGGTACCGGAGTCCTCGGCAGCTCGATGGTGGAGTACCTGGCGGCACACGGTGCCAGGGTGGCTGTGTTGGCCAGAAACAAAGAGAAGGGAGACCGGCTCACTGCAAAAGTGAAAGCGGCCGGTGGTGAGGCGATGTTCCTGCAGACGGATGTCGCGGACGAGGCTGTACTGAAACAGAATGCACACGAAATCGTGGGTGCCTGGGGACAGATCGATGTGCTGATCAACGGTGCCGGCGGTAATATGCCGGGTGCCACCATCGGCCCCAACCACAACATCTTCGACCTGAAGATGGATGAGTTCCGCAAGGTGGTTGACCTGAACCTGATGGGGACCGTGATTCCCTCAGTGGTGTTTGCAGAGTATATGGTGAAACAGAACAGGGGAAATATCATCAATGTATCCTCCGCTTCGGCACTGCGTCCTCTTACACGGGTAGCCGGTTATGGTGCCGCCAAGGCTGCCGTGACCAATTTCACCAGGTATCTTGCCGGTGAGCTGGCGACCAAGTTTGGCGAGTCTTTCCGCGTGAATGCCCTTTGTCCGGGATTCTTTATCACCGAACAGAACAGGGCGCTGCTCACCAACCCCGACGGCTCCTACTCCGACAGGGGGAACACCATCATTGCCCATACACCGTTCCGCAGGTTCGGCAATCCGGACGATCTGCTCGGCACCTTGCACTACCTGGTCAGCGATGCCTCTCGTTTCGTGACCGGTACCGTTGCCATTGTGGATGGCGGTTTCGATTCGTTTAGTATTTAGCTTTCAGCTTTCAGCAGTCAGCTAAACATTGAATCTGCGAATTATCGAATCAACAAATCAATCAAACATGTCACTTACTTTAAAACAAAATTGTAAATATGCCCTGCTGGTACCCACCAGCATGGGGGTGCGTATCACGCCTGTGGATGCCCAGCCGGTACAGAGCACAAACATGTTCCGGATGCAGGCTACCAGCGCCGAGACCAACGTAGCCAGCATCTCCTCCTACCTGGGGTTGCCGGTGAAAGTGCTCACCACCTTTGTGAAAGATAGTCCCATCGCCTCTTTCATCAAAGCTGATCTGCGGGCACGTCACATGGAGTATGAGGGTCCCGAGGTGCCGCAGGGTGATCCCTGGGGCTACCGTCATCAGTTCAACATCGCCGACAGCGGCTTCGGCCTGCGTGGTCCCCGCGTGCAGAACGATCGTGCCGGGGAGGTGGGTAGGACGCTGAACGTGAGGGATTTCGACCTGGGGCGAATTTTCAGCAAAGAGGGGGTTCAGATCGTGCATCTCTCAGGACTGATTGCGGCCCTCTCACCCGACAGCAGTAACTTCTGTCTGGAGATAGCCCGTTATGCCAAAAAACAGGGTACACTCATCTCCTTCGATCTCAACTATCGGGCTACCTTCTGGAAGGGAAGGGAGAAGGAGTTGAAAGAGGCTTTTGCCGAGATCGCCTCGCTGTCAGATATCCTGATCGGCAATGAAGAAGATTTTCAGCTCTGCCTTGGCGTTGAAGGCCCAAGAGCGGGCGGTGAAAATATCGGAGACACGCTCGATGCATTCAAAGGGATGATTCTCAATGCCCACAAAACGTTTCCCAATGTATCCGTCTTTGCCAACACACTACGCGAAGTGATCAGCGCCAATGAACATCTGTGGGGCGCCATTGTTTATGAGAACGGCAGCTGGCACGAGGCCCCCCTGCGTAAGATCAACGTGCTGGATCGTATCGGGGGTGGCGATGGCTTCGTGGGCGGCTTGCTCTACAGCATCCTGCGGGAGATGACCCCCGCCATGTGGGTGCAGTTTGCCTGGGCAAGCGGTGCTCTGGCCACCACCTTCCTGACCGACTATGCGCAGCCGGCCGATGAGGAGGTGATCTGGAGCATCTGGAAAGGGAATGCCCGTGTGAAAAGATAAATGAATTAGTAGCAACCAATCAATCATCAGTAGTCAGAGCCTCGCAGATCCCGGCTTTTGATTACGGTACTATAAATCTATTGTAACAAAATGAAACAGAAAGCAGATATTGGTCTGATCGGACTGGCCGTCATGGGCGAGAACCTGGTCTTGAATATGGAGAGTAAGGGTTACACTGTGGCGGTCTATAACAGAACCGTTGCCAAGGTGGATAGCTTCCTGGAAGGAAGAGGCAAGGGCAAGCAGTTCATCGGTGCTCACTCACTCGAGGAGTTTGTGGCCGCCATCGAGCGTCCACGCAAGGTGATGATGCTGGTGAAGGCCGGCAAGCCGGTGGATGACTTCATCGAGCTATTGCTGCCCCTGCTGGAGCCGGGTGACATCATCATCGACGGTGGTAACAGCCACTTCCCCGACACGATGCGCCGAACAAAATATGTGGAAAGCAAAGGGTTGCTCTATGTCGGTACCGGCGTCTCCGGTGGTGAAGAGGGAGCGCTCAAGGGTCCCTCGATGATGCCGGGCGGTTCACCTGAGGCATGGAAGCATGTAAAGGAGATCTTCCAGGCGGTATCGGCCAAGGTCGACGGAGGGGTGCCCTGTTGCGACTGGGTGGGCGAGAATGGTGCCGGTCACTTTGTGAAGATGGTGCACAATGGCATCGAGTATGGCGACATGCAGATCATCAACGAAGCCTATCACCTGATGAAAGAGCTCCTGGGTATGGATGCCTTCGAGCAACACGAGGTGTTCAAGAAATGGAACCGAGGCGTGCTCGACTCATACCTTATAGAGATCACCACCGATATATTGGCCTATAAAGATGAGGATGGATCACCCCTGGTGGAGAAGATCCTCGATACCGCGGGGCAGAAAGGCACCGGCAAATGGACCGCTGTCACGGCTCTCGACCTGGGCATCCCCCTCACGCTGATCGGCGAGTCGGTCTTCTCCCGCTGCCTCTCTGCGCAAAAAAATCTACGGGTGAAGGCATCGAAGGTGATTGCCGGTAAGAAACCGTCGTTCAAAGGGGATAAGCAGCAGTTTATCACCGATCTGGAAATGGCGATCTATGGTGCCAAGATCATCTCCTATGCACAGGGATATGACCTGATGATGGAAGCAGCCAGGGAGTATGGCTGGAACCTCAACTACGGGGGCATCGCACTGATGTGGCGCGGTGGTTGTATCATCCGCTCCCGCTTCCTGGGGGATATCAAGAAGGCGTTCGATCAGAACCCCTCCCTGGAAAACCTGCTGCTTGACCCCTTCTTCAGGCAGGCGGTGGAAGAGGCACAGGAGAGCTGGCGCAGGGTCTGTGCCGCCGCACTGATGAACGGCATACCGGTACCGGCACTCACCTCAGCACTCAACTATTTCGACGGATTCCGCAGCGAACAACTGCCTGCCAACCTGTTGCAGGCACAACGCGATTACTTCGGTGCACATCAGTATGAACGTGTTGATCAGCCGCGCGGCAAATTCTTCCACACCAACTGGACCGGACTTGGAGGAGATACAGCCTCCACCACCTACGATGTGTGAGGATGATTAACTGATTTGATGATTAGCAGATTAGCTGATTCGCTGATTAGCAGATTCGTTGATTCGATCGGATATACCAAATCCCAAATAGAATGATTTATTACAAGAGAGGATCTACTGATACATCCCTGTCGCATGATGATCTGAAGGAAGGTCTCAATGAGGCATTCGGTAAGCTGGGCGAACGGCAGAAAATCCTGGTCGTTCCGCCCGATTATACCCGTATGCCCAGCAGGGCAGGTGAGCTGACCGAGATGGCCTGGGAATATTACGGAAAAAAGCTGACCGATATCCTGCCTGCATTGGGTACCCATACCCCCATGACCGCTCCTCAGATCAGCCATATGTTCGGACGGACACCCCAATCGCTCTTCCGGGAGCATGACTGGCGCAACGATGTGGTCACCCTGGGCGAGGTACCTGAGAGCTACATCAACGAGGTATCGGAGGGTAAGCTTAACTTCACCTGGCCGGCGCAGGTAAACCGGTTGCTGGTGGAGGGGGGCTTCGACCTGATCCTTTCCATCGGTCAGGTGGTGCCCCACGAGGTGGTGGGGATGGCCAACTACAACAAGAACATCTTAGTGGGTACCGGCGGTAGCGAGGGGATCAACAAAAGCCACTACATTGGCGCCGTTTATGGTATGGAGCGGATGATGGGTCGTGCCGACACGCCCGTGCGACGTGTCTTCAACTATGCTACCGATCATTTTGCCGCTCAACTGCCCATCGTCTACGTCTTGACCGTGGTGGGGGTGAACAGCTGCGGTGAGCAGCAGACCTATGGGCTTTTTGTCGGTGATGACCTTGAGGTATTTGACAGCGCTGCGAGACTCTCGTTGGAGGTGAACTTTGTGATGGTGGAAAAACCACTTCAGAAGGTGGTCGTGTGGCTCGATCCCACTGAGTTCAAAAGCACCTGGCTGGGCAACAAATCGATCTATCGCACACGGATGGCCATTGCTGACGGGGGTGAACTGATCGTGCTGGCACCGGCACTGAAAGAGTTCGGTGAGGATAGGACCATCGACCGCCTGATCCGCAAGTATGGTTATTTTGGAACACCCCATACGCTGAGGGCTGTGGAGGAGAATGCGGAGTTGCAGGAGAACCTGGGTGCCGCTGCCCACCTTATACACGGTTCTTCAGAGGGGCGCTTTTCGGTGACCTACTGTCCCGGTAAAGAGCATGAGAACCTCTCACAAGAGGAGATCGAAAGCGTTGGTTTTCAATGGGACGACATCGACAAGGTGATGCAACGATACGATCCTGCAAAACTCAGAGAGGGGTTCAACATCCTTCCCGATGGTGAGGAGATCTATTACATCTCCAGTCCGGCCCTGGGACTGTGGGCTTACAGGGACCGGTTCGA
>Ga0265293_10007013_pt1 | contig 17628 bp, 16 predicted proteins | sample Munlanlewell138R_FD_192505 | JGI IMG/M metagenome (GOLD analysis project Ga0265293, IMG submission 192505) | Leachate microbial communities from a municipal landfill in Southern Ontario, Canada - Leachate well 138R | ecosystem: Engineered > Solid waste > Landfill > Unclassified | place: Canada...
GTGGGGACGAATACTTTTGTGACAATCGAAGGACTCAAGCAACAGAACCTATTCAGTCCCCCTGAATTGGCCTGGGATGAGAGGAAACCAGCATGAAGTCACTAACTTGCAAAAACAGCCTTTTGATATCGGTGATAATGACATCGGGCTTGAACTCCTCAACAAGCTCAAGGGCCTCGATACCATTGCCTGCCTCGCCTACAACGGTAAACCCATAGTCTTGCCATGGGGTCTTGGCGCGGATTCCCTCACGGACCGCACTCTCATCATCGACCAAGAGGATCGTGTAAGCCATATCCCAATGGTAGGGCTAAAGGGCCGATTGTGCAAGAAAATCAGCCCTTATCCCATCGCTCGAACATCACTCGGGTAGATCGGTCCATCTCCTCCATGAAGGCGGAGGTGTGTTTACGAATATAGTAGTAGTCAGCAAGGGTGGCTGAGTTGTTATAGGGCAGTGCCCCGACTTTGCGTCGCTGCTCTTCATGCTCTTTATAGGCATACTCGAGCCGCTTGAGGGAGAGGTCCTCATATTCGTTGGGCATGAAGATAGTGTCAGCAGGGCAACGTGGGCTTGTTTTTGCTTGACGTCCCTCCTTAGGATAGCCGAAAATCAACATCGTAGCTGGGATGGTGAACCTCTTCAGTGAGAGAAGGTCTCTGACCTCTTCGAAGTTTTCGATGATGTCGCCGATGTAGCAGGAGCCTAAGCCAAGAGCTTCGGCTGCGATGACAGCATTCTGTGCTGCTATGATGGCATCTTGCATGGCAAGGTGCAGATCTCCCATTCCAGGGTCTCGGTACGAGACGATGGAAGCCTCTTCTGCCCGCTTCACAGCACCACTTTGTACAAAGTAGTTGACCCACTTCTGTACGTCGGCAAGAAAGACCCAGACAACAGGGGCCTTGGCAATCATGGGCTGATCATCACAGAGGACAGCGAGTCGATCCTTTTTGGCCTGGTCAGTAACTTCGATGACTGAGTAGAAAGCCATGTTGCCTGCAGTCGGAGCGCGAAGAGTTGCCTCTTTGAGCGCACGAAGGGTCTCTTCGGTGACCGGACGATCACTGAAGGAACGTAAAGAGCGGCGTTGGTGGATGAGTTGTAGCGTTTCTTGCATGGTTGCAGTATAGGGAAAACTCAGCGGTTCTTCCAGCATTGATATACACACCATAGATTTTAGGCTATCCTGAGGTCATGCGTACTGTTCGAGCCTATCGATGGAGATGGATGATTCTACTCTCCTTGATACTCTTGGTCATCTCGGCGCAGAGCCAGTGGCTCACCGTCTCTCCGGTGGGACGGGTCGCTGACTCCTTCTATGCAGGACAGCTGAAACTACGCTACTCAACTCCTGCAGATTTATTGTCGCTCTTGTACTTGCTGGTCTTCATAGCAATGAGTGTGCCAGCTTCATTCTTGCTCCATCGCCTCGGAATTCGCTGGGTAGTCTGGATAGCGGGTGGCCTCATCATCTTCGGCTCATTGACCAAGGCGCTGTACGTAGCAGATCTTCGTTTTGTCCTCTTCGGCCAACTCTTTTTAGCCATCGGTCAGACGCTCGTCCTCGTCTCAATCACTGAAATTGTCTCGCGGTGGTTCCCTGTTCGCGAGCGGGGAATGGCTGTGGGGCTCGTCAGTACAAGCCAATATTTCAGCCTGGCCTTGGTGATGATCGTCAGTCCACTGTTGGTGGTCATCCGCAGTGGAGACCCGGCTTGGGGGAAAGGCTTTGAGGAGATGATGCGCTTTTGGGGTGTCTTCAGTTCGGTCTTCGCCCTGATTCCTGCATTCTTGATCCGTGAGAACCCTCCCACCCCCTCATCGCACTATCCGAGTACCAATCCCAGCTACTTGGCAAGCTTTCGACCACTGGGCCTCAATGCATCACTACGGGGCTTGTTGATCATCTTCTCCATCGGATGGGGGGTGCTGATGACCCTCTTCATCAAGATTGACCTGATCAGCGACACGTTGGGCATCTATGACTCAAACGGTGTTCTTGGTATTGCCCTGCTTGGAGGCGGTATGGTGGGAGCTGCAACCCTGCCACTGCTCTCAGACCGATTCCGTCGTCGCAAGCTGTTTTACTTTCTCTGCAATGTAGCCTCGATTCCGGGCTTCATTCTGCTGATCTTCAGTGCCCAGATTGGACAGGTCATCGGAGGGACGACCCTCATCGCCATCATTGGCTGTGCGATTATTGGCTTATCATTGCTTGCAGCCATTCCGATTGGCACCCAATATGCTGCCGAGCTTGGTGCCGGAGTAGGTGAGGAGGTTATCCAGAGCCTTCTATTACTCTTCAGCCAAGGCGCTTGTGCCCTAATCCTTTTAGTTACCTTAGTCACCCGAAACCTCGATTCAGCACCGCTTCTCTCATTCCTCGGCGCACTCTTGGCCGCCTCGATGGTCGGCTCTGCCTTTCTCAAGGAGAGCACGATGATCATCACCGAGGACGAGCGGCTCAAAGAGGCAATCGAGGTGGAGATTGTCCATCTCCAGTAGTGTAATTAGACAGCTTTAGGGGTAAGGGTCCCGCTCCAATTATCAAAGGAGTGGATGCTCTCCAGTGGAAGGCGTACCCGAGTACCGTGTTCGCTTTGCAGGTGAACATCAGTGAGATGCTCGTCGCTTCCCGGATAGCCGAGGATTAAGAGGACCAATAGTGAGTCCTCCTGAGGAATCTCCAAGACAGCTTTGGCATCCTGGGCTTTGAAACCGGCAATTGGATGGACATATAGGCCTTCACTGACCGCCTGGATCTGCAGCGCCATCGTTGCCATCCCTACATCAAAAGGTGCATAGAGGCGCTCATCGAGCTTTAGTCCCCACTCATTGTTGGTAACCACTGCAATGATGGCCGGAGCCTTCTTGGCCCAGTAGTTGCCCCGTGAGAGAGTGCTTTTGACCGCTTCGAGCTGGGCCGGGTCAGTGATCGTAATAAAGCGCCAAGGCTGGTTATTGGCGCCACTGGGTGCGGTTTGTGCTGCCTCGATGAGTCGAAGCAGCACGGATTTTTCGATTGGTTCTTCGCTGAGGGCACGGTAAGCCCGTCGGTTGGATATCGCTTGTAGCACAGTATGATTCTCCTTCAGTACACCTGAAGATACTAAGATACCGGACAATCGGAAAGAGTTAGCTATAGGAAATGTTGGCAAGTTCTTTGGCTTCTTTGCCAGTAATTTGCTCGACAGTAAGCATCAAGCCGATTGCCTTGGTGCAAGAGCGTACCTTTTGACGGCGCTCGGCAAGCGGACGGTCTGCACTGTATTTATCACAGAATGCATCGAACGCCTCTGTCCACCGTTCACCTTCAATCGGTTTTATAGTGCCAAAGACGATTACTGAACGAAAGAGGGAAGTGTAGAGTTCGCTAACCACCTCATCGCGTTCGATGACCGTGAAGGAGGCGGCGGGGTGTGAAGCAATAGCCAAGAGCTTCTTACCCTCAGTAGCACAATGAAAGTACAGATTGCCCTCATACAGGACATAGTTGAGGGGTACGCCATAGGGGAGCCCCTCCTCATCGATGAGGCTAAGCACCCCGCTACTAGCGTGCTTGAGAATTTCGAGGCTCGCCTCTTGGTCGAGCTGTTGTTGATGACGGCGCATCACAGACATAAAAAAACGGGGACGACGATGTCCGTCTACCCCGCTTGTATCCCAACGCTACGATCAGTCGAGGGGAGAAAAGTCAGACTGAGGAGCTCCGCAGAGAGGGCAAACCCAATCCTCAGGAAGATCTTCAAAGGCTGTTCCTGCTTTGACACCGTTGTCCGGATCACCCACTGCTGGATCGTAGACATACCCGCAAAGATTACACTCATACTGTTTCATGTGTCATTCCTCCTAGAAAAGAAGCATACCTGCAAAATGGGCAATGAGCAAGATAAATTATTCAGAAAGTCATTTTACCTGTCCCGGAGCCTACAATCTGCAGTTTTTGTAGGTTGTGTATCAAAAATGATACATACTCTAGCCTACCAGAAAAGAGCGCATGGAGGACTCATGACAGCAGGGCGGACGCTCCTATTGTTCGTAGAGGTTGAGAATCTTGGTCAGTCGTTTGGTAAAACGATCTCTGAAGGACTTGGGGCCAAGGATTTCCACCGAGTCCCCGCATTGGATGATGCGCAGGTACAGTTCGATTGAATTCTCTACATCCATATTGCAAATCATCGAGCCATCCTCAAGCTTCTCAAAGACCGGTTTTCCATGGACCACCGTCCGAAAGGCATTGAGTGCGCTGCGCTCCTTCATCTTCAGGCTAAGGGGAATCATGTCGATTGAATCATATCGGCCCTGCTCAGTGGGGAACTTAAAGGGCTTGAGGTTGTCGGGGATGGTGTAAGTCTCGTTGAGGATCGTCGCATCGGTGATCGTGGAGATATCGATGGTGATAATCTCGGTGGTATGGCGCAGTCGTCCAGTCACGCTAATGGGCTTACGGCCACCACTATCCTCCTCTCGGAAGCCGATGAAGTAGGGGGCGAGCTCGGTTTCAATCGGATCAAAGCCCTTGAGGCTTTGCACTACCTTGACGATTCGTCCACTGACCCAGCTGTCGATGAGGACCTCAAGGATAGCATTGAACTGTGAGCTCTCCTTCTTCTGTTGCAGGCGCACATCGATCTGCTCGGCCAGCGTTACCAAGTTATCGCTGATCTTCGGTGCATAGGAGCGCATATTCAGCGCGATTTTGCGTAGACCACTGGCCAGGTGTGGATTTTGAAACTCAGCGGTGTTGGCAAGCATCTCAGCGCTGAAGTTGAATGCAAGGCTCTCATAGACCGAGAGGGCGATATTCTCGTCTTCGAGGCGACCGCGAATCTTAATGAGGCTGTTCTCCTCATAGATGTCGATGAACTCCTTCAGTTGGTCGACGTATCGACTGATTGTCGAACGATGGACCCCAAGGCGTCGGGCGATTTCTGCCCTCCTGAGTCCCTCTGGATGGGAGTGCAACAATAGTTGTAGTTGCGCCACTCGTTCACCTTTCATGCATTCCCTCCGTTTTTTGCATCAAACTGCAACAAAATTTAGCTTAGTATACCATGGACAGACCCTCTGGCAAGCAAAACTATTGCGGTTGCAACAACCAGGTTCTTGTTTGTTGCTTTTTCGAATGGTACGATCGGGATATGGAAGATCGACTGACAAAAATGGAAGTGAAAATCTCCTATATGGAGGAGACGATCACCACCTTGGATTCGGTGGTGACTGAGCAAGCGCAGGAGTTGACTGCCTTGAAGGCACGCCTGAGCCAGATCGAGAAACGAATGGCCGAGATGGTGGAGGAGGCGCATGGTGGCCTCCCAGAAAGTGAGCGGCCACCACACTATTGAGTTAGACGAAGAGGTTTATCTTGCTCTCGCTGGCTGCCCCCATATAGGTGGCAACACCGCCAATTTCAATACCTTCAACCAATTCGCTTGCGCTGATGCCCATGATGTCCATCGACATCTGGCAGGCGACCATGCGTACCCCACTGCGTTTTGCATCGTTGTACATCGCCTCAAGCTGATCGACCTTCTTACGGGTCATCCGCCTCTTCATCATGCGCGCCCCGAGTCCTCCCATATTCATCGATGAGAGGCCGAGCTCTCCCATGCCGTTGGGAAGCATGGCGCTGAACATCTTGCCCATGAAGTCTTTGCCCGGGGCTTTCGCTCCTTTTTTACGGAGGATCGACAAGCCCCAGAAGGTGAAGAACATTGTCACCGGCTTTCCGGTCGCAACGGCTCCGTTTGCCAGTACGAAGGAGGCGAGCGCCTTATCCAAGTCGTTGGAGAAGACGATGAGAGTCGCTCCATTGTCAGGGTCACAGATCGCTGGCTTCTTTCCACTTGAGTCGGGCATATCACAGAGGGCGCTACTGCCCTTACTGATCGTCGCCTCGATGATCCCCTCTTCGGTAGTGAGGGCAACCAGGTCGTTTCCGGTGAGCTTGCACCATGCCTGCACATCGACACCAAAGCCTGGGTCACTGGCTCGGACGGTGATATGATCTCCCTCCTCAAGGTTGTCGATCTCCCGCTTCAGGCGGACGATAGGTCCTGGGCACTGCAGTCCGATTGCATCGATTTTGTGACTCTTGAAAGAAGCTCCCCGACGCCTCGGCGATCCATCCTCATGGAGGTGGCTGATGCCTCCTACCGGCTCCTTGAGGACAACAAGCCCGCCGTTGGCGAGAATGGCGCGCTCGCGCATAGCGCTATCGTAGCTCTTAAAACCACCAAGGAGGTTCTTTACCTGGGTATATCCGTTTTGCAGAAGTATCCGCTCAGCTAGGTAGCCGCGCAGTCCCATATGACAGTTAAGAACAATTTGGCGGTCTTTAGGGACCTCCTTGAGACGAGTTCGTAGTTCGGTATTGGGGATATTTACCGCCCCCTCAATCGCTCCGAGCTCAAACTCCTCCTCACTGCGTACATCGAGGATGAAGGCACCCTCCTTACGAAGCTGCTCTGCCTCCTGCCAGCTGACTGTGTCGCTGTAGCCTTCCAGTACGTTGGCAGCGATGAAACCCACCATGTTCACCGGGTCTTTGGCGCTGGAGAAGGGCGGAGCGTAAGCCTGTTCAAAGTCGGCCAAGTCGTAGACAGTGCCCTCTTTACCGATGAAGGCACTGATGACGTCGATGCGTTTATCAACGCCGTCAAAACCTACTGCCTGAGCACCCCAGAGTTTGCCACTCTTAGGGTGGTAGAGGACCTTCAGCGTCAGTTGTAGACTCGCTGGATAGTAACCGGCGTGGTTACCCGCATGCGTCTCCGCTGCTCGATAGGGTAGCTTTGCCTCTATGAGGCCTTTTTCAGTAAGACCGGTGGCAGCGACGGTCATGTCGAAGATCTTGGCAATGGAGGTAGCAAGCGTTCCCTTGTAGGGGACCTTGTTGCCATCGATGATTGCGTCGGCGCAAAGGCGCGCCTGCTTGTTTGCAGGTCCTGCCAGAGGGATGGTACAGGGAAGGCCGGTGATGGGGCTCTTCAGTTGAATAGCATCCCCTACCGCACGAATGTGCGGATCGCTCGTACGAAAGAATTCATCGACGATGATGGCTCCATTTTTAGCCAACTTGATCCCACTCTCCTTGAGGAAGGCGGTGTCTGGCCTCACCCCGATGGAGAGGATTACCAGGTCAGTCTCTATGAGCTTGCCACTAGCCAGTTTGACCGTGACCGTAGAGCCGTGATCTTGGAACTCTTCAACGCCATCCTTGAGGTGTAGGGAGACGCCCTTGGCCCTGAGGTGTTGCTGTACTTCAGCCGCTAGCTCGTAGTCGATGATATTCATCACCTGCTCAAGCGCCTCTACTACCGAAACTTCCAGGCCGCGCTCCTTGAGGTTCTCGGCCATCTCCAAGCCTATGAAACCACCGCCGACAACCACTGCCCTGCGAGTCGTGGGCTTGTCGATGTGTTCCTTGATGGCATCAATGTCGGCGACCGAGCGCACGCTCATGATAGAAGGGTGTTCAATGCCCTTGATCGGCGGCCTGATCGGGGCAGCGCCTGGGGAGAGAATGAGGGTGTCGTAGCGCTCATCGTACTCACTGTTATCCTTGAGGTTTCGTACCCGGACGGTCTTTGCCTCACGGTTGATCGAAATGACCTCACTCTCTACCCTTGCCTCAATCTCAAGGGACTCCTTGAAGCGCTCTGGGGTTTGGACGAAGAGGCGAGAGCGCTCGCTGATGACCCCACCTGCGTAGTAGGGAAGGCCACAGTTTGCATAGCTGATGTACTTGCCACGTTCGAACATGATGATCTGGGCATGCTCGTCCCGTCTTCTGAGTCGGGCAGCGGTGCCGGCTCCGCCGGCGACCCCGCCGACGATCAGATACTTGTTCATATAGTGCGCTCCTCTTGGGTGAACTGCAGATCCTCAGGGATGGCAATCTCTGAGCAACTGTACTGGTGGACCATGGTCGCTCCCTCCTCGGTCAACGAGACGGTAAGGCTCCGCCGGTCTGTATCGCTGAGCGTCCGCTTGATCAGAAGTCGGCTCTCCAGGCTATCCAATACCCGTGTCAATCGGGATGGGGAGAGCTCAAGCTCCTGGGCCAACGCCCTGGGTTCACAGACCCCTTTATTCACCGCACAAAGCAAGAGCGCATCATTGAAGGAGAGACCGGTCTTACTCTTCAGCTCCTCCTCAAACGAACGCAACGATGTCTGCAGTCTCCTGATGGCACATAAATCGATCATGCAATACTCCAACTGTTTTCTATAGGCAATAATTGCCAAGGACAACTATAATGGGACAGCAGTCCTTGGTCAACCGATGGATAAAAATGGACTGAATGAGATTTCAACAGTTTTAATCAAAATGAAGCAAGCTAAATCACTTTTATTGAACAACATATATACAAACATTCTTAATTGATAAATATATATACAATAATGCAATACGGTTGGTGTATTGACAATTTATTTGTCAAAAGTGTATCTTGTATACAGGAAGGGATGTGAGGAAGGAAGTCCGGCAAGTCTTGTCGACCGGGAAATCGGCAACATCCATCTACTACAGATCTGCATCATTGATTTACAACAGTTGAACGAAACTCCTTCTCTCTTGCATAAGCTTTGCTACGTAATTGATCATCATGTGCAACACACCCACTAGGCCAGTGACTCTTCCCAGGTCGCTGGCCGTTTTTCAAATATGTGATTATCTGTACAGTGAGTTTCGTCTGACGCCCTACTCTGTTTGGGCGTCAACGTAGTATTTAGCCTGTCGCTTGAGCTTGCGCAGCTCTTGTTTTTGCGCCTTGGCCCACTCCTTACGGCTGATGAGGGCAACTTGCTCTACCGGCCGCCCCCCGATGAATTGGATGATGGCACTCTCTACCTCTTCGGTCCCCGTTGCCTTGGGATAGAGGAAGAAGCCGTGCACTGATTTTTTTACCTCAAGGTACTTGGTCGGTGTGTCAGCTGAGAGCAATGCCTCGGCGTAGAGCAGCCCATCATCGCGCAGCGGATCGTACTCAGCTCCAATGATCAGCGTCTCAGGAAGACGTGAGTGGTCCTTACCTAAGAGCGGGGAGAAGAGAGGGTTAAGGATATCCTTGGGCTCACGCATGTAGTTGTTTACGAAGAAGGCCATTTGCTTATCGGTGAGTGTTGGGGAGTCCTTGAAGCGCTCATGACTTTCGGTGCGCATCCGTCCATCGGTAACCGGGTAGATGAGGACTTGGCCTGCAATCGGTGGTCCTTTCCGGTCGCGTGAAAGCCTGCTCACTACCGCGGCAAGGTTGCCGCCGGCGCTATCGCCAACCAGGTAGATTTGATCGGGGTCAGTCTTCCAGTAGCGGCACCCCGCTGCTGCCCAGACCAAGGTGTCGTAGCAATCCTCAACAGCGGTGGGAAATTTATGTTTGGGGGCAAGGCGGTAGTCGACCGAGAGCACCGCAGCCCCGGTGATGCTGGCAAGGTGTGCGCAGATGAAGTTATAAAGATCCATGTTGCCCCAGATCCAGCCGCCGCCATGGTAGTAGATGATCAGGGGGGTGAGATCACTGATCTCCTTGGAGCGCTGCTGCTCAAAGAGATATCCGCTGATCATTCCTCCATGGACTGGAATGATGAACGTCTTGGAGGTGATGCCTTTGGCACTCTTTCCCAAGAGCCTGCGGACAATGAGATTGTTGGGGATGGATATATCATTAATCTCTTCGATGCGTGAAAGACTCAAACCTTCGACATCGGTTCTGGCAACCATGTTGACCAGTTTAATCAATCGCTTCATCCTCGAAGAGAGGTCATAGGCTTCCATATCGTTCTCAATATAGAACATACGACCGACCAACGCAAGTCACATCACAAGACGAGATTCATTTACTCTGCGCTATTATTGGCCTAGCCAGGGGTGTCGATTGTACCCTATTACCTTGTGCTCGCTAAATGGGATGAGTATACTCATGGCATGCGCGAGAAGACCAAAGTCATCGACCATGCCCGCCTAGGGTATGGCTTTATCACCTCCCCATACTTGCCCGAGGACAAGGACGAGTTTTATCTACGCGATGAGCAGCTGGGTAAGGGCAATACCGATTACCGCGCGCTCACCGATGGCGAAATCGAACAGCTGAAGAAGAACCTCAACTATAGCCCTGATTGGTCGGATGTCTTGGTCAGCGACCCCTTCGACCCAGCCCTTATCCGAAACACTGAGTTCTATGGCTTGGTGCGCATCGGCGCCCTCTCGGAGATGGTGGTGAGCTTTCATGACTTTGCGGTTCCGGTAGGGATCGTCAACAGCCGGATCATCAGCTGTGATATCGGCAACCACTGTGCCATCTTGGACTGTACCTATCTCAGTCACTACATCATCGACGAGCGGGTCATCCTCTACCGGATCGGGGAGATGCAGGCGACCAACCACGCCAAGTTTGGCAACGGCATCCTCAAAGATGGAGAAAAGGAAGAGGTGCGCATCACCATCGACATCATGAATGAAGCCTCCGGGCGAGCTGTTCGACCCTTTGATGGGATGCTCGCCTCCGATGCCTACCTCTGGGGAACCTACCGCGAAGATGAGCCCTTGATGCGGGCTTTTGAGCGCCTCACCGACGCTGTAATGGATAGCCGACGAGGCTACTATGGCTATGTAGGCAAGCAGACGATCATCAAGAGCTGTGACACCATCAAGGATGTATGGATCGGAGCCGGTGCGTATATCAAGGGCGCCAACAAACTGAAGAACCTCACCTTGCGTTCGACCTTGGCTGAGCCGGTACAGATCGGTGAAGGGGTGGAGTTGGTCAACGGGATCATCGGAAGCGGCAGCCGCGTCTTCTACGGGGTGAAGGCAATCCGTTTCATCGTTGGGGACAACTCGAACCTCAAGTACGGAGCTCGCCTGATCCACTCAATACTCGGGGACAACAGCACCGTCAGCTGCTGTGAGATGTTGAACAACCTGATCTTCGGTGCCCATGAACAGCACCATAACAACTCCTTTTTGATCGCCAGCCTCATCATGGGTCAATCCAATATGGCAGCAGGGGCGAACATCGGCAGCAACCACAACAGTCGCACCAACGATGGGGAGCTCATCGCAGGCCGTGGCTTTTGGCCAGCGCTCTCCAGCAGTCTCAAGTATGACTGTAAATTTGCCAGCTATGTTCTCCTCGATAAGAGCAACTTCCCCCACCAGATGTATATCCCGCTTCCCTTCAGCCTGGTGACCAGCGATGAGCATAAGGGACATCGCTCGATCATGCCGGCCTACTGGTGGATGTATAACCTCTACGCGCTGGAGCGCAATAGCTACAAGCTTGAGATGCGTGACAGGCGCAAGGTCAAACGTCAGATCACCGAAGTTGACTACCTTGCCCCCGATACTGCCAATGAGATTGTCACTGCCCTCACTCTCCTTAAAACTTGGATTGGATCCTCCTACCAAGAGGATGCCCAAAATCCTGAGCGGCTAGGGGAGAAGCTGCTGGAGGAATATCCACAGATGGTTGAGCAGATGGAGGTCCTTGCCCCAGACCTAGAGAACAGCCTTATACCAATGCGAGTGCTTAAGAGCGTGCAAGCCTACCGTGCCTACAACGAGATGCTCCTCTATTATGCTGCGAAATCTGTTGCCAGCTACTGCTCCAAAGAGTCTTTGACCGTCCAGGCATTTCAGCAGAGTCATCCTGATGCAATGCGTCAGACTTGGCTGAACCTCGGAGGCCAGTTAGTCCCCGAGGACCGAGTAGAGCAGCTGAAAGAGGCGCTGCGTAGCGGTGTCATCACACAGTGGGAAGAGGTCCATAGAACCTACGACCAATGGCATGAACACTACGCAGAGGACCAAGCGATTCACGCGCTGGCTTTACTGAAAGAGCTTTTAGGTACAGAGCAACTTGATGAGGAGGCTTGGAAGCGTGTTCGCAAGGGGTGCTTGGCGATTCGTAAGCGAATTGAACAGCAAGTCTTCAAGAGCAAAGAGAAGGACTATATCAACCACTTCCGTGAGCTGACCTACCGCAATAGCGCTGAACGCGAGGCGGTGCTAGGCTCAATTGATGATAACCCCTTTATTGCCCACGCTAAGGTTGTCACTGAAGCGTTGAAACAGACCTTTTCTCAGGTGAAGTTCCACTGATCACAGAAAATCCATTGTTGATCTGCTCCAGGAGGGTGAGAACGATCAGAAGGGCCCCGATAGCCCGAGTTATGATGGTCAGTCGCCCAAGCGAGAGCAAAGCCACAAACGATGGGTGATAGAGGTCCACTCGGGTAATGACCACCGTTGTGTAGATGACTCCAATCAACTCCACGCTACTGGCAATGAAGAAGAGTGGGCGATTCCACATGCTGGCGAAGTACTTATAGATGGTAAGGCCAATATTCATCAGCGCCAGGACCATCCAGCCGATGACGTAGATCCTAACCGCATCGCTAAAGAGTGGGATGGGTGTGCCTCGGCCATAGATGGCCAACCACCCTACGTTAGCGAAGAAGAAGACCAATGCAACAAGCCAGAGGCTCTGAAAGACCAGGTCGAAGATCATACTGCTGCGTTTGATCGTAAGATCCTCCTCTCCTAGCAGTTTTGCTGCCCGAGCAGCATCCCACCGCCGTTTGGGCAGGGGCACTTGCGCCTTGGAGAGGATGATGAAGATGAGGGTAATCCAAAAAAGCGAATGGTAGGCTGCCTTGAAGGTTGCAATAAGGGCTTTGGTGACCAAGAGGGCGACGGTGATACGCACTGGCTGGAAAAAGAGTGGAATGATTGACGACAGAGCTAAGACGGCCGCCAAGAGAGGGATGGTAATCTTCAGCGCTTGTTTGTAGCGGCCAATATATGCCGACCCGATAAGTGAACGCTCTGTGGTGAAGAAGGTGCGGGCACACTCCTCGGGGTGGCCCAATAGAAGGATCGTTTCTCGAATCGATGCAGGGTTTTCAGCAAACTTCTCTTGTAAGGAACGTTCTGCCTTTTCGCGTTCATCGGCCTTGAGATGTTTCAATACTGCGGCAATATAGTGCTCTTGCATACCCTAACCCTACTGTAGAGCGGGGCGGTTGGGAAGCGTTCAAAGGCCCGATCAACGTAAAAGCCTCCCGCGTGGGAGGCTTTGAAAAGTGTGGAGTCAAAGGGACTCGAACCCTCTACCTGCTGATTGCGAACCAGCCGCTCTACCAGGTGAGCTATGACCCCATTCGCATTGGATAAAATTACCGTGTGCGGGTAAAACTGTCAACTCTTGGGCGTTTATGTGACAGCTTTAGCAGAAGCATTCAGTGACGGAAAAAGAGCATTTTAGTGGTCACTGTGTTGCCATCTTCGCTCTTTATGGTAAAGTGACGGTATGATAGAGCAAGCGAACGTCGCCGAGCTATTGTTCTCACTCTTCAATACCATCGCCGACCCGGTGATGGTCATCGGTGAGGATGGCACCTATTTAGAGGTGTTCGGCGGCAATGAGCGCTCCCTCTACGATGATGGAAAGCCAATGAAGGGGCAGAAGATCTACTCCTTCATGCCCAAGCCGTTCGCCGACTTCTATATGGAGAAGGTGCACCAGACCCTACAGACACAAAGCCTCAACATCTTCGACTACCAGCTTGATACCGAGCAGGTAATCCTCCCCGAGCTTGCCGGTCCAGGTGGCGTACAGTGGTTTGAGACCCGCATGTACCCCCTGAAGAATGAAATTAAAGGCCAGCGTGCAGTCATCGCCCTGATTATCAACATCACCGAACGGCGGCTGTTGCAGCGACAACTGCAAGAACTCTCCTATGAGGATCCACTGACCGGCTTATACAACCGCCGCTACTTTTTGGAACGGGTACGCTTTCACCTGCATGGTGCGGGCAGCGCCCATATCATGATCTGTGATATCGATGATTTTAAAGCAATCAACGATTGCTGGGGACACCTCTGCGGTGATGCCGTACTCAACGAGTTTGCACAAGTGCTCATCGATGCGATGCAAGGCAGGCAGAACATCAGCCGTTTTGGTGGCGATGAGTTTGTCATCGCCCTGACCGGCCTTGATGATCGCCAAGCCTATGAGAAAGGGGAAGAGCTACGTAGGCGCACCGAGTCACACATCTTCACCTACCAAAAGCAGGTTGTCTCGGTACGGATCTCGGTGGGTATCGCTAAACTCGATAGTGTTGATTGGGATCGCAGTGAATTGATCGAAGAGGCTGACATTGCCCTCTATGAAGCAAAGAAAGCTGGCAAAAACCAAGTCAGAATCTTCGGGGGAATCTAGTGTATAACATTCTCTACAACATTGCGCTGCTCCTCTCCCTCTCAATTTTCTTTGCTACCTACCCCTTCAAAAAACTGCGGCGTCTCTCCTCCCAACGCGTGCTCGTTGGCCTGACCATTGGCCTCATCGGTATCCTGATGATGCTGCACCCCCTACGGCTAGAAAATGGCGTCATCCTCGATTCGCGCACTATCCTTCTGGTGGTCAGCGGTATGGTTTTTGGCCTGGTGCCTACGACTATCGGAGCGGTAATGATCCTCCTTGGCCGTCTATATATGGGGGGCAGTGGTCTGGTCACCGCTTTTGCCTCGGTGACCATGAGTAGCATCATTGGCATTGTGTGGAACAAGAAGCGCTACGACAAAGTTATGGAGAAGGGGACCCATGTTGGCCTTGAGTACTATGCAATAGGCATTGTTACCCATATCGGTCTTTTCCTGAGCTTCATGCTGACCCCCGCAGAGGTGCGTTGGACGATTCTCTCCCAAATTGCCCTGCCGGTCTTCGTTTTCTTCCCGGCGGGTACCTATCTTCTTGCACGACTGCTCTTCAACCAAGCCCACCACCTCGCTTCTCTCTCTGACATAGAGACCAGTGAGCGGCTCTTCAAAGCGATGTTCGAAGAGGCACCGATTGGTATGTCCTTCACCGACATGGAGAGCCAAAGGATTACGAATATCAACGCCGCCTACCTTGAGATGCTCGGATACACCAAAGAGGAGATGGTCGGTCACACCTGGGAGGAGTTCACCCATCCCGGAGATCTGGTGGCCAGTGCCCAAGCCACTGAACAAATCTACAATGATGAGAGCGTGCCCCTGAACCTTGATAAGCGCCTAATCCGTAAGGATGGCAGTGTGGTGTGGCTCAACCTCTCTGTCTCCATCTTCACCACCGAGGATATGGACCACCTGGAGAGCCTTGGGATGGCCTTGGATGTCACTGAGCGAAAGAACTACGAGCAGCGGATCCTTGCAGCCAGCGAACATGATGCGCTGACCGGCCTCTATAACCGTGTCCACTTTGAGAACTTCATCCAAGACTTGGAAGGAGAGCAAGAGATTGCTCTGAGTGTTGCATTCATCGACGTCAATGGTCTGAAGATTCTCAACGAAGCCTTTGGCCGCGATGAGGGTAACCGCCTCCTCAAACGGATTGCCGAAATTCTTGTCCGTCACCTGCCAGAGGGCGATTACCTGAGCCGGGTAGGCGGAGATGAGTATGCAGCCCTGCTCTTTGGTAAAGATGTTGGCGAAGCAGAAGAGCTACTCAGTGCGGTGGCTAAGGAGATTTCCGTCATTGACATCATGGGATCGGTCGCTCCTTCAATCAGCTGGGGACTTGCCTCGGTGGATTGGAATGAACACTCGCTCAACGATGCGATCAAGGAGGCGGAGCTAGACCTGGCGAGCCGTAAGATGGTCGATAGCCCCAACATGCGCGGTAAGGCTGTGTATGCCATCATCAATACCCTGTATGAGAAGAATCGGCGAGAGGAGCTACACTCCAGGCGAGTGGCTGAGTTCAGTGAGAAGCTTGCCTTGGCCTTGAATATGGGAGAGAAGGCAGCCAATGAGCTACACCTGGTAGGCCTTTTGCACGACATAGGAAAAATTGCCATTGATGAGGTGATTCTCAATAAAGGTGAAGATCTCAATGATGAGGAGTGGCGTCAGATGAAACGTCACTGTGAGATCGGTTTTCGACTCCTCAGCTCGGTTGAGGAGATGGCCGAATTTGCCCCGGCAATCCTTCATCACCATGAAAGATGGGATGGGGGAGGCTACCCGTCCCGAATCAGTGGGGAGGATATCCCCCTCGCCTCACGGATCATTACCATCGCCGATGCCTTTGATGCCATGACCGGCCCCAGGCCTTACCGAAAGGTGAGGAGCGCCGAAGAGGCGGCAAAGGAGATCAAGGATAATAGCGGCACTCAATTTGACCCTACGCTCGCCAAGGTGTTTGTCAGCCAAGTAATTGGCTTAGATTGGCAGAGCCTTGGGTAGGGTTCCTTGACAGGTGAAAACACAGAACCTACGATGAAGGTGGAGGTGCACCATGGGTGTCATTACCATCAGTCGTCAAGTCGGCAGCCAAGGAACCCTCATAGCCCAATCGGTAGCCGATGAACTCGGATTTGTCGTGATCGATAAAGAAGATATTGAAGCGATCATGGACGAGTACGGGTTTGTCAGCTTCGAATTGATCTATGATGCCAAGATCAGCTTCTGGGGCCGCTTCGACGAACAACGAACCAAGACCGTTGAGTTTCTCAGGGATGTGATGTGCGCTATCGCCAAGCATGGGGATGTCGTACTCCTTGGTCGAGGAGGGTTTGGTCTCTTGCAGGGCTACACCGATGTCCTCAATGTCCGCATCAAGGCACCATTGGAGTTGCGGGCGATTCGGAAGCAAGAAGAGCATGGGGGCAGTGATCGCACTGCGAAGGAGAGCCTAGAGCGCATTGACCGCATTCGCTCCTCCTTTGTCTCACATGATCTGGGCTACGATATGAACGACATCGATTGCTTTGACCTGGTCCTCGATACCGGTGTGGTTTCAACTTCTGAAGCTTCGGCGACCATCGTCGGCGCCTATCGCCATCTTTTAGCCAACCATCGGACAAATGCCCGCAAAACTCGGGCTGACTTGAGCGTTGATGAAGTGTTGGAGCGCTTGGTAGCAAAAATCATTGGGGATAAGAGAAAAGAGACCTGATCGACGGTTAAATATGCATTGATTATGCAAGTTTGTTGAAAATTTATGCATAAAGGCTCGACAAGGCTCGCTATTTCTGTATAATTATACCAATCTTGCCACTTTGGAGGATGGTATGCTTACTGTAGGAGTCATTGGAGCCACCGGCTATGCCGGCTCCCAACTTGTAGCCTTGCTTGCCCAACACCCCGAGGTCTCTTTAGAGTACCTCGCCTCCCACTCGTACCATGGCCAACGCTTCGGTGAAATTTATCCTTCACTGATCCAAAGTTGTAACCTCGAATTACAAGAAGAGGACGTAGAACAGGCGGCCAAAGCGTGCGACGTGCTCTTTTTGGCCTTACCCCATGGTATGGCCTCCTCAAAGGTCAATCAATCAATTCTCGATCAATGCGTGGTCATCGATTTAGGTGCTGACTACCGACTCGCCGACGTTGCAACCTATAGCCAGTGGTATCAAACCGAGCACCCAAGCAGTGACCTCCTCAGTCAGAGCGTCTATGGGCTCTGTGAACTGCATCGAGAGGCAATCAGGGAAGCCTCCCTGATCGCCAACCCAGGCTGCTACCCCACCAGTGCGACGCTGACCATCGCCCCTTTACTTGCCGCTAACCTCATCGACCCCTCCACTCTCATCATCGACAGCGCCAGTGGTACCAGTGGCGCGGGGCGCAGTGTA
>Ga0265293_10007014_pt1 | contig 17627 bp, 16 predicted proteins | sample Munlanlewell138R_FD_192505 | JGI IMG/M metagenome (GOLD analysis project Ga0265293, IMG submission 192505) | Leachate microbial communities from a municipal landfill in Southern Ontario, Canada - Leachate well 138R | ecosystem: Engineered > Solid waste > Landfill > Unclassified | place: Canada...
GCTTATTGATTGCGAAAATGCTTGGATAGAAAGCAGAGAAACTATCCATATTAAAATAATTCTTTTCATATTGTAATTATTTATTTATTAAACTGATAAATAAATATTAAAGCGTTTGGTTTATCTTAATATTAATGATAAAGCAAACGCTAAATCGTTACGAATTTATTTTTGCAGATAAAATAGATTGAAAGATTAAGATATAGGTTTAATGAATGTTTTTTACTTTGGAATATGTGCAAGGGATTTTGCAATAGAATAGTTGGTACTATTACGAAAGGAATGGTACAAAGACTTTGCAAGAATGGATAAATAAATGACAGCATATCAATACTGTTTTAATTATTTGGCAAAGATAGTATGTTTTTTTACTTAATGCAAGTAAAAACGTAAAAAGTTATTTTTCTCCTCAACACTTCTGAGTTATTGGGCATAAAACAAACTGTTAATATTAAGAAACGATTTCTTGGTTTCTGTTGCATAAACCTTAGTTTTGCTTCCGTAGAATCAAATTACAGCAAAATAGAATTTGATTCTATTTTCGTGAAATCAAATTCTATTCTCATAAAACAGCTATTTGCTTGAATTTTTGTTTGATAAAAATAAAAATAGAGTAAGGAAAAAATAAAAAAGAGTTGATTTATTTCAAAATCATCTAAATCCCTGCTTGTTTTCCCTTGAAACAAGGAAAATATTATGAGTAATTAACGTTTCCTTATGAAATAACGTAGGAGTCATTATAACTCTCTTCAAATATTCAAGCTACAAGACCTTATGGGGAAGGGAATAATTAACATCAAAACTTACGAAATGTTATAAAAATCGCCATTTACCCTTTGATATGTTAAAATCTCTCTAAGTTAAAGGTAGATAGGTAAATAGAAAACCATTTGAGAAATGAATAAAAAAAGAGGCTGTCTGAATTTTTAGACAGCCTCCTTCGTTTTTAAACGCTTGAGATAAAAAATTAGTTTACTACAGTAACACCTTCTTTTTTCTTAAATGTTTGAGTTGAATTTGATTCAACTTTCTTTTCCTCAGTAACTCTGTTTTCGTTAGCCTTAGGTACGTAAACAGGAGTTTTCTTTGTTGTCTCTGCTTTCTTTGCAGTTGTAGTAGAAGCTTTCTTTTCTTCTTTTACTTCTTTTACTTCTTGTGCCACTGTTTCAGCCACAGTTTCAGTTACAGTTTCTACTGGAACTTCTTCGGTAATTGTTTCTGTTGGAGTCTCTGTTTTTCCACCGCAAGCAGTCATTAAAGCAACTACAGCAACACCTAATAATAAATGTTTAATTTTCATTTTTCTCTTCGTTTTAATTAATAATTATAATGGTTTTACAATCTGCAATATTAATGATTTTTTCTATCATACAGTACAAAACTTGAAAAATATTTAATAATGTATTGTTAATTAGTTTGTTGTATGTGTATGATTTTATATTCTTTTCAATATATTAGCAGCTTCCAATAAGGTTTCATCAGTTTTTGCAAAGCAAATCCTCAAAGTTTTATTATCTACTTCATTAGAATAGAATGGAGAAACTGGAACAGTTGCAACCTTACATTCCTTCGTTAGTCGAACTGCAAAATCCATTTCATTTTCGGAGCTAATTTGAGAGTAGTCCAATAGCATAAAATAAGTACCTTTACAATCCAATACTTTAAATCTTGAACCTTCAAGAGCTTTAGTCAAAAAATCTCTTTTCCCCTGATAGAATTTGCCAAGGCTAAGATAGTTCTCTTTGTTTTTCAAATATTCTGCAAAAGCCCATTGCATAGGAGTATTGCAAGTGAAAACGGAAAACTGATGTACTTTTCTATACTCATCCATTAGTGTTTTTGGTGAAGCTACATAACCCATCTTCCAGCCGGTTGTATGAAATGTTTTCCCAAAAGATGCTACAACAAAACTCCTTTCAATAAGTTCTGGATAATATAGAATGCTTTCATGGCGAATATTATCAAAAATCAAATGCTCATATACCTCGTCGCTGATAATAATAATATTGGTATCCTTAGTTAAGCGAATTAGCTCTTTCATATCCTTTTCTCCAAGAACAGTCCCAGTAGGGTTGTGAGGGGTATTGATGATTATCATCCTCGTTTTAGGATTAATAGTATTTTCTACCTCAGTCCAATTGATATGATAAGTAGGAGCAACAAGATTAATAGGTCTCACTACTCCACCACATAATTCAACACTTGGAAGATATGAATCATAAGCAGGCTCAAAGATTATCACTTCGTCATTTGGTTTGATGAAAGAAGTAATTATCATACTTAGCCCATGGGTAGCCCCAGGAGTAATTGTAATTTCTGTCTGTGGGTTATAACTATGTCCGTAAGTGTCTTCAAGTTTTTCTGAAATAGCTTCTCTAAGTGGAAGTATCCCTGGCATTGGAGCGTATTGATTATTCCCATTAAGCATATTCTTATTTACAAGCGAAATAAGCTCTTGCGATATAGGGAAATTTGGGAAACCTTGCGAGAGGTTGATTGCTCCATGCTCATTTGCAAGACCAGTCATTACTGCAAATATTGATGTTTTTGTATTTGGTAGTTTTGATTCTATTTTCATATTATTTGTTTTATAATTATTGACCTTGAATTCGTATTGATTCTTCGTGAATCTTTTCAAAAATCTCTTTAATAAATTCCTTATTAATATTTTTCTCACCTGCCAGTTCTAATCTAAGTCTAATCATTTCTTCCCAACGATTAATTTGAAGTATAGGAATGTTATTTACTTTCTTAATTTGGGCAAGTTCTATGGAAATTCCCATCCTTTTAGATATTATATCAATTAAATCCATATCTAATTTATCAATTTCTCCACGTAATGTATTTATGGATTCTAAGTTTGATATTGGATTTTGTGGGATTCTAATATTGTTTAATAATGTTTTTAACTCTTTTGGAGTGATTTGTTGGCTTTTGTCAGTAAGTGCAGAGTCAGGATTATTATGAACCTCAAGCATTAAACCATCGAAACCAATACTTACAGATGTTTTTGCAATATCACTAACCAAGGAGGATTTACCTGAAATATGGCTTGGGTCACAAATAATAGGGATTTGAGGCATTAGTCTTTTTAATTCAATTGGAATCTGCCAATATGGTGTTTGACGATATTTGCCATTATCAATAAAAGAGAAACCTCTATGAATAGCATATATTTTATTATTACCTGATTTTAGGAATCTTTCAATTCCACCTATCCAAAGATTAATATCGGGATTAATTGGGTTTTTAATAAATACAGGAATGTCCACTCCTTTAAGACTCTCAACAATCTCTTGAATATAAAATGGATTAGTAGTGGTTCTTGCTCCTATCCATACTCCGTCTAATTTACTTTCTAAAACTTTTTCAACATGATAAGGATTTGCAACTTCGGTCATAACTTTCAATGAAGTTGTTTCTTTAACCTCTTCAATCCATTTCAATCCCCTGGAACCAACTCCTTCGAATTGATTGGGCATGGTTCTTGGCTTCCATATCCCAGCTCTAAACCATTCTACACCACCAATATTGTCAATTAATTTGGCAGTGGATAATACCTGATGCTTGGTTTCTGCAGAGCAAGGTCCTGCAATAACCAATAATCCCTTATTCATTTAGCTAAGATATATATCAATATTCTTATTTAATGAGGATGTGAACACCTCATACGGGTTATAAAGGGCTGAAAAAATATTGCTTAATGCCCTATTGCTTGGTTTTAGTTCTGAAGATATTATTTTTTCTTCTCTTTCTAAATCTTCTTCCCAATAATCAATTAAATCAAAAAGGCTGTAATTATCTTCCATAAAGTACTGTTTTATTTATTTGTGTTTTTTCTCTAAACGCAAATAAATAAAACTTATTATATACCCCCAAGAAGATTTAATTTAAAATCATTTCTTTTTCTTCAACAAGCTTTCTCATATTGATTAAGGCATAACGCATTCTTCCTAATGCGGTATTGATACTTACACCTGTTTTTTCTGCTATTTCCTTAAAGCTCATTTCTCCGTAATGACGCATAATTAATACTCTTCTTTGGTCTTCAGGCAATTGTTTAATTAGTTTTCTAATATCTTCATGAATCTGTTTTTTAATTAGTTTTTGTTCAACAGAATCATCAAAATTGCCAATCATATCAAATATATTAAAATCATTACCAGATTTGAGAGTTGGGAATCTATTATCCTTTCTAAAATGGTCAATTACTATATTATGTGCAATTCTCATTACCCATTGGATGAATTTACCTTCATCTCTATAAGTGCCATTCTTAAGAGTATTTACAATCTTAATAAAGGTGTCTTGTAGTAAATCGTCAGCTAAGGCTTTGTCCTTAACGTAAGAAAGAATATAGTTGAAAACTTTTTGTTGATGACGTAAAACTAACTCTTCAAAGCTTCTTTTATTACCTTGAATATAATCACGAACTAATTCGTTATCGTTCATTATGCTTAATGACATAGGAATCCTCCTTTTTATTAAATGAATAAATCTATAAAAAAAGTAATTTTCCTATTCTATAAGCAATAATGTTTTGGTTGTTTTATTAATTAATTTATGGGGCAAAGATAAATAAATAATTTGAAACTGCAAGTTTTTTTTTAAAATCCGATATTTTTTATCCTCTAACCCTAAAAATTTATAATATTACATCAATAATCGTACCAATATCATATCTTTGCAAACTAAAACAAAATGGAAATATGAAAAACGCTAAGATTTTATTATTAATACTAACAATTTTTACACTAAGTCTTTCTGCAATATCTATTACTTCTTGTAAAGATAAAAAAACAGAAAATTCACAAATTGAGAAAGATGAGCTTGCTTTATTGGATGTGAAAATTAGAAAAGATTCAAAGAACCCTGAACTTTATTATGCTCGCTCTATAGTTTTGATGGAAAGAGGAAAACTAAGTGAAAGTTTAATTGATATACAAAATGCAATTAGTATTCGACCTAATGAGGCAAAATATTATATACAAAAAGCTAATTCCTTATTTTCTTCTGGAGAAACTACTCTTGCCTTTTCTTCACTTCAAGATGCATTAAAATATGATTCAAAATCAACTGAAGCTTATTTGAAAACAGCTGAAATTGCTCTTTTATTAAAAGATTATGACAAAACTATCTTTAATATTAATGAGGCATTGAAAATAGATAAGATATCTCCAAAGGCTTATTATCTTAGAGGATATGCTTTAAAAGAGCAAGGTGATACAATAAATGCTGTTAAAAGCTATTCAAAAGCAATTGAATTAAAACCAGATTATGAAGAACCCTTCGAGGAGCTTGGTTTATTATTTGCACTTAAAGGAGATCGTCTGGCAATAGATTATTTAACCTCTACTATCAATATTAATCCTAATAACCTAAATGCAAGTTATGCTTTAGCTTTATTTTATCAAGAACATGGGATGATACAAAAAGCTTTAGATCTTTATCATAATATATTAACGAAAAATCCTAATCATGCAGACGCATTACATAATGTAGGCTATATTAATCTTGTCAATAAAAAATCCTACCAAGATGCATTGGAATTATTTACTAAGGCAATTGAATCAGATTCTACTTTTTTTCAAGCATATTACAATAGAGGAGTAACCTATGAGAATTTAAACCAGAAAGAAAATGCAAAAAAAGACTTTGGCAAAGTGCTGGAAATTAATCCTAACCACAAATTAGCTAAAGAAAAACTAAAAAAATAGGTCAAAAAACAAAAAAAAGGTACTAATTTTGCGTTTTAGAATGAACGTAAAAACAACATATAAGAATTCTAAAAATGGAAGTATCAATTTTGATACAATTTTATCCGTTTTTTCTATTGAGCGACTAATTATTATTAGTCGCTTTTTTTATTCCCCTATTAGAGATTTATTAATTACAACTCAACACCATAAATAATATGACAAATTTAAAAGGTAAGAATCTAATTTCAATTTCTGATTACTCTAAGCAAGAGTATATGGAGATTCTAAATTTAGCTGCAGAATTTGAATCAAATCCTCGTCAGGAATTATTAAAAGAAAAAGTAATTGCATCAATTTTCTTTGAACCTTCAACTCGAACAAGACTTAGTTTTGAAAGTGCAGCGTCTTTATTAGGGGCGAAGATAATTGGCTTTTCAAACCCTGCTGGTACTTCTCAATCGAAAGGGGAAAGCCTTCATGATACAATTAAGATGGTAGCCTCTTATTCAGATTTAATAATTATGAGACATAATAAAGAAGGAGCTGCAAGATATGCTGCAGAAGTGTCCGCAGTACCTGTTATCAATGCTGGAGATGGTGCAAACCAACATCCAACTCAATGTATGTTGGATCTTTATTCAATCTTAAAAACCCAGGGAACATTAGATAATTTGAATATTACCTTGGTTGGAGATTTAAAGTACGGAAGAACAGTTCACTCTCTTGTCCAGGCTATGTGTAATTTTAATGCTACCTTCCATCTTGTCTCTCCTGTCGAACTAAAACTTCCTTCATCTGTAAAGATGCATATTAAAAAAGCTAAGCTCGATTATTATCAATATACTAATATTAAAGATGCTGTTGCTGTATCTGATATTATTTATATGACAAGAGTTCAAAGAGAAAGGTTTTCTGACCCTTTAGAATATGAAAAAGTAAAGGATTTATGTATAATAGACGCCTCAACCCTTGAGGGCTGTCAGCCAAATATGAGAGTTCTACATCCACTACCAAGAGTTAATGAAATCGCTGTTGATGTGGATTCAACACCTCATGCTTATTATTTTGATCAAGCAAGAAACGGAGTATATGTTCGCCAAGCATTAATGGCAGCAATTTTAGGAGTGAAATAAAAAACCAAATAAAAAAATGACAACACAAAATAAAAAAGAATTAATAGTTTCTGCAATTGAAAACGGAACAGTTATTGATCATATCCCTGTAGAATCTGTATTAAAAGTTATTAGAATACTTGGATTAGATAATTATCAGGATGAGGTATTGATTGGGATTAACCTTGAAAGTAAGAAGTATAAAAGAAAAGGCATTGTCAAGGTGAGAAATAAGTATTTTGAAAAATCTGACTTAAATAAAATTGCACTTGCTGCCCCACATGCTACTCTAATTGTAATCAAAGACTATGAAGTTATTGAGAAAATTTCGGTAGAAACTCCTGAACATATTGAAGCAATCATTAAATGTATAAATCCAAACTGTATAACTAATAATGAAACAATTGAAACCAAATTTAAGGTTGTTGTGAAAGAACCTTTAAAGATTCAATGTCATTATTGTGAAAAAACAATGACTAATATTAGATTTGTTGAATAAAAAACAATGATTTTTACTAAAAGATTCAAGTATTTTACTTATCTTTGCAAAAGTAAGGAAATGAGTTCTTTATTTCTGAGCTAAATCAACCAATTTTCTAAAAGTACATTATGGTACCTACCACACGACCCTTGTGGTAGGTACCATAACACCTTTGTGGTAGGTACCATAATACTGCTGTGGTAGCTACCATAGTGACTTTGTATTCAAAGAAAAATACTTTGAAATCAAAGAAAAATTCTTTTAAACTTGACTTTAATTAATTCTTTCTTGATATAATTTCGATAAAACTAAAGAAGTTTCCTCCAAAAACATATAAAGTGTTTTTATAGAAGTTCTCTATAAATAAAGATTATAAGACTAAATATTAATTTTTCTTGCAAATTTAATACAAGGAAAAGAAAAATACTTTATATTTGCCAAATAATCAAAGCAACCCTCAAGTACATAATTCAAATGTAACTGACGGTGCTTTGCTATTAAGAGAAACAAGAAAAAATAAGAAAATGAAAGGTATAGTATTAGCAGGAGGTTCGGGAACAAGACTTTTCCCAATAACCAAAGGAGTTAGTAAGCAAATGCTCCCAATATATGATAAACCAATGGTATATTATCCAATATCAGTTTTGATGTTGGCAGGGATAAGAGAAATTTTAATAATCTCTACACCTGAAGATTTGCCAGGATTTAGAAGACTTTTAGGAGATGGTTCCGATTATGGAGTAGAATTTACCTATGCAGAACAACCCTCCCCAGATGGATTAGCACAAGCATTTATAATAGGAGAGGAGTTTATTGGAAACGATTCAGCATGCCTTGTTTTGGGAGATAATATATTCTATGGACAAAATTTTACATCAATGTTAGAGCAATCTCTAAAAGATGCAGAGAAAAACAATATGGCAACAGTATTTGGCTATTATGTAAATGATCCAGAACGTTATGGAGTTGCTGAATTTGACAAAGATGGCAAGGTGCTTTCAATTGAAGAAAAGCCTAAAGAACCTAAGAGCAATTATGCAGTAGTAGGTCTTTATTTCTATCCCAACAAAGTTGTGGAAGTAGCAAAGAATATTAAACCCTCAGCAAGAGGAGAATTGGAAATAACTACAGTAAATCAAGAATTTTTAAAAGATAAAGAACTAAAAGTCCAATTACTTGGAAGAGGATTTGCATGGCTTGATACAGGAACACACGATTCCCTAAGTGAAGCATCCACATTTATAGAAGTATTGGAAAAACGCCAGGGATTAAAAATTGCATGTCTTGAAGAAATAGCATATACAAAAGGTTGGATAACTAAAGAAAAGCTACAAGAATTAGCAAAACCAATGATAAAAAACCAATATGGACAATATCTGTTAAAATTGACAATGTAGAGACGCGATTAATCGCGTCTCTACAATTAATCGCGTCTCTACAATTAATAAAATCTCCATGCTCTACCTTTTTCTAAGTATATTATCAAGCATTGCGATTCTTATTATCTTTAAGATTATTGGGAAGTATAATATTAAGGTAATTCAACCAATAATCATAAACTATTTTGTAGCATCAGTTTTAGGTTACTTATCTGCAGGAATAAGTTCTAAAGAAGTTTTACAAATACCAACTGATTGGATACTACCAGGAGTTATTATTGGAAGCCTATATGTCTTTACCTTTTTTCTAATTGGATATTCAACCAAAAAGGCAGGTATGGCATTAACAACCATTGCATCGAAGATGAGCTTTGTTTTTCCAATGTTCTTCTCCATACTAATAGACGCTAATGACAATTATTCTAATATAAAATTTATTTTACTGATAATGGCAATAATAGCAGTCTTTTTATCTGTTTATAAGAAGAGAGTGAAAACTATAGATTCATTATTTATTATATTTTTACCCTTTATACTCTTTGTCCTTATGGGCATTGCTGATTCTCTTGTAAAATATTCTCAAAACTACTATATAAAAGACGAAAGTCAATCTTCAATATTCTCTTTTCTAATCTTCTCTTTTGCAGCCTTATGGGGGTTATTATTAATTATGTTTCAAAAAGACAAGAAGGAAATCCTCCAACCAAAAGTATTAATAATAGGAATAATCTTGGGAATCTGCAATTTCGGCTCACTCTACTTCTTTATAAACGCATTAAACTCCCTAGCATTCAATAACTCGTTAGTAATAGCTCTAAACAATATGGGAGTAGTTTTATTCTCAATAATAATAGCCCTTAGTTTTTTTAAAGAGAAAACAACAAAACTTAATAAAGCAGGAATAGCCTTCACAATAATAACATTTATTGCTATAATGACTATGCTTTAGGAGTATAAGAAGATTCATCGAATCATAAAACTAAAATATATGAATACAAAAAGATTAATTGTAAAAGCATTAAAAATCTTAAGTATAAAAACTGAGCTTGAGAGCTTTGATTTTATTAATGAAGAGATTAAAAAAGGAGTACAATTTAGGGGAACAAATCTTTGGATTTTAATCTTTGCTATATTGGTAGCATCTGTTGGATTAAATATGAATTCAACAGCCGTAATTATTGGAGCTATGTTAATCTCTCCACTAATGGGACCAATAAATGGTGTAGGATATAGTATTGCTACCTATAATTTCCCTTTACTAAGGGAGTCATTACGAAATTTCGGATACGCAATAGGAATAAGTCTTATCACATCCACACTCTACTTTATTCTGACCCCAATCTCTACAGCCCAATCCGAACTATTAGCAAGAACCTCCCCAACTATTTACGACGTATTAATAGCCCTCTTTGGAGGATTTGCAGGAATTGTAGCAATAAGTAGTAGAAATAAAGGAAATGTAATACCAGGAGTAGCAATTGCTACTGCCCTAATGCCACCACTATGTACAGCAGGATACGGTTTAGCAACCATGCAATTCAAATTTTTCTACGGAGCATTCTATCTATTTACTATAAACTCAGTATTTATCGCAATAGCATCAATGTTAATCTCTCAAATCCTTAAATTCCCAATTAGAGATATAATTGATGCGAGTAAGAAGAAAAGAATTAATCAAATAATCTCAGTTATTATTGCCTTAGTTTTTATCCCAAGTATATATTTTGGATATCAACTTATTCAAAAAGAAAGATTCAGCGAAAATGCAGATAAATACATTGCTAATATAAGCAATTATGAAGGTAATTTCCTTTTAAAGAGTAATGTAGATTCTGATAAAAGGATTATAAACTTAATATATGCTGGGAAAAATCTAACAGAGGAACAAAAAGAAAGAATAAAAGAAAAAGCATTGAGTTTTAATCTGAAACAATCAAAGATTATAATCGAACAAGGGCTATCCTTCCAAGAAGTGGATAACAAATCTACTGAAACCCTAAGACTTCAAAAAGAATTATATGAAATAAGCAATCTCTTAGAAGCAAAAACAGAAGAATTAGACAGTATAAAAAACTTGGCACAAACTGGAAATGCCCTATTAAATGAACTAAGAAAATTCTATCCAGAAATAAAATCCCTATCATACGCCAACACCTTAGAATACAATGACACTACAAATCTTCCGAAAACAATAAAACTTGTAATACTAAAAGCAAAAGACAGCCCAATCCAAAATAATGATAAAGAAAAAATCAACCAATGGGTAGAAGCAAGACTAAAAGAGCAAAACGTGAGAGTAATCTATGAGTAAAAAAAATTATTCAATTTAAAAACCCTTTAATATATAAACAATGAAAAGAAATATTTTAATAACAGGAGGAGCAGGATTTATTGGCTCCCATGTAGTAAGGTTATTTGTAAACGAATATCCTGAATATAATATTATCAACCTTGACAAGCTAACCTATGCAGGGAATTTGGCTAATCTAAAGGATATCGAAAATAAACCAAACTATAAATTTGTAAAAGCAGATATATGTGATTTTGAATTAATGCTAAAGATATTTGCAGATAATAATATTGATGGAGTATTGCACCTTGCAGCAGAAAGCCATGTGGATAGAAGTATAAAAGACCCGTTTACTTTTGCACAAACCAATGTAATGGGAACACTTTCACTGCTTCAAGCCGCAAAGCATCAATGGAATGGTAATTATGAGAATAAACTCTTCTATCATATCTCTACCGATGAGGTTTATGGTAGCCTTGAATTTGATGGAAAATTCTTCACTGAAGATACCCCTTATGATCCACACTCCCCATACTCAGCATCTAAAGCATCATCAGACCATTTTGTTAGAGCTTTTCACGATACTTACGGGATGCCAATTGTAATAACTAATTGTTCTAATAACTACGGACCTTACCAATTCCCAGAAAAACTAATACCACTATTCTTAAATAATATAAGAAACAATAAACCTCTTCCAGTATACGGAAAAGGAGAAAATGTAAGAGATTGGCTTTTTGTAGAAGACCATGCAAGAGCCATAGATATAATCTTCCATAAATGCAAGATAGGAGATACCTATAATATTGGAGGTTTCAACGAATGGAAAAATATCGACCTAATAAAAGTAATGATACGCACAGCCGATAGAATATTAGGAAGAAAAGAAGGAGAAAGCGAAAAACTAATAACTTACGTAACTGACCGTGCAGGGCACGACCTTCGTTATGCAATAGACTCAACCAAACTAAAGAATGAATTAGGATGGGAGCCAAGTCTGCAATTTGAAGAGGGAATAGAAAAAACCATTAGATGGTATTTAGAAAACCAAGATTGGGTAGATAGTATTACTTCAGGAGAATACGAAAAATACTATAAAGAAATGTACGAATAATCATATTTTCCCCTCTCTTATATCGAAAGCAAAAGATTAAGTAAACAATTATCTTTATCTTTGCAAACTAATTTTTGTATTTACAATTTATAAATATGGTTGATTTATTGATTCAAAACTCTACTAAAAAGGCACTTGAAAATTTATATGGAATTATTGTAGAGTCTAAAGATATTGTATTATCTAATACTAAAAAAGAATTTATTGGAGATATAACTTTGGTGGTTTTCCCTTATGTGAAATTAGCGAAGAAATCTCCAGAAGTAATTGCTAATGAGTTAGGAGAATATATAATTAAAGATTCAAATATATGTAAGAGCTTTAATGTTATAAAGGGGTTTTTGAATTTTGTGATAGATGATTCTTATTGGATAGATTTCTTGATTAAAAACCGACTTAATTCAAACTTTGGATATCAACCTATAAAAGGGGATAAGCCAATTGTAATTGAATATTCTTCTCCAAATACTAATAAACCTCTCCATCTTGGACATATTAGAAACAATTTGCTTGGCTGGTCAATTGCTGAAATCCTAAAAGCAAACGGCTATGCAGTTAAAAAGGTAAATTTAGTTAATGATAGAGGTATACATATTTGTAAGAGTATGTTAGCTTGGATGAGGTATTCTAATGGTGAAACTCCAGAAACTTCTGGTTTAAAGGGTGACCATTTAGTTGGTAAGTACTATGTTATATTTGATAAGTATTACAAGCAGGAAATAGAAGCACTTGTAAAAGAGGGTATGGATGAAGAGGAAGCAAAGAAAAAAGCTCCAATTATAATTGAGGCTCAAAATATGCTTCAAAGGTGGGAAAACAAAGATAAGGAGGTAATGGATTTATGGAAGATGATGAATTCATGGGTATATGATGGCTTTGATTATACTTATAAGAGTTTAGGAATTGACTTTGATAAGATTTATTACGAGAGCGAAACTTATCTATTAGGTAAAGATATTGTCAAAAAAGGTTTGGAAGATAATATTCTCTACCAAAGAGAAGATAATTCTATTTGGTGTGATTTAAGAGATGAGAATTTAGACGAAAAATTACTTCAAAGAGGGGATGGAACATCTGTTTATATGACTCAAGACCTTGGAACAGCATTATTAAGACATAATGATTTTGATTCAGATAGGTTGATTTATGTTGTTGGCAATGAGCAAAACTATCATTTTAATGTTTTAAAGATAGTGCTTAAAAAACTTGGTTTCGATTTCTCAGATAAATTATATCACCTTTCTTATGGTATGGTTGAATTACCTGAAGGGAGGATGAAATCTAGAGAAGGGACAGTGGTAGATGCTGATGATTTGGTTTCTGAAATGATTTCTAATGCAAAACGGATGACACTTGAACATGGTAAGGAAGAGCAATTTGATAGCTACGAATTAGAAAAACTTTATAAAACACTTGCATTAGGAGCCTTAAAATACTTTATTCTAAAGGTTGATCCATCTAAAAATATGATATTTAACCCGAAAGAATCGATAGATTTTAATGGAAATACTGCTCCTTTTATTCAATATACCTATGCTCGTATTCGTTCAATTATTAGAAAGTCAGAAGCAGAAAAAGGGATAATTCTTAATACTTTTGATTTTGATAAGGGATTAATATTAAACGATAAGGAAAAAGAAATAATAAAAATACTATACCAGTTCCCAGGTATAGTACAACAATCAGCTCAAAGCTATTCTCCAGCACTTATCGCTAATTTTGCTTATGAACTTGCAAAATCCTTTAATACATTTTATCAGGAAATGCCAATTTTAAAAGAAGAAAATAAAGATTTAATGTTAATGAGAATAGCATTATCTTCATTTGTAGCTAATGTAATAAAGACTTCATTAAATTTATTGGGAATAAATGTTCCAGAAAGAATGTAGTATTAAATTTTTTATTATCTTTGCCATGTTCAAAACATCTTAATGTTATGATTGAAGAAAATAATGAATCCAAACCTCAGCAATGCGATTGTTTGTCAATAGACAATGAAGAAGGTAATGAGATAATACTTTTTAATGATAATATTCATAGTTTCAATTACGTTATTGATTGTTTAATGAATGTTTGTAAATTAAGTATAGAACAGGCCTCAACATGTGCAAATATTGCACATTATAAGGGCTTATGTGCTGTAAAGCATGGAGCTTACGATGAACTAAATGTTATGTGTAAAAGACTAATAAGTTTAGGATTAAAGGTTGATTTGAGATAATTTAAAAGCAAAATAATTATGGATTTAATTTATATTCTATTATTACTAATCGGAGGCTTAGCCTTTATAGTTTTAGAATTAGTAGCAATACCTGGTACAAGTATTGCTGGTCTTTCAGGCCTTGCACTTACAATTTATGGAATAGTAAGGGTTTATGCAGAATATGGAAACACATGGGGGACAATATCCTTATTTGTTTCGTTAATCATTATTCTGATTCTACTTTTTTATTCTCTTAGAACAAAGACTTGGAAACGTTTTACACTTAATGACAGTATTGATTCAAGAGTAAATGAAATTGAAGAAGATAATTTTAAGGTTGGTGATAAGGGAATTACAATAACTCGTTTAGCTTCAGCAGGAATTGCTGAAATAAATAATCAGAGGATTGAGGTCTATTCAATTACTTCCTATATTGATCCAAAATCGGAAATTGAAATAGATTCAATTAAGGATAAGAGAATATTTGTAAAGCCAATTGAACAAGAAAGAATTTAAACAGTAAATAATATATTAATTAAAAAAAACAATAGATTATGATTTCAGGAGTAGTATTAATCATAGTAGTGTCAGTAGTTGCACTATTTGTATTTCTTTGGTTGGTTCCATTAAACCTATGGTTCCAAAGTGTTTTAAACGGGGTTAAGATATCCCTTATACAGCTAATATTTATGCGTTGGAGAAAAGTTCCGCCAACAATTATTGTTAATGCTTTAATTAATTCAAAAAAGGCAGGATTGGATTTAAGTTCTGATTTGTTAGAAGCGCATTACCTTGCAGGAGGACATGTGCAAAGAGTTGTAAATGCGTTAATATCTGCTGATAAAGCAAATATGAATCTTGATTTCAAAACAGCTACAGCAATAGATTTAGCAGGTCGTGATGTGTTTGAAGCAGTTCAAATGAGTGTTAATCCTAAAGTATTGGATACACCAAGCGTTGCAGCTGTTGCTAAGAATGGTATTCAATTAATAGTAAGAGCAAGGGTTACTGTAAGAGCAAGTATAAGACAATTAGTTGGAGGAGCAGGAGAAGAAACAGTATTAGCAAGAGTTGGAGAGGGTATTGTAACCTCAATTGGTTCTGCTGACTCTCACGCCTATGTATTAGAAAATCCTGATTCAATTTCAAAAGTTGTACTTTCAAAAGGATTGGACAGTGGAACAGCTTTTGAAATTCTATCAATAGATATAGCAGATATCGATGTTGGTAAGAATATTGGAGCTCAATTACAAATGGATCAAGCAGAAGCTGATAAGAATATTGCACAAGCAAAGGCTGAAGAAAGAAGAGCAATGGCTATAGCTGTTGAACAAGAAATGAAAGCTAAGGCTCAAGAGGCAAGAGCTAAGGTTATTGAAGCTGAAGCTGAAGTTCCACTTGCAATGGCTGAAGCATTCCGTAATGGTAATCTCGGTATTATGGACTATTACAAAATGAAAAACATAATAGCTGATACAGATATGAGAGAGACTATAGCAAAACCAAACCAACACAAAACAGAGAATACACCAAATAAGAAATAAGGCTCAGGCTTTGATTTAATGGATAATAAAATAATAATTAAAGGGGCGAGAGTTAATAATCTTAAGAATATTAATGTCGAAATCCCAAGAGATAGGCTTGTAGTAATTACAGGCCTTTCTGGTAGTGGGAAGACATCTCTTGCTTTTGATACCTTGTTTGCCGAGGGGCAGAGAAGATATGTAGAGAGTCTTTCATCTTATGCTCGACAATTCTTAGGAAGAATGAATAAACCTGAGGTGGATTTGATTTATGGAATTAGTCCTGCAATTGCTGTTGAGCAGAAGACCTCTAACAGAAATCCTCGCTCAACAGTTGGTACAATTACTGAGGTTTATGAATACCTCAAGCTTCTCTTCGCTAAGATAGGTAAAACCTACTCTCCAATTTCAAATAATCTTGTAACAAGACATTCAGTTTCTAATGTTGTTGATACATTATTAGAATTGGAAAAAGGGCAGAAAGTATTTATTCTAAGCCCTATCAAACTCAAACCCAAAGAGGATTATAAGATGAGATTTGAACTTCTGATTCAATTAGGCTATGCAAGAGTATTTATTGATGAAGAAGTAGTAAGGATAGAAGAGGCATTAAAGAAAGATATTTCTAAGAATGAAGTAATCTATGTGCTTATTGATAGATTAAGTATTATTCATAATTCTCAAGATGTAAAAAGTAGAATCTCCGATTCTGTTCATACAGCTTTCAATGAGGGTGAGGGTGAGTGTGATGTAAAATTAGAAGGAGGTGAATGTTTGCATTTTTCTAATCGATTTGAACTTGACGGTATAGAATTTACAAAACCTTCTGAAAACTTTTTTGCTTTCAATAATCCTTATGGAGCATGTTCTACATGTGCTGGTTCAGGAAGAGTTGAAGGTATAAGCGAGGATTTAGTTATTACTCAACCTAATTTATCGGTTTATGAAAATGTTGTGAACTGTTGGAAGGGGGAAGTGATGAAGCATTTCAAAGAAGAGTTTATAGAAAAAGCATCTAATAAGTTTCCTATACATAAACCTTATAATAAACTAAGTCCAAGGGGTAAGGCTTTGTTATGGGAAGGAGATGATGAAATAATAGGAATAAATAAATTCTTTGATATAATTCGTGCAGAGTCTTATAAAATCCAATTTAGAGTTTTACTATCAAGATATACTGGTAAAACAGTTTGTCCAGATTGTAAGGGAACAAGGCTAAGAAAAGATGCATCTTATGTAAAGATTAATGGTAAATCTATTATAGATTTAGTATTAATGCCTATATGTGATTTGGTTTCATTCTTTGAAAATATTGAGCTTAGTGAATATGAATTAGAGATTACTCATAGGTTATTATCTGAGATAAAAATAAGACTTGGATATTTGATAGATGTAGGTTTGGACTATTTGACTCTTAATCGTCAAAGCTCTACACTCTCTGGTGGAGAAAGTCAGAGAATAGCTCTTGCAACTTCTTTAGGAAGTCCACTTGTTGGCTCAATGTATATTTTAGACGAACCAAGTATAGGACTTCACCCAAGAGACACACATAATCTTATTAAAGTATTGAAAAAGCTTAGAGATTCTGGCAATTCTGTAATTGTTGTAGAGCATGATGAAGAGATAATAAAAGCTGCTGATTACATAATAGATATAGGTCCTTATGCAGGAGTGAGAGGAGGAGAAGTTGTTTTCTCTGGGAATAGTAAAGAATTACTCAAAAACTCTACGTCACTTACAGCACAATACATTAATGGTAAGCTAAATATTCCTTTAAGTCCATGGACAAGAAGCTGGAAGGATTATGTTCTAATTGAAAATATCAA
>Ga0265293_10007015_pt1 | contig 17627 bp, 12 predicted proteins | sample Munlanlewell138R_FD_192505 | JGI IMG/M metagenome (GOLD analysis project Ga0265293, IMG submission 192505) | Leachate microbial communities from a municipal landfill in Southern Ontario, Canada - Leachate well 138R | ecosystem: Engineered > Solid waste > Landfill > Unclassified | place: Canada...
GGACACGATGGCGGCGGGAGCAGGTATTTGAGTTCATATTGTCAATGAACTCAATGAGTTATAGTGAAGTCATGATACCCCATATGCGACCCGAAAGCGAGGGGAATTGCTTAAGTTGGGAGCATTGGGTGGGATGTGGGCATCAATGTCGTGCAGTTCCAACACGGGTTGTCGATGGATGAGTTCATCCAACGCTATGGCACCGAGGCCAAGTGCTACTGGGCCTTGTATCGGTGGCGTTGGCCGCAGGGGTTTCGTTGCCCGAAGTGCGCAGGCCGGGCGCGCTCGCGCTTCCGGCGCGGGGCGACGGTGTACTACCAATGCCGCGCCTGTCGCCATCAGACCTCGCTGACCAGCGGCACCTTGCTCGCCTCCACCCGGCTGCCGCTGACCACGTGGTTTCAGGCGATCTACCTGCTCACATCGACCAAGACCAACATGGCGGCGCTGGAGCTCAAACGTCACCTCGGGGTCAACTACAAGGCCGCCTGGCGGCTCAAGCACAAGATCATGCTGGAGCGGGAGGAACCCAGGAAACTCAAGGGTTTCGTACAGATCGACGATGCCTATCTGGGCGGTGAGCGCAACGGCGGCAAGCCCGGGCGCGGATCGGAGAATAAGCAGCCCTTCCTCATCGCTGTACAGACGGACGAGCACATGGAATACCCCGTCTTCGCCGTGATCGAGCCCGTGAAGGCGTTCGACAACGCATCGCTCCGGGACTGGATCGAACGCCGGCTGGAACCGGAATGCGAGGTCTATACCGATGGTCTGGCCTGCTTCCGGCAACTGGAAGAGGCTGGACACGCGCACACCACGTTGGTCACCGGCGGTGGTCGTGCAGCGACGCAGGCCAAGGGCGCGCGGTGGGTGAATGTGGTGCTGGCCATCGCCAAGCATGCCATCAGCGGCGTGTACCACGCGGTGCGCTAGTCCAAGTACGCACGTCGCTACTTGGCCGAAGCCGCGTATCGCCTCAACCGCAGATTCCGCCTGCGCGACATGCTGCCTCGACTGGCGACGGCGCTGGCGCGCTGCAAGCCTTGCCCGGAGCGGGCTCTGCGCTTGGCGAGCAACTTTCATGGCTGAGGGATGGGGCTAATCAGGTTAACTAAAGTGAACTAAGTTTGTTTATTTCTTAGTACATCCTACAAATTATGGGTATCGAGACGACTCTGGATTATGGCCTCCCTTACCTGATGAAGGTTTGTCAAATCTTTCTGGTTAACAGAGAGTATGAAATAGGATTCAGGATTCCGCGTTAATAGCCCGGAAACCTCAAAAATAGCGTCCTCTGCGCGCATATTATCGAAAGGCACTGACAAAGTGACTCGAACATCTCCGTCCGTGCTTACAGTAGCTGCGTAACTACCTCGCTTTGGATAAATGTTCGAAGATGCTAACCAGTCAAGATCAGCCTGCTGGAATACTTCATCAGCGGATGAAATATATGCTTTGTACGGTTCCGAATTAGCCCCGCCAATATATACAGGATAAACACTCACTCCAATATGAACAAGCACTCTTGTCATAGCATTTTTGTGCTCGCCAAATTGTGATTTGTAACGATCAATGTCTTCATTAGAGCATGCCAAAAGGGAAACTCCCGATAGAGCAATAGCCAATATTATTTTATTCATCACTGGTTCCTGCATGCATTTTCGCAGTATCCAAATACGGCATTCGTTGCCGCTGACTGCCATGACGAAGGAAGCACGCCTCCAAGCGGAGTCCCTCCATAAGCGGATGGCCAGATGTTATGCCGGCCAAACACAGTTTGATGGTAGCTATCGCTCTGTCTAAGATTGACGGCTGCGCCACCATTTCGATCAATCATGCTGCCGTGAGCAATAGCCAATTCGCGACCAATTTCCAGCAATTCACCACCGTACATCTTCAGCCCCCATAATCGATTATAAACTCCATAATGCCCATCTCGAGCAGCCATGTATGACATAAGTCGATTCGTCGTTGATATGCCGAGAAGTCGATTCTTCATTGGAACACTGGAGTTGTCAGGATCCCAAATCCCAAGTGCATTCCTAGCCCAAGGATCGCCGTTGGCCAGCCGAGACTTCCAAAACTCTACGGTCTCACCTGCGGCCAGCAACCCCCGCTCTTGGTCGGTAAGTGGCGCAAGCTTTTCGTTGGTAGAGTGCGCCTCATCATTGAACGCCCTCGAAAACGCCGCTGTCAGCGCCCCATTGGCGAACTTCCCACCCGTCATCGCCGAGGCCGAGCCGCCTACCAGTGCGGCTGCTGCGACTCTTCCCGTTGCCTTGGGGATGTCGTCGATGTAAGCCGAAGCGCCTTGCGCCGCTCCTGCACTCACGAAGCCGTGCCCGAACTTGCCGCCCTGGAGGCTCGACATCGCCCCGCCAGCCATGCCGTGGGTCAGTGCCTTGGCGGCATATTGTCCGCCCGTCAAACCGCTCTTGCCTATGCCTTTCAGCCCCTGCTCGGCCAGGTTGTTCGCCTGCGCCACCTGATCAAAGGCGCTGCCGATGCCGTAGAACACGGCTGCACTGAATGCGCCCCATAGTGCGCCTTCCCAACTTCCACTGGACACGCCGCCGGCGATGGCACCCACACTGACTGCGTAGGCAAAGGTGGCACCGGCACCGGCGTTGGCACCTAGCCAGTATTGCTGCGTCACAATCGCCACCACCACGATGATCGCCCCCAGCCACTGCCGTTCCTTCACCCCCAGATAGCCGCTGGGGTCGGTGCCGTTGAGCGGGTTGTTCCACAGGTAGCTGTACGGGTTCCAGTTCTGCGGGGTGCCGGGTGACTGCACAAAGGGATCCGGCTGCATGAAGCGGTACAGGCGGTTGTCGTACAACCGACCGTTCATGTGCACGATGTCCAGCCCGTCGAGCATCTCGTGACCGGTGAAGCCTTTGTTGGTGGTCTCCGGGATGGCCGGGATGCCGGTGGGGTGGGCAAAGCCGCGGCGTTCGCCAAACGGGCCGTAGTCGGCCCCTTCGATCAGTGCGCCGTTGGCATCGGCCACGCGGACGATGGAGCCGAGGTGGTCGTGGTACAGGTAGCGGGTCACCGGCCGCCCAAACAGCCCGGCGTCAAAAGTCTGCACCGCCAGGCCGCCGGCCAGGTAGCGCTTGATCTGCACCTGCCCGCCTTGGGTGATCATCTCCACATTGCCCAGGTACACGGTGCGGCGGGTACTGCTGCCCTGGGCGCTGTCCTCGCGCTTGTAACGACCGCCCGGGCCGTACCAGAAGCGGCTTCTTGGCGGCGTGCCGAACATCGAGGCCAGGGTGATTTCGTAGGCGTCCTGACGGGCGCTGTAGCGGACGTTTCGATTGACGGTCTGCGCGCTGCGCTGGGTCTGGTTGCCGTGGGCGTCGTGGACGTAGGTTTCGATGACCGGGTTGCGGCGTTCCCAGGTGTGGTGGACCAGGGGATTGGTGGCATGCCAGCGCCAACGCCTGCGCGCACGATGACGACGCTCGCGGGGGGCGGACGAGGCGTTTTTCATGCGGGGGTTGGGGTGAGGCATTCGTGCAGGGTAGGCAATTTTCGCCCAGGTGTCGCGGGGAGCTTGCCGTGAGTTGTGGCTACAAGGCCACACGCAAAAACCCTTGGAACGAATCGCTTGGTGAGCAACGCCAAGCCAGTAAGCAGATCAGACATGGGGACGGATGAGCCCGACAGGCGGTGATGAAGCGGCGTCAACGTGATTGCAGTGGCTGTGCAAAGATGCCAGGCGGAATCCCGAATTGTCCCTGGCACGAATGTACGAGCGCCGCATCACCCTCATTACCAGCCCGGCCCTGCTGGCCGAACTGGCCGACGTGCTCGGCCGCAGCAAGTTCGCCAAGCCCTTGCGCGAGGGCGGCCTGACGCCGCGAGGCTTGCTGGCCGACTACGCCGGCATCACCGAACTGGTCCGGCCCGACCACGTGCCGCGCGTGATCGAACGCGACCCCGACGACGACCACGTGCTCGCCTGTGCGCTCGCCGCCAAAGCCTCCGCCATCGTCTCCGGCGACCGCCACCTGCTCGGCCTGCAGCCGCACTGGCGCGGCATCGACATCCTCACCGCCGCGCAGGCGGGGGAACGCATCGAGGCCGCAGCGAATTGACGAAGCCCGCGCAAGGGCGGGCTTCGCCGGATTCACACCTCACTCGTCCGCAGGGGGCGGGTAGCCTTCCAGTTCCGGCAAGCCCGCGCGGCGACGCGACTCGATGATGTGGGCGATGTACTTTGGGGCGTTTTCTTGGGTCTTCGAGATCCACGCCAAAGCCCGCACCCACTTCTCGTTCCACGTCGGGAACCCAGGCGCCGGTTTCCCCATCCTCTCTTCTTCAATCTGAGGATCAATATCCCATTGAAACTCTTGCCAATTCCGTTGGGTATCAGCCGCAATCGAGCGCCCACGCTCATCTTTCGTCATGTCAGTGAATGGCTCTGTGTTGAATGTCCCGCGCCCACATCCGGACGTGCTGACGCACATTAGAAATGCTGAAGCCAGTAGTTGCAACCTTCGAATTGTGCTCATCACGACACCTCCTCAAGGCAACCCGTTTGCCGTGTGACGGCACGCGCCGCAGAAGATGTCACCAAATCCAGACGCCCAGCGCAGCGGATTCGCGCTTGGTGCGTAAATGTTCGCGATATCACCGTAGGGCTGCCGCCAGAGCATCGTGCCACCTCTTCCCTGGATCACCCTCGACGCGGTGAAATGACTGAGCGCTGGACTCCTCATATCGAAGGTCAATCCTTGCGGCGATAGGCCGTAGTAGCGCACCGCATTGGTGACAGTCAGGGTACCCTGACTGTGCGCGATGATCGTGATCGGATGGTTCGCTCCGGCTAGGCCGCGCGCAAACCCGGCCGCCAGTGGATCTCCTGCCCATCCGAAGAATTTCTGCCTGACGGACTCCATGATATCGGCGAAGAAGCCGTGCGATGGATTGTAATAACCAGGAATGCCCGTACGGTTAACTCTGGCGATGAAGTCGTCACGTGGCTCCGCCAGGATCCCATTCGTCATCACCCTTGGGTAGTTGCCGGGATGCGGATCGCCTCCCTCTGGGGTAATCCACTCGCCTTCACCGCCCGATCCACCACGATTGGCTGCATTACTCGCCGCATAACTAAACGCCGCCATCGCTGCCCCATTGGCGAACTTCCCGCCCGTCATCGCCGAGACGGTGCCGCCGACCAGTGCTGCCGCGACAGTCTGCGCCTGTTGGCCGCTGATGTGCTTGCTGACCATGCCCGGCATCACTGCGCCGGTGCCCGCGCTCACGAAGCCGTGACCGAACTTGCCGCCTTGCAGGCTCGACATCACGCCGCCGGCCATGCCCATGGAAAAGAACTTCTTGGGCGCGGAGGAGAGCCCGCCGAACTGGCTGCCGGCACCGGCCATCACGGCGGCACTGAAGGCCCCCCATAGTGCGCCGTTCCAACTGCCGGTCGAGACACCCCCGCTGGCGGCACCCACCGCAATCCACACCATGGTGACTTGCGTCGTCGTCATCCCGATGGCCCAGTATTGCTGCGTCACCATGGCCACGATCGTGATGACCGCCCCCAGCCACTGCCGTTCCTTCACCCCCAGATAGCCGCTGGGGTCGGTGCCGTTGAGCGGGTTGTTCCACAGGTAGCTGTACGGGTTCCAGTTCTGCGGGGTGCCGGGGGATTGCACGAAGGGATCCGGCTGCATGAAGCGGTACAGGCGGTTGTCGTACAGCCGACCATTCATGTGCACGATGTCCAGCCCGTCGAGCATCTCGTGGCCGGTGAGGCCCTTGTTGGTGGTCTCCGGGATGGCCGGGGTGCCGGTGGGGTGGGCAAAGCCGCGGCGTTCGCCAAACGGGCCGTAGTCGGCTCCTTCGATCAGTGCGCCGTTGGCATCGGCCACGCGGACGATGGAGCCGAGGTGGTCGTGGTACAGGTAGCGGGTCACCGGCCGCCCGAACAGCCCGCCGTCAAAGGTCTGCACCGCCAGGCCGCCGGCCAGGTAGCGCTTGATCTGCACCTGCCCGCCCTGGGTGATCATCTCCACATTGCCCAGGTACACGGTGCGGCGGGTGCTGCTGCCCTGGGCGCTGTCCTCGCGCTTGTAACGACCGCCCGGGCCGTACCAGAAGCGGCTTCTTGGCGGCGTGCCGAGCATCGAGGCCAGGGTGATTTCGTAGGCGTCCTGACTGGCGCTGTAGCGGACGTTTCGATTGACGGTCTGCGCGCTGCGCTGGGTCTGGTTGCCGTGGGCGTCGTGGACGTAGGTTTCGAGGACCGGGCTCCCCCCCTTGCCGTCGCCGGGGGTGCTCTTGACCTGGGCGAGGGTCTGCGGGCCGCCTGCGCCGCTGTGTCCGCCGGGCAGGCCGCCGGTGCCGCAGCCGGCGTCCTGGCCATAGGTGTACTCCAGGGTGCCGTGCAGGTCGGACTTCTGGCACAGGTTGCCCAGCGCGTCGTAGGTGATCTTCAGGCTGGTGACCGCGGCGGGCAGGTCCAGCAACTGCGTGAACTGGCCCTGGGTGAGGCGGTTCAGGCTGTCGTACTGGAATTCCTCCTTGTACTGACCCGCCTTGAGGCGGTATTCCAGGTTGCCCAGTTCGTCCCAGACGTAGCCCTCGTCCAACAGGGCACAGCTGATGCCGACACACTGCCCGGTGAGACGGCCGGTCAGTGCGTCGTAACTGCGGGTGATCGACAGCGCTGCCTGGCCGCCTCGGGTTTCTGCCGTGGTCTGGCCGCGTGCGTTCACCGCGGTGATGCGCTGCCAGGTGCTGGCCGGGTATTGGCACTGCGCAGTGAAGTCGCCCTGGGTGCTCTCGCACTGCGCCACGGCAAAGCCCTGGGCGTCGTATTCCGTCTTCTGCCAATGTTGGCTGGCGTCCTGTGCCTTCCAGGGACGACCAAAGGCGTCGTACTGCACGCGGGTGGCGTGGCCCACCTCGTCGATGCTCGTGGTGTCGCCCGAGGGCCGGCCAAGGGCGTCGTACTGGAGTTGGCGCTGGTAGTTCAGGGCGAGGCTGGGGTCGGTCTGCCAGGCGGCGTAGCTGCCGCTGACGGCCTCCTCTGCCAGTTGGCCCAAGCCGTTGGGCGCGCTGTCGTAGATGTATTGGGTGGTGCTTTCCAATACGCCGCCGGCGGCGTAGGACTGGGTCCGCACCACACGGCCACGGGCGTCAAAGCGGTGCGTGGTGGAGAGGCCGGGTTCCGATGCGGACGCCTGCTCGATGAGTTCTCCCAGCGCATTGTAGGTGTGGGTCCAGTCACCGGCGTCCGGGTCCTGGCTGGCGACCTTGCGGCCCAGGGCGTCGTACTGCATGGCGCTGACGATGCCGCCGTCGCAGTCGGAGGAGGGCTGGCCGCTGATGTCGCGTGTGACGCTGGCGAGGTTGCCGGTGGCGTCGTAGGCGTAGCAGGCGATCTGCGTGGGGTGCCGGGGTGTGAGGCCGTCGAAGATGGCTGTCGGCGCGCCCTGCGCATCCACGCGCTCGCGCACTTCCACCCGCTCGCCCAGCACGTTGCGGCGCTCCCAGGTGCGCTGCGCGAAGTGATTGGTGGTCTGGGTGATGAGGCCGGTGTACTCGATGCCTGTGATGGTGCCATCGGGGCCGATGACCTGGGTGGGGCGGCCGAGCGGGTCGTAGGTGGTCAGGGTGGCGGAGGCGGCAGCGCACTCATTGCCTGCCCAGAGCGGCTCAGCCTTTCCGCCCAGGAAAAACGGGATGCTGGTCCGTACTTCCCGACCCTGAGCGTCGTATCCGCGACATTGAGCGGTGATCTGTTCGCCGGGGGTGCCATTGGGTGTTGGCGCGGCACTGGCGATGGCGCGGCCGAGCACATCGTGCCAGGTCCACTGGCCGGGCTGGCCATCCTGACGGGTATGGGTGCGATATTCCGCACCAGTGGGACAGGGCACGTCGGTACACCAGCGGTATTGCGTCGTGGTCGCCACGCCCTGACCCGCCTGGCCGGGGCGACCGTTCGTCGTCGTCGGCTGCCACTGCCAGTAGGCGCGGCCCAGGCTGCCGAACACCGCCCAGGTCTCCACTTCGTTGTGGTCGCGGGCATGGGTCACATCGCCAAAGGCGTTGCGGGCGAGTACCTTCAGGGTGCGGTGTTCAATGGCCTCGCCGATGCCGGCGATGTCGTGGAACGGGGCGTATTCTTCGACCACGTAACGACCGATGGCGTCCATCTCGCGCCGGGTGTAGCGCTGCACGTGGGCGGCGTTGGCCGGCTGGAACTGGAAATCGACCGAGCCTGCCATGGCCTTGCACTGCGCCTCGCTCAGGTGCGCACTACAGGTAGGGGATCGTTGTGATGAAACTTTACCGCCACCGAGCCGACCAGTGTTCCCTCATTGCGGACGTTTTGCGCGTAATCCCATGTGTAGCGGCGAAGCGGTGCCTGCCAGATCCGGTCTCCCTGGCCATCGATACCGATGGTTGCGGTATCCGTCAGCAGCCAGACCGGCTTGCGGTCTCCGCCGAACGTATACCAGGCCATGGCCAGTGTCTGATCATCGACGTAGAACAACTGCCACCCAGTACCATCACGGAACGGGTTCCACCACAGGCCCGGCGTGGAGGGTGTGTTGCCCGGCCGGGTGATGCCCTCCAACTGGTTGCAAATTTCGATCTGCGGTGGCTGAACCGAGGCCCAGACGGGCTGCACGAAGCTGCACAGCAATGCCGCCAGCGCCAGTACCGCCCGCTTTCCCCACGCCCCGCCCCCTGCTGAACGCATGATCTTCCCCCGGCACTACGAGATGGTGGTGACCTGACCAGATACCAGTCATGTGTGTCACTTGCAACCGTGGCCATGGTGACACGCAGAGGGAGTTGGCGTGCCGAACGGCAAGCCTGGCGTCCAGGGATGGCTGACCTGAAGGCCCCCCCATGCCGCAACTGAGCTTCACCGACGCCGAGCAGGCGAGCAAACCCGGCGCGAGGTGTTCCTGGCCGAGATGGACCGGGTCGTGCCGTGGGCGACGCTGCTGGCGTTGATCGCGCCGCACTGTGCGGACTGGCATCCGTATCCGCTGGAGTCGATGCTGCGCATCCAGTTCATGCAGCAGTGCTACGAGACCAAGAAGGGCAACCAGTGGTACGACGGCATGAAGGCGCACATCGGCGTGGACCGCGACAGCGGGCTGGTGCACACGGTGGTCTCGACCGCCGCCAACGTGGCGGACGTGACGTAGACGGCGGACCTGCTGCACGGCCAGCAAGAACGAGTGTTCGGCGATGCCGGCTACACCGGCGCGGACAAGCGCGAGGAACTCAAGGAAACGAAGGTGGACTGGCACATCAGGGTGAAAGGGTGGAGCGGTGGGCTTGTTCAGAGAATCCTCAATGAAAATCCCGGCTGCGCACGTCCAGGGAGGACAGCCAGGGGCTGAGGTCGTGCAATCGGCGGGCGATCAGGTGGCGGACGCCGTCGTTGACCTCCAGTTCGCCATCGACCTGCAACAGGCGTGATGCCAGGAGGGCGCGGCGCTGGCGCTGCGCCAGTTGTTGCCAGACCACGACATTGACCAGGCCGAACTCGTCCTCCAGCGTGACGAAGGTGACGCCGCTGGCGGTCTGCGGGCACTGGCGTCCGATGACGAGGCCGGCGGCGCGGACCGGGCGATTGTCATCCAGCGCGGCCAGGTCGCGCGAGCTCTTGCAGCGTTGCCTTGCAAGACGCGAACGCAACAGCACGAGAGGATGCTTGCCCAGCGTGGTGCCCGTCGTCGCATAGTCGACGAGCAGTTCTTCGCCGACGCTCGGCAACGGCAAACTGACTGCATCCTCCGGGATGACGATGCCATCGAGCAGCGGGCGTTGTGCTTCCAGCCCGGTCACGGCCCAGCGGGCACGATGGCGGTGTCCGGCGATGCTGCGCAAGGCACCGGCATCGGCCAGGCGTGCGAGCGGGGATTTTTCCTTGCCGTGGGTGCCACCTGCGCTATCGGACAGATTCAGGTTGGCGCGTCGGGCAAGGTCGGTTACGTCGCTGAAGGGACGTTGCGCGCGTGCCTGGACAATGCGCCGCGCGGCGGCTTCGACCAGCCCGCGCACCATGCGCATACCCAGACGGAGGGCGAAAGCGCCGCGCTTGTCCGCTTCCAGCGTGCAGTCCCAATCGCTGTGGCGCACATCCACCGGATACACCGCCACGCCGTGGCGGCGGGCATCCTGCAGGATCTGGTCCGGGCTGTAGAAGCCCATCGGCTGGCTGTTGATGATGGCGCAGGCGAAGGCCGCCGGATGGTGGCATTTGAGCCAGCAACTGGCCCAGGTCAGCAGCGCGAAACTGGCGGAATGGGATTCGGGAAAGCCGTATTCGCCAAAGCCCTTGATCTGCCCGAAGATGCGCTCGGCGAAGGCCGCGTCGTATCCGCGTGCAAGCATGCCGTCGATCAGCTTGCGGCGATGCGGCTCCAGCCCGCCGTGGCGTTTCCATGCCGCCATCGCGCGACGCAACTGATCCGCTTCTCCCGGCGTGTAGCCGGCGGCGACCACGGCCAGTTCCATCACCTGTTCCTGGAACAGCGGTACGCCCAGGGTGCGCTCGAACACCTTTTTCAGCGCCTCGGACGGATAGCTGACCGGCTCCTCGCCGCGTCGCCTGCGCAGGTAGGGATGCACCATGTCACCCTGGATCGGCCCGGGGCGGACGATGGCAACCTGGATCACCAGGTCGTAGAACCTTTTCGGTTTCAGGCGCGGCAGCATCGCCATCTGCGCGCGCGATTCGATCTGGAAGGTGCCGATGGTGTCGGCCCGACCGATCATCTCCCAGGTGGGTCTGTCGTCGGCCGGGATCGTGGCCAGCGTCAGGTCCGGCCCATCGTGGCGGCGCAGCAGATCCAGACAGCGACGCAGCGCGCTCAACATGCCCAGCGCCAGCACGTCGACCTTCATCAGGCCGACGGCATCCAGATCGTCCTTGTCCCACTGCACGACGGTGCGCCCTGCCATCGCGGCGTTTTCCACCGGCACCAGCGTGCTGAGCGGATGTTCGGAGATGACGAAACCGCCCGGATGCTGCGAGAGGTGCCGGGGGAAGCCGACCAATTCACCGGCCAGCACCAGGATGCGATGGATCAGCGGGCTGTCCGGGTCGAAACCGTGTTCGCGCAGGATGGCGGCATCGGGCAGCGCATCGCTCCAGTGGCCGACGCAATCGGCCAGCGCGTTGACACTGTCCGGCGGCAGCCCCAGCGCACGCGCCACATCGCGCAGGGCGCCGGTGGCGCGGTAGCTGCTGGCCACGGCGGTGAGCGCGGCGCGGTCGCGGCCATAGCGGGCGAACACGTACTGGATGACTTCCTCACGCCGCTCGTGCTCGAAATCCACATCGATGTCCGGCGGCTCGTTGCGCTCACGCGAGATGAAACGCTCGAACAGCATGCCGATGCGTTCCGGATCGATTTCAGTGATGCCCAGCGCGTAGCAGACCGCCGAGTTCGCCGCCGAGCCACGGCCCTGGCACAGGATGCCGCGCGAGCGTGCGAAGCGGACCAGATCGTGCACGGTGAGGAAGTAGCTCTCGTAGCCCAGCTCGGCGATCAGCGCCAGTTCCTTGTCGATCAGCCCGCTCGCCTTGTCCGGCACGCCCTGCGGCCAGCGCCAGCGCGTGCCTTCCTCGACGCAACGGCGCAGCCAGGCGGTGGCGCTGAAGCCGACCGGCACCACTTCGTGCGGGTACTGGTAGCGCAGTTGCGAGAAATCGAACGTGCAGCGCCGGGCAATGCGTACCGACTCGGCCAGCAGCTCCGCCGGATACAGCCCAGCCAAGACCGCAGGCGAACGCAGATGCCGCTCGCCATTCGGGAACAGCCGGTGTCCGGCCTCGGCCACCGTGACGTGATGGCGGATCGCGGTCAGCGTGTCCTGCAGGGCGCGGCGGCCACGTGCGTGCATGTGCGCATCGCCCGTGGCGACCCGCGGCAGCGCCAGTGTTTCACCCAGCGCCTGGAGTTGGGCAAGACGCGCAGCGTCATCGGGGCCGCGATGCAGTTCCACCGCGACCCACAGCCGTTCGGGAAAACGCGCCCGCAGCCATTCGCCATCGCCGGCGTCCGAGGCGTCACGGGGCAGCCACAGCGCCAGCAGGCCTTCGGTACAGGCCTCGAAGTCCTCCCGCAGCGACCTGTATTCCCCTTTGGCCGCGCGGCGGCGCGCGGCGGTGATCAGTCGGCACAGTGTCTGGTAGCCGGCGAGGTTTTCCGCCAGCAGCACCAGCTTCGGCCCTTCTTCGACCTGCATTTCGCAGCCGACGATGAGCGGCAAGCCGACTTCCTTCGCCGCCTGCCAGGCACGCACCGCGCCGGCCAGCGTGCATTCGTCGGTGATCGCCAGCGCCGCGTAGCCATGATGTTTCGCGCGCTGGAACAGTTCGCGGGCGCTGGATGCGCCGCGCTGGAAGCTGAAGTTCGACAGGCAGTGCAGTTCGGCATAGGCCGGGAGCGCAGCCGTGTTCATGCGAACCAGCCGTGCAGCCACAGCCGGCCATCGCCGTCGTGCGGATGGAAGGCCCAGGCGTGCTGGCCGCTGCGGGTGCGCACGCGGTAATAGTCGCGGCGGATGTCCGCCCCGTCCCACCAGCCGGACTCGATGCGCTCGGGGTCGGTCAGCGTCTGCGCCAGGGCGTGCGGGAGCAGACGCGGTTCGGACAGCAGCCAGCCCGGACGCGGCGGGGTGATCGTGACGGGGGCGGCAGGAGGATCGACGGCGCTGTGGGTGGCGCGCTCCGGGCGATGGTCGGCCGGCGCACTCAAGGTCTGTACCGCGTCTTCGCCCAGCCGTGCCCGCAGCCGCTCGCGCAGCGCCAGCCACGGCAGCGATTGCTGTGCGCGGGTGTCGAACAGGTCGCGATGCTCGGGCACGAAGGCGGGCAGATCCTGCGCACTCAGGCCGATGGCGCAGACCGCCGCCGGCAGTTCGGCGCGCTCCAGACGGCCCCGCGCCAGGTCGAACAGTCGCGTCGCCTCACGCTCGGGCGCGAGCAGGCCCACCGGAACGCGGCTGGGCGGATGGCGCTCGTGTTCGAGCAGCAGGTCGAAGCACTGCACGCCACCATCGCGGGCGATCAGGTATAGCGCCAGATCGGCGGTCAGGCGGCGCAACGGAAACAGCAGCGCTTGCGAGGATTCGACCTCGAAACCCAGCTCGATCCGCGCCTGGAAGCGGTCCGGCGGCCGATACAGCGTCAACGGCCCGTCACGCTCGCCGTACAGCGCATCCAGATGGGCCAGCAGTTCAGGCGAGAAGCGTCGCGCCAGGCTGGCGCGCGGCAGGGCGCGCAGTTGTCCGAGGGTGCGCAGGCCCATGCGTGCGAGGGCGTCGGCCGTGGCGGCGGGCAGGCCGATGCGGTGCACGGCAAGCCGGTTCAGGCGCGCACCCATGTCGGCCACGCAGTCGATGCTGGCACCGTCCTCGCTACCGGCCAGCACCCGCGCGGCCAGAGGATGCGGCGTCAAGGCCAGACGATGGCGAAACCCCATCGCCGCCAGTTCCTCGCGCCAGTGCGATTGCAGCGACGGCCACGGCCCGAACAGGCCCTCGCTGCCGCCGACTTCCACCACCAAGGCACGCGGACCGATCCGCGCCACCTGCGAGCTGTAGCCATAGGCCCAGGCGGCCAAGAGATCCAGTTGGCGCGCTTCGTCCTGTGCATCGTGCGCGAGCAGGCGCAGTTGCCCGGCGAACGCCTGCGCGGTGGCCAGTGACTGGCCGCGACGCAGACCCAGGGCGCGACCTCGCCCGCAGGCATCGTGAACGATGCGGCGCTGGCTCGGGCCGTCGATCAGCACCGTGGGCAGCGGGGTTTCCGGCACCTGGCGCAGACGGCCATCGAGCGCCAGATGTGGCAGCAGCACACAGGCCCAGCGCATCGTCGGGCTCAGTGCGGCGTGAAGGCAATCGGCTGCGTAGGCGGCATGCCGCCCCGGCACTTGAGCACGCGCAGGGTCGATGACGCGCCGTCGAGGGCGATGCGCAAGGCAGCCGGCGAGGGCAGGCTCGCCGTCGGCATCGGACGCCATACCAGCGCCAGCGTGCGACCGGATTCGGCGGCGATCTGGAGCCGCCGCAGCGCCCGGTCGTCGGCCTGCCGGAACCAGCCCAGCACCGCGCCGCAACTGCCTGATCGAAGACATTGCTCGGCCGCCCACAAGGCGTCCTTCGGGGTGGCCGCATTCACCCGATGCAGGCGTTCAAGCACGATCCCTGACGCCTGCCAGGCCGGCGCGAAAGGCAGGTGCGGCGGGGCCACCAGCACGATCCGTTCGCCCGCCTGCGACAGCCGTGCCAGCGCCGGCCACGCCAGGCTGATCTCACCCACGCCCTCCACCGCGTGAAGGATTTCGCTCACCGCCGCAGCGGGCCAGCCGCCGCCCGGCAGCACGGCGTCCAGTGCCGCATGGCCGGTCGGATGCGCGGCGGGAGCAAGGCGAGTGCTGCGGCCCTTCCACAGGCGGCGGCCGTCGAGCAATGCGTCAATACCGACGTGGGCCGCGTCAGCCGCCGGGATCGGCGTGTCGGCGTCCCGCGTCTGCGGCCAGGCGAGCACGGCACCCATGTCAGCCGCGCCGCACCAGGCCGCAAAAGACGCCTTCGATGGCGAAGTCCTGCGCGCTGTCCACCCGGATCGGTGCATAGCCGGGATGACGCGGCAGCAGCCGTACCCGGTCGCCCTCCAGCGACAGACGTTTGATGGTGATCTCGCCGTCGAGCCGGGCCACCACGACTTGGCCGTCCCGCGCCTCGGTCGTCCGGTGCACCGCCACCAGATCGCCATCGAGGATGCCGTCGTCACTCATCGAGTCGCCCTGCACGCGCAGCAGGTAATCCGGCTGCGGCGAGAACAGCCGCGCATCCAGTGTCAGCGGATCACCCCACTGCGCATCGGCCCCGATGGGCGCGCCGGCAGCAACCCGGCCAAGGATCGGCACCGACAGGATGCTCGTGCGGGTAGCCCGAGCAGGTCGAATGCCGCGCGCCTGTCCGGGCGTCAGTTCGATCAAACCCGCCTCGGCCAGCGCCAGCACCTGCTTGCGCGCCGACCCGCGCGAGGCCAGCCCGCAGGCCGCGGCGATCTCGGCCAGCGACGGCGGCTGGCCGTGAACGAGGACGCGGTCCTGGATGAAGGCCAGGATCGCCTGGCGGCGGGGGCTGAGGGGGCGCATGGGGAACATTTGTACTCTTTTTGAGCGTCAAATGCCATTTCATCTTCGCGCTTCACTCGGCGAGTTGGCCTGGCAACGCGACATCCCGCGATCCGATGCTCCCGCAAGCCATGCTGGGCGAGAGGCTTGGTCCAGGGACAGCGATCAGGGGCAAGCGTGGACTAGAACGGCCAATCGTCATCGTCGGGGAAGTTGATGACGCTGGCGTTCGACGGGTACATGGGCGGCATAGCCGGGAGCCAGGACTTGGGTGCCCACGCCTGCACGGACTTCTTCCGGCTCCTGTCCTGCTCGCAACTGCGCTGGTCGGCAGCCCTCAACCGGGCAAGCAGCGATGACGGCATGAGACCGTCCTGCCGTACTCGGCTACAGCCGCTGAGCATGACTCGCAAGGCATAGGCCCCGTCTGGCCACTCCGCCTCCAGTGCTTGCAGTTCCCTCTCCAGCCGGGACAGTCCAATGAGCTCATGGCCCATCGCCCGGGCGGCGGTGTTGAGGAACATGTCTTGCGTATACGACCAGAGCTTGCCGATGTCATGGAGCAGCCCCGCGACGATGCACAGCTCTCGTTCGTGGTCTTCCAGCGAAGACTGGCCGGCCAGATCACGGGCGACTTCGAGGCTGTGCGTCGCCAGGCCACCAGGGAACGCATGGTGGAACTTGGCGGAAGCCGGGATCGTCCAGTATCGGTCGACCACTTCGCGGTCGCAGAAGACCCGCAGCATCATGTGGTACAGCGGCTGCACCGTCAGTGCCTGAATCAGTTCCAGGATCCCGGTGAAGACCCCGTCTGCCGGGCAAATGTCCGCAGGCAGCCGGCGAAGCGCGTCATCCTCCTGCGTGTCGACGGACTTGGCACCGGTCAGGATGAGCAGTGGCGTGGGTGCCGAATCCCCTTCATGCGGCCATTGGGCGACCTGCAGCACGCGGGTCTTGATCGGATCCGAGAGAAGTTCGTGCAGCAGGTCCGTGGAGGGGATCAGGCAATCAAGCCTGGACAGGCCATCGCTCAGCTGCCACCGCTTCTGTGGCTGGTCTGCCTTGAGCTGGTCCAACGTGCCCAGCAGGATGCCGTGAAAGGTGGAAATGGTGGGGGAAGATGATGCAGTCATTGGACGGCTCCGCCAGATCGTTCAAGGGAATCCCTGGCCGGCGCGAAGTCAGCCAGTTGACGTTTCAGGAGTTCTCGAAGCGCGGCCGGGTCAAGGGCATCGATCTCCGCCGCGGTCATCGTCTGCCGCTTGGGGGTGCCAGCCTTGCGGCTCACCAGCCCGGTGAACGCCAGGCCATCCTGCCGGGTCAGGTTCGGCACGAATCGCGAGTACACCGTGAACAGCATCTGGGTGTTGGTGTGGCCCATCAGCCGCGCGATCCACTCCGGGTTCTCACCGGATGCCAGCATCAGCGTCGCGGTGGTGTGGCGAGTCTGGTACGGCCTGCGCTTTTCAAGCTGGAGGAAGCGCAGCAGCGGGTACCAGATGCGGTTGGCGAAGTTGTGCGCATCGATCGGGTGTCCGCCCCGGCTGCAGAACACGTACTCGACATCCGGATCCCGCTCCGCCCATTGAAGTTCAAGGGCCTCCTTGACCATAGGCAGCATCGGGATGTCGCGGATGGAACTCTCCGTCTTGGCGTTCTCTTCCGACTCGCCCGCTGAAAACACTTCACGGACCCGGATCACCTCGTGCTCGAAGTCAACGTACTTCCACTTCAGCCCGTTGATCTCCCCTGTGCGCATGCCGGTGAAGAACCGGACGGTGACGTAGTTCCGGAAGTCCGGCCGGATCGTGTTGCGGATCTTCTCCACCTCCTCAAGGGAGAACGGCTTGACGTCGGGGCGTCGCCCCTTGAGCCGCTTCACGCCCTTGAAGGCGTCCGGAGTGCCGAAGCGCTCGCTGGCCTCGGTCAGGCATTGGCGCAGCAGGCCCATCGTCCGGTTGATCGTGGTCGGTGACAGCTTCGGGCCGGAGCGGCCGGGCAGTTCCGCCAGCTTGGCGCGAAAAGTCAGCACGTCGGCCTTGGTGATCAAGCCGACCGGGCGATCACCGAACTCGGCCAGCAGGTGGGCGTCGAACGTGGCGTCGACGCTGTCCCGGTGCTGGCGACGCCACTGGGGCGCCATTTCCTTACGCCAGGTCACGGAGAAGTCCGAGAAGGTCGGCGTGTCGGGAAGGGCCGGCACGGTGGGTGGGGAATTGCCACCTGCGGCGGTCGGAAAAATGCTGCCGATGGCGGCCGCTGGCCCAGAGAACTGGGCCGCCCTCGGGCTTCCAGGGAACGTCGTCGCGTAGTCGAACAGGCCCTGCTTGATCTCCTTGGAGATCCGGTTCATCAGCGACTGGACCCTGCGACGGTTCTCGGCTGTGTCGGGCAGGGCCGTCTGCTCCCGGCAGCGGACGCCGCGGTAGAAGAAGTCCAAGTACAGCATCCCGGACTCGGGGCGGGCGCGAACCTTAGCCATGG
>Ga0265293_10007016_pt1 | contig 17626 bp, 17 predicted proteins | sample Munlanlewell138R_FD_192505 | JGI IMG/M metagenome (GOLD analysis project Ga0265293, IMG submission 192505) | Leachate microbial communities from a municipal landfill in Southern Ontario, Canada - Leachate well 138R | ecosystem: Engineered > Solid waste > Landfill > Unclassified | place: Canada...
GTAGCACTTGTACAGTTGTAGCGAAATTGTATCGGACGCACGGCGTAGCTCCTGAGCCAGCATATGCTGGGTTAATGCTGTCAGCTATTATATCTGATACTATATTATTCCGTTCACCGACATGTACACCAGAGGATGTGAAGGTTGCTGAGGAATTAGCTAGTATTTGTGGAGTTAATGTTCAAGAATATGGTATGCAGCTGTTGGGTGCGAGTAGTCCGATTACCACTAATACTGCAACTGAAGTACTTAATACTGATCTAAAGGAATTTGCACTAGGTGATAAGCACTTAATGATTGGGCAAGTTATGATGACAGATAATAATAAATTTAATGAACGTAAACAAGAACTACTTGATGAGATGCGTAAGACATTAAATAATCAAGAGTTAGATTTTATAGCTTTAATGTGTACTAATATTTTGGAAGAAGCAACATATTTACTGGTAATTGGAGATACACAAATTGCCGAGAACGCATTCGGTAAACGAGTAAAAGATGATGAAATATATTTACCAGGGGTACTATCTCGCAAAAAGCAAATCGTACCGCAGATTACTAAAGCATTAAGCTAATTAATTAAGGTATGCGAAGTTTCTATAACAAATTGATGGTAGCGGGTGTAATGGCATGAACGTAAAAGATAGAATTGAATACTTGCGCCAAGCGATTGAATATCATAACAAACGTTACTATGATATGGATCAACCGGAGATAACTGATTATGAATATGATCAGCTCTATAGTGAGTTAAAAAGCTTGGAGGAACAATATACAGAGTATGCTGTTCAAGAGTCTCCTACTAAAGCTGTAGGGGGTACGGTAAAGCGTGAGTTACGAAAGGTACAGCATGATGTACCGGTAATAAGTCTATTGGATGCGTTTACGAAAGCAGAAATATATAGCTTTGTTCAGAAAATTACAGACCAAACGGATGCCCCTAAATTTATAGTTGAAATGAAGATAGATGGGTTAACTGTGATGCTTAGATATCGAGATGGGAAACTAGTTGAAGGTATAACTAGAGGCAATGGAGAAATTGGAGAATCAGTATATGAGAACCTCCTTGAAATCAATAGCATACCTAAAACTATACCGACTAAGCTGCCATACCTTGAAGTTCGAGGCGAAGTGTACATGTCTAATGCTGCATTTGAACAAGTATTAGAAAAACAAAAGAATCAAGGTGGCAAAGCTTATAAAACAGCAAGAAACTTAGCGGCAGGCAGCTTAAGGCAATTGGATTCGAATATTGTAAAGGAACGTAACCTCGATATTTTTGTCTTTAACCTTGAAATATCAGAAGGCAAACAGTTCTCATCGCATACAGAAACATTGGAGTGGCTTAAAGGGCAGGGTTTTCCAATAGTAGATTATAAAGTATGTACAACAGCAGATGAGGTATGGGACACAATAGAAGCAATTGGCGATAAACGCAGCAGCTTAGCCTATGGCATAGACGGTGCAGTTATTAAGCTCGACAATTTGAATGACCGTATAGCGTTAGGAACAACGAGCAAAGTGCCAAGATGGGCGATCGCTTTTAAGTATCCTCCTGAACAGAAGGAAACGGTCGTAGAAGATATTACAATACAGGTAGGGCGTACTGGCAGGTTAACGCCGTTAGCAATTTTACGGCCTGTTAATTTGGCAGGAACAACAGTTTCTAAGGCAACCTTGCATAATCAAGATTATATAAATGCAAAGGATATTCGCATAGGCGACACAGTAATTATTCAGAAAGCCGGCGACATTATCCCCGAAGTAATTAAGACTATTCCAGAAAAAAGGCCATCAAATGCAGTTAAGTTCCAAATACCGGCCACTTGTCCAATATGTGAGGCGCCAACTGTTAAAGAAGAGAACGGGGCAGACACTCGCTGTAGCAGTAATAAATGCTATGCACAATCAGTTAGAGGGATAGTGTATTTTGCGTCTAAAGATGCAATGGATATTGAGGGGCTTGGGAATAGTTCAGTTGAGGCACTAATGCTAGACGGATATATTAATGATATTGCAGATATATATTATCTTGAGCAATATCGAGATGAGCTAATCGAGAAGGGCATTGTTGGTAGAGAGAAATCAGTTGATAAGCTCTTAAGAGCCATAGAAAAATCAAAAGACAACCATCTAGAACAATTGATAACTGGATTAGGGATAAAAAATATCGGGAAGCAAACGGCAAGAGTATTGGCGGCAAACTTTCAGGATATTGAGGCAATAAGTGCTGCTACCTATGAACAATTAATACAATTGCCTGATTTTGGAGATATTGTAGCGGGCAACATAATACAATTCTTTGATTCAAATAAAACCAAGACTATGATACAAGAATTGAAAAATGTTAACATTAACATGAAATCTATAGTCTCCGATCTTGCTAGCGATAATAGGTTTTTTGAGCAAACATTCGTCATTACTGGAACACTTCCCACATTAAAAAGGGATGAAGCAACTAGTATCATCCAGAATTACGGTGGTAAAGTTTCAGGTAGTGTATCGAAGAAAACTACCTATGTACTTGCCGGTGCAGATGCAGGCAGTAAACTGGCAAAGGCAGAGCAACTAGGAATTAAAATTATAGATGAAGATGAATTTAAAGAGATGCTAAAGTAGTATAAAGATAATGATTTAAGAACTCCCTCTTGCGATGTTAAAGAGGGAGTTTTGTAGAAACAGAGGATAATATAAGGAGAAGTTATTATAATGGGGTATATACAGCGTGGTACGCGAACCTTTAATATGGTTAATATAGCTTTATTTGCGGGTGGTTTTAATACGTTTGCGATACTTTGGGCAACACAGCCGCTGCTCCCAGAGATAGTGAAGGAATTTAATGTTTCTCCGACAATTTCCAGCTTAAGTCTATCATCGACTACAATTGCTTTAGCAATCAGCTTGCTAATTGCAGGGTCATTATCAGAAGTATTCGGGCGTAAACCAATTATGGCAATATCTCTATTTGTGTCTTCAATTTTAGCAATATTAACAGCATTTAGTCCAAGCTATAATTTACTTATATTATGCAGAATACTACAAGGTATATCGTTAGCTGGTCTGCCGGCTGTTGCAATGGCATATTTAGGTGAGGAGATAGATCCGCAAAGCTTAGGGATGGCAATGGGATTGTATATTAGCGGAAATTCTATTGGCGGTATGAGTGGAAGAATCATCGGTGGGTTTTTGACAGATTTATTTAGTTGGCGTATAGCGCTTGTAGGGATTGGCATTATTAGTCTAATTGCTAGTTTCATTTTTTGGTACATACTACCGAAATCGACGCATTTTATTCCGCGCAAATTAGAGGTAAAGAAGTTATCGGCATCTTTATTTAGCCAATTTAAGCAGCCGGGGTTATTATATATTTTTTTAATTGGATTCTTATTGATGGGTGGTTTTGTATCATTATATAATTATATTGGTTTTGAGCTTATTGCTCCGCCTTATTCGTTAAGTCAGACGTTCGTTGGATTTATATTCATCGTTTATGCTGTCGGAACATTTAGTTCTACGTGGATGGGTATGCAAGCAGATCAATATGGGAAGAAAAAGATCCTACAGCTATCTTTATTTATCTTATTGATTGGCGCTTTCATGACATTGTATACATTTTTATGGTTGAAAATTGTTGGAATAGCAATCTTTACATTTGGTTTTTTTGCGGGGCATTCGATCGCGAGTAGCTGGGTAGGACAATTAGCCACCCATGATAAAGCGCAAGCATCATCATTGTACTTGTTCTTCTATTATGCAGGCTCAAGTGTTGGTGGGACATTCGGTGGGATATTCTACAGTAATTTTGATTGGTATGGCGTTATTAGCATGATTACATTGTTCGCTGTAATTGCTATTATAATATCAATTAGGATAGGATATATCGAGCAGAAAATAACAAATTTCAAAGGAACTTATGTATAAATAGCAAGGATTGATAGCTAGTATTAATCGAAAATAGTTAGAATTACATAGTAACAGTAACATTGGGAAAAATAAACGCACAGCCCTAAGGAGGGGTATAAGTGGCGTATATTTTTCCTTTTTTTACTGCGTTTATAATCACATACTTGTTCGTGCCTGCTACACGCAAAATAGCAGTTCAGCTGCAGGTCGTTGATCAGCCAAATCAGCGAAAAATGCATGTCGATCCAATACCTTTATTAGGTGGGCTTGCAATCTTTATCGGTTTTGGCATAACGGTAATATTATTCGTGAATATTACAATTAAGGTGTTGGCTATGTTTGTCGCGGGGTCACTGGTGTTGATGATTGGCATTATAGATGATTGGACTAAGGCACACGGTCATGAATTCCCGGCGTTACCGAAACTATTAGTGCAAATAGTATCATCGGGGGTGCTTATATATGGTGGTTTTCAGATAACCGGGATAAGAGGATATATATTTGCTGAACAGACAGCTTGGTATCTACCGTGGTGGTTAGGAATATTTGTTACAGTTATTTGGGTTGTCGGTTTAATGAATATGTTGAATTTTCTAGATGGAATGGATGGCTTGGCGACAGGAATTGCAGCAATCTCATCTATGACATTATTCTTCATTGCACTTATTCAAGGTCAAGATGCATTAGCGATCTTATGTATCGCATTATTGGGTACGTGTGTAGGATTTCTTAAATATAATTTCCACCCAGCAAAAATTTTCATGGGAGATGCAGGGGCATTGTTTTTGGGATGTATTCTGGCGGCCATTTCTATTGAAGGGGCATTTAAGAGTGCGACATTATTTACATTGGTTGTTCCGTTATTAGTTTTTGGAGTCCCGATATTTGATACTGCCTATGTAATGTTTCGACGTTGGCGTGAAAACCGCCCAATATATATAGCTGACAAAGGTCATGTCCATCATCGATTATTAAGTATTGGTCTAAATCAAGTACAGGCAGTTACCTTTATATATATTGTAGGACTGTGTTTGTCGTTATTAAGTATTGTGATTATATTATTGTACTGATTAATCTCAAGGAACAGCTTCATTATTTCACAGCAGAGGTGAAAAAATTGCACAAAAAGGTAATATTATTAGTAGTAGATTCTTTGTTGCCGGGACCATTAGAACAAGCAGTAGCAACTGGAAAAGCACCAAACATTGCTGCGATTGCTAACTCAGGCGTTTTAATTAAGGATGGAGTAACTGTACTTCCGACAATGTCATGTTCAATTGATACATCTTTGGTTACGGGAGTATTTCCTCATGAACACAAGATTCCGGGGCTTGTCTGGTATAACTCACAAGAAAATCGGGTTGTAAATTATGGGAGTTCATTCGGGACAGTATGGAGATTAGGCTTTCGTCGAGTAATGGAGGATTTATTATATAAATTAAATAAAGAGCATATAAGTGGCAATGTTGTTACTATTTACGAGCAGCTAGAGAAGCGAGGCTACACTACTGGTAATGTTAATCTGGCAGTCTATCGAGGTAAGCAAAATCATGATGTGAAGTTACCGTTTTTACTGAATATACTTTCAGGCTTTTCCTTCAATAAGCAGCTTAAAGGACCAAAACTTTTGGCGTTAGGCAAATTGATAAATGTGAAATTGCCTAGACCCTTTAAGCTTATAGCTCCGGCAACTGCTTTTAAACGATATGGGGTAAATGATGACTATACAATTGAGATGTTCGAGCAATTTGTCAACCAAGACCAATTACCAGACTTCTTCATGGGGTATTTACCTGATATGGATCAGTCAATTCACAAAAACGGTACAAAGCATGTTTTACAGCAAATTGAGAAAATAGATTATAAAATCGAGAGAATGCTGACAGCACTTGGCGGCGTCGATAAAGCGCTTGAACAAACAATATGGATAATTACCAGTGATCACGGACAAATAGATATTGGTAATGATCAGCGTAGTCAGATAAACCTTGATGATATTCTAAAGGACTTTGCCGTCCATAATTTGCGTAATCAAGTAAACTTAGCTACGACTGATGTTATTATCTGTAATAATGAACGGCTAGCTTATCTATATACCTTCCGAAACAAATCCGGAGAAATTATTGAAGCATTAAAGCAAGATGCTAGGATTGATTGGATTGCATATCCTGATGGAGATCAAGTTGTAGTCGAAAAGCGTGCACAATTAGAGAATTACACAGATGACTATAAGTTAATATATCGTAGAGATGGAGAATATACTGACTGCTATAATCAAGCTTGGACATTAATGGGGGATATGAGGGTATTAGATTTGCATACAGTTGGACAACGCATACAATATGGAGATTACCCAGATGCCTTAATGAGATTGTACGGAGCAGTATTCGCACAGCGAACTAAGGATGTAATTGTTATCACAGCTAAACCATCGTATGAGTTTAAATCCCAAGGAAGTGCCAAACACAATGGCGGTGCTAGTCACGGTTCACTACATAGACAAGATTCTGAGATTCCAATCATCATAGGAGGTACTACTAAGACGCCTAAACATAATCGAATTGTAGATATTAAACAATTCGTACTGCAATTGTTGCCATAGCATAATTGACAATATGTAAAATAATGTATAAAGTCGGCTTGATATTTGCGTGTTCTACAAGTAGATAGTGATTGAAATGATTTTGGAGGATGAAATAATTTGTATATTGAGGTTTTGATCTTATTTGTGCTAATAGTGCTGAATGCATTCTTTGCTGCATCGGAAATAGCCTTAATTTCATTAAATGATAACAAAATTCGTATGATGGCTGAAGAAGGTAATAAAAAGGCACAAATGATTAAAAATCTATTAGGCGAACCGAGTAGGTTTCTTGCGACTATTCAAATAGGGATAACACTGGCAGGGTTTCTTGCTAGTGCATTTGCTGCGGAGAGCTTTTCGGGTCGTTTGGTTATATTCATTCAGCAAACTGGTGTAGCAATTTCTGAGCCAATACTAAAGAGTATTTCCGTAATATCTATAACACTAATACTATCGTATTTTACATTGGTATTAGGAGAATTAGTTCCTAAAAGGCTAGCGATGAAAAAGGCAGAGCCGATATCTATGTTGGTTGTAAGACCAATTACATGGTTATCAATAATAGCATCTCCGTTTGTAAAAATGCTTACACTGTCTACTAATTTTTTCGTTAGATTATTTGGAGTAGATCCGAATCAGGAAGATGCATTGGTAACAGAAGAAGAAATTAGAATGATGATTGATGTAGGTGAAGAGAAGGGTACTATTCAAGAAACTGAGAAATTAATGATTAACAATATTTTTGAATTTAATAATAAGATTGTTTCAGAGATAATGACCCATAGAATTGACATCGCTGCATTGCCTGTAGAAGCTTCACTTGATGAATTAATTATCTTTATTAATGTAGAAAAGTATTCGCGGATACCAGTTTATGAGGATAATATCGATAATATTATTGGGATTGCACATGCCAAAGATCTAATTGACTATTTAACTACAGATGCAGATAAGGGAAATTTCAATCTGCGAGATATAATAAGGCAACCGTTTTTTGTGCCGGCATCGAAAAGAACTGATGAATTATTTAAGGAAATACAGCGTAATAACACTCATATGGCAGTAATTATAGATGAATATGGTGGCACTGCTGGAATAGTTACATTGGAAGATTTACTTGAAGAAATCGTTGGCAATATTTTTGATGAAGATGACGAAATTGAGAAAGAAATAGAAAAGCTTGATGAGAATACATATTTAATTAACGGAATTGTAAGCTTAGATGATGTTGAAGATTATCTTGAGGTTGAACTGCCCATTAAAGAATATGAGACATTAAGCGGGTTCATTATAGGACAATTAGGCAGATTTCCTGAAAAAGATGACAATTCAGTAATAGAATTTAATGGCTTAGTTTTTAAGGTTGAAGAAGTAGATGAGAAAAGAGTAGCTAAAGTTAAAGTATGCAAAGTATAAGCATATTCTTAAGGTGATTTTATCAGAAAATGGCCATAGGGCTGTGTCAATATAGTTGACATTGACTTGGGACAAGTATATAATTATTTTTGTTTAGATAGACCTTCTTTGTATAAGGGGAGTAGCTAATACAGTAAAGTCGTCAGTTCGGGTACAAATTACCCCGGCTTTATTGGCAACATAATGTTGTAAGCAAGACCTTTACCAAGATAACAGCAGGGTGTTTTTTATGTGCAAAACCTTTGCTGATTATTGGTAAAGGTTTTTTATTCATTATGGGGAATGATGAGAATAACATATTTATTTAAAAAACACGGGAGGATTGAACTTAATGGAGTTATTTTCAATGGATTGGTTTTCGGCATTACTAAGCATCATAATTATTGATTTAGTTTTGGCAGGGGACAATGCTATCGTAATTGGTATGGCTGCTCGTAATGTTCCAAAAGATCATCAGAAGCTAGTTATTTTATCAGGGACTGCGGGAGCTATTATAATTCGCGTTTTGGCTACATTTGTAGTAGTATGGTTATTGAATATCCCTGGTCTGCATTTAATTGGTGGGCTTTTATTGATTTGGATAGCGTACAAACTTATGGTAGACCATAAAGACCATGAGGTAGATGCTAAAAATAGTATCATGTCAGCGATAGGTACAATTATTTTAGCTGATGCGGCAATGGGTATTGATAATGTATTAGCTGTTGCTGGGGCGGCCCATGGGGATTATACGCTTGTGATAACGGGATTATTAATTAGTATTCCATTAGTTGTATGGGGTAGTACCATGATTCTGAAGTTGCTTGAGCGTTTTCCTGTCGTTATTATGATCGGGGCTGGCGTATTAGCTTATACAGCTGCTAAGATGATTACTAGTGAAGGATTCCTTGATGCAGTATTTACTAACTCAATAGTTAAGTGGGGATTTGTACTAGTGGTGGTTGTTGCTACTCTATGGGCAGGTAAACATAAGCAGAATTCGCAAATAAAAGAGACAGCATAATTAAATATAGCCATATATACAATCATAAATACAGTCATATATAAAATGAATAATTTTTTAATAACTACATAAATGGGAGGAATAAGAATGAACTGTCCAGTATGTAATGATGTTCGCATGCGAGAAGTGGAGAAAGAGGGCGTATTAATTGATATTTGCCCTAGCTGTAAGGGCGTGTGGTTAGATCGTGGTGAGCTTGATAAGCTAATGACAGAAGTCAAACAGGAACGTCAGATGTATCAACAAAGCCATCAGCAATACGATTCATATAATCAATCTCCACATTATAAGCATAAGAAAAAGACTTTATTTGATCGACTAGAAGATATATTTGATTAAACCGACATTCGTCAAATTTACAAAAATGCCAATTACGGCAAATAAAGAAAAAAGCAACTGATTAAATATCAGTTGCTTTTTTCTTTCATCGCTAGATGATGCCGAATAAGTGACATCCAATTAAAATAATGGCAATATCCGCAAAAATAACCCTGTTTTAATGCCATACGTAACATCAATTACCTGTTCGAATAAAAACAGCAAAGCACAAGCACAAATTGCATAACTAATGACGATTTTGTTCATACTCAAGTGCCATTTTTTGAATTTGTGTTTTGATCATTTCAGATGGCGAGAGAAAAACCACCTAAATAAGCTTGGTATTATGCTGGGTTTGGAGCTTCCACAGGGCAGACATCATAGCAAGCACCGCAGTCAATGCAAACATCAGCATCAATTACATGCACTGTATCACCTTGGGAAATAGCCTCTACAGGGCAATTGTCTACGCATGCACTACAGTTAATGCAATCATTATTAATAAAGTACGCCATGTATATTCCTCCTCAATCATTATTTATATATAAAGCTTGTATAAAATATAACTGAACTTAGATTAACTTGTCAATTATGAATAAGATGTATTTGTCAATAAAAACTGCAATATGGTATAATGATTAAATGATTTTGCGATATAATAGTCAAGCATTAATATGTTTAATATTGATATGCTTTGATTAGTAAGATGTATAGAATATAAGTAATTAATATATAGGAGGTGGGACTTTTGAGCATAAATATCAAAGATGTTGAGCATGTAGCTAAGCTGGCGCGTTTAGAACTATCAGACCAAGAAAAGGTTAAATTTACAGATCAGTTAAATGCAATTTTGAATTACGCTGGAAAATTAAACGAGTTATCAACAAATGATGTTGAACCAACAAGCCATATTTTAGATATTAAGAATGTCACGCGCAAAGACGAAGTTAGAGCTTCATTACCTAGGGAGGAAGCGCTTCGCAGTGCACCAAGTAAGCAAGATGGATATTTTAAAGTGCCAACGATTATAGAATAGATAAATTTAATGTCTTATAATGCAAACAGTAATATGGAAGTTTCGATATGTAAGGAGGGTCAAATGTGTCAATTATAGAAAAGAGTATCAGTGAAATACATAATCTTATTATCAATAAAGAAGTGACTGTTTCAGAGATAGTAGCTGAATCATATAAGCAGATTGAGGCAACGGATGACCGGGTTAAAGCATTTCTGAATTTAAATACTGAGAATGCTACGCTTCGTGCCAAACAGCTTGATAAAGAACTGCTAGATGTTGAAGATTTGCCAATACTTACAGGAATACCGAGCGGTATTAAGGATAATATTTGCACTAAGGGTATGCCAACAACTTGTGCGAGTAAAATGCTAGAAAATTATGTACCTCCTTATAGTGCAACTGTTATGGAGCGGTTACATGCAGCAGGTGCGGTTCCTGTTGGTAAGGTTAATATGGATGAATTCGCAATGGGTAGCTCAACAGAGAGTTCAGCATTTCAGATTACCAGAAATCCATGGAGCTTAGATCATGTACCAGGTGGATCAAGTGGGGGAGCAGTTGCGAGTGTTGCTGCAGGACAAGTAGTATTCTCATTAGGAACAGATACAGGTGGATCTATCCGTCAACCAGCATCATATTGTGGCGTAGTAGGATTAAAGCCGACTTATGGATTGGTGTCGCGTTATGGAGCGGTAGCTTTTGCTTCGTCATTAGATCAGATTGGTCCAATCGCACGTAATGTAGCTGATGCAGCAGAGGTGCTACAAGCAATTGCCGGAAATGATGAGATGGATTCGACTTCTGCTAATGTGACAATTCCTAATTATAAAGACGCATTAACCGGTGATGTTAAAGGTTTGAAAATAGCAGTCGCTAAGGAATACTTGGGTGAAGGTACAGACCCTAAGGTTCGTGAATTGATTAAAGCAGCAATCAAGCAATTTACTTCTTTAGGTGCAGAGATAGAAGAAGTATCACTTCCGCATACAGAATATGCATTATCAGCCTATTATCTAATTTCTACAGGTGAAGCATCTTCAAATTTAGCGAGATTTGATGGAATAAAATATGGGATGCGCGCTGATGGTGCTAAAGATTTACTAGATCTTTATGTAAAAACACGCAGCCAAGGCTTTGGTGATGAAGTCAAACGTCGTATTATGATAGGTACTTATGCGCTGAGCTCTGGATATTATGATGCTTATTATCTGAAAGCACAAAAAGTTCGTACGCTTGTTAGACAAGATTTTGATAATGTTTTTGCGAAATACGACATAATCATAGGTCCTACGACACCTACTACCGCTTTTAAGATTGGAGCGCAAATAGATAATCCGTTAACAATGTACCTTAATGATATATGTACGATTCCAGTTAATTTGGCAGGACTACCAGCTATTAGCATACCGTGTGGATTTGTTAATGGATTACCAGCTGGCTTGCAGATTATTGGTAAGGTATTCGATGAATCGACAGTACTACGAGCTGCTTATGCTTATGAGCAAGCTACGGAATTTCATAAGCAACGTCCAGCATTATAGGATATTTGGAGGTGAATATTTTGAATTTTGAAACAGTCGTTGGTTTAGAAGTTCACATTGAATTACATACAAATACAAAGATTTTCTGTGGTTGCTCGACAGCATTTGGAGCACCTGCTAATAGCCATACATGTCCGATATGTCTGGGACATCCCGGAACGTTACCGGTACTTAATGATCAAGCGTTTAATTATGCTGTTAAAGCATCTTTAGCTCTTAATTGTAAGATTAATCTTGAGAGCAAATTTGATCGTAAGAACTATTTCTATCCGGATTTGCCGAAAGCATTCCAAACATCACAATTTGATAAGCCAGTTGGCGAACATGGATATATTGAAATTGATCTACCTAATGGTGATAAGAAGCGCATAGGCATCACTCGCTTACATTTAGAAGAAGATGCAGGTAAATTGATTCACGCCGATGACGGTAGCTCGCTAGTAGATTATAATCGCGGAGGAACACCATTAATTGAGATAGTATCTGAGCCAGACATACGTACTCCTGAAGAAGCGCGCTTATATTTAGAGAAATTAAAAGCCATTATTCAATATTGTGATGTTTCTGATGTAAAGATGGAAGAAGGAAGCCTTCGTTGTGATGCGAATATAAGTATACGCCCGTTCGGACAAGAGCAATTCGGAACTCGTGCCGAGCTTAAGAATATGAACAGCTTCCGTGGTGTGCAGAAAGGTCTTGAATATGAAGAAAAACGCCAAGCAGCATTGATTCGTGAAGGTGGCAAGGTAGTTCAAGAAACACGCCGTTGGGATGAAAGTGCTGGCAAAACTTTTGCTATGAGAAGTAAAGAAGAAGCCCATGATTATCGTTATTTTCCGGAGCCAGACTTAGTCAAGATGTCGATTGATCAAGACTTTATTGATCGCTTACAAGCAGAGATTCCTGAGCTCCCTGACCAGCGCAAGGAACGTTATATTAGTCAATATGGATTAACAGCATATGATGCTACAATAATAACGGCAGTACGAGAATTAGCAGACTTTTTTGATCAGACAATGGAGCATTGTCAAGATGCGAAGAGTGCAGCTAACTGGATTCAAGGTGAATTACTGGGATACTTAAATGCTAATAATACTGACCTGCAGTCTATTTCGCTTACACCAGCTAATCTTGGTAAAATGATAGGTTTGATTGAAGCGGGAACTATTAGTACCAAGATTGCCAAAAATGTATTCCAAGAAATGTTATCAGAGGGCAAGGATCCGCATACAATAGTTAAGGAAAAAGGATTAGAGCAGATTAGTGATGAGGGCGCAATCTTAGAAATCGTTAATAAGGTTATTGCAGCTAATCCAAAATCTGTTGAAGACTTTAAAGCGGGTAAAGAACAAGCAGTTGGATTCTTTGTAGGACAAGTGATGAAGGAAACACGAGGTAAAGCAAATCCACAGATGGTTAATAAGTTAATTGTCGATCAATTAAACAACCTATAAATCTAGACTTATTTCGAGGCGGTTTTGTTCGAAGCCGAAGGTAGAAGGTGGTGACTTGCTATATGAAAGTTATTCATTGGTTGGGATGGTTACTGATGGCGGTAGGTTTCATAGGGGCAATAGCGGCAGACATGGTTGCTAGCATTGGTAATTTGGTTAATCCAGGATCTTTACTAAAGCTTGGATTACTTGGAATTATAATCCTAATAGTGAGCCTTATTATTGAACGGATACAAGACTATAGGAAGGAGAATGAAGATGATCTTAGTCAATACTGAGGAGATACCAGGCAAAGACATTGTAAAGACAATAGGCTATGTCAAAGGTAGTACGGTTCAGACACGTCACATTGGTAAAGATATACTTGCTGGGTTAAGAAATGTTGTTGGCGGCGAGGTTAAAGAGTATACAGAATTAATGAATGATGCTCGCAAACGTGCAATGAAAAGAATGGTAGACGAAGCTGAGCAGAAGGGCGCTAATGCAATTGTCAATATTCGTTTTACAACAGCGATGATTGCTCAAGGGGCGGCAGAAATTCTAGTATATGGTACAGCAGTAATAGTTAGGGATGACGATTAATACTTAGAATAAAACGGCTCTAAGGCATATAAACATGCTAATGAGGCGTTTTTTTTCTTGCCAAAAATTTAATATATGAGTATCATATTAAGATATGCGACCAAGATAAGGAGGGGTATTTTTTGCAACCAGTGTATACGCATCAGAGTTTTTTGAAAAGATTCCTAATCGGTCAAGATAGGCAGCTTACCGTTAGTGAGCTAACACATCTTTTACAGAAATTCGAACATGAAATCAACGATACTTACAATATGTCAGTTGACGATTTAATAGTGAACACAATCTATCAAAGTGATTCACCGTTTACAATAGATACAGCCGAGATGATAAGCTTAGAGGTATTTCCGCGTAAAGTTAATGATATCGCTTACGAGTTCCTATTGCAGACAGGCAAGCCGCAATCTTTAGATCGAATTATTAAACATATAACCAAGAAGACGAAGGCACAGCAAGAACAGGTATTAAGACAGCTATATCTGGACAAGGATGTACGATTTGTACAAATAGAGGGAAATGACCGTTGGATATTAACCGAATGGGAAATATGTAATGACCACCTTTATCAAATATTACTAGAGCGAAATATTACAGAGACGAATCTTACACATATCTATCAATTGATTTCAACTCAAATCCAGCGTAAAGATGAACCAAGACGAGTGTGGATGCCTGAACAAGACACACGCTTCGAAGTTTCAGACAACGGTAAAGTGATTCTTGTTCTACAAAAACACGAGGAGGTAACTAACATGGAACTGAATAATACAACTAATATAGAACAGCATAATATTTTTGAAAAAGTAATAACTCATCTGGAGCAAGCTACTGAGCTATTAAAGCAACGTAATAATCAAATGTCTGACGAAGTAGTTCAATACTTCAATGCCAATAATTTAGATGCAATTCATTTATTAATGGAGGAGAAGCAGGCTAACCAAGACTTTCAACAAGACTTAATGAATATGTTTGAAAAATGGAAGAAATAATAGGGAGACAAGGTCTGGAAGCTCGATATCAGAGGTTACGTAAAGTCATTGAACGATTAGAAAAGCGTGAACAACAATTCGAAGCAGAAGTGTTGCTTAAATTCGATACTCTTGACATAGAAGGTATAGAAAAGCTTCTGAAAGAACGTCAAAAGAATCAAAATCTACAGGAAATGTTGCAACGTTTTTTGGATTATTATGAACATAAACAGTGTTAATAACAAAGGTAATAATAAATTCACGAAAATGTGCGAAATGGTACGGAATGTAATATATTAATATGCTACAATAATGCTAATTTAATTTAGCTTTCGAACATCGTAGTGTTAGGAGAGAGGATATGGACAACCAGAAAATCGTAAGCCGTAAAGGCTTCTCAGTGGTTCAGTGTAAAGCGGCTGATTTCTGTGTAAGGGCTGTTAAGAATACAGATCATGTTGCTCAGCAGATTGAGAATATGTTAGATGTTATCCAACTAGACCAACTTATTCGTCAGAAATTTGGTGATAAGCTAGCGAAGCATCATGTATTCGAAATTGTATTTTCCGGGTGTCCAAATGGCTGTTCTAAACCACAAATAAATGATATTGGAATCATGGCCAAAGCTACCGTAAATGTTGACTGTAGTAAGTGTATCGCTTGCATGAAATGTGTCGGAGGATGTAAAGAAAATGCACTTGTATGGGATGGAGAACAAATTCTTATAGCACATGAGCAATGTGTAGGCTGTGGTGATTGCATTAAGATGTGCCCAACTAATGCTATTAGTCAGGTGCAAGTTGGTTATCGAATCATTGCCGGTGGAAGACTGGGAAGACATCCGCAACTAGCTTTGGAAATTTTCCCGTTTGTCCCAGAAGAGAATGTTGTGGAAATTACTAAAGGGTTGATTGAATATTTTCAACATTACGCCCAAAAAGGTGAACGATTAGCAGATGTTATTGCGCGATTAGGCGTACAGTCAGTGCATGAATATTTGCAAAATCTAGGAATAACAGGTAATAATATAAATTAGAATATAACATTTAAAGAGAAAAGACGACTTATTTAAGTCGTCTTTTGCTAAAGAGGAGTATATATGACACAAGTGGAAACACCAATAACCCATAAACAGATACCAGTAACCAAAAACCAAACAATTGAGCTTAGTATACATTCACTAGGGCATGAGGGACAGGGAATAGGGAAATATCAAGATTTCACTATTTTCATAGCAGAAGCACTTCCAGGTGAAACCGTTATGGCTAAAATTATTAAAGTTCAGAAAAATTATGCAGTAGCAAAACTACTAGAAATTAAATCGCAGCGTGATATAGACACAGAATTAAACATAGAAAGTTTAAATCACATAGGGGAAAATATACGTATAAAACCACACTGCGAGGTGGCTAGCAGATGTGGCGGTTGCCAACTTCAGCACATGAATTATGATGCGCAATTGCTATTTAAACAGCAGGTTGTCATGGACAGCTTAGAGAGAATAGGCAAGCTACATGATATAACTGTTCATCCGACTATAGGTATGGATAATCCTTGGCACTATCGGAATAAGGCACAGATTCCTATCGGCAGCGTAAATGCTGGGGAAATACCAGAGAAGCAGAATAAATTAATTAGTGGTTTTTACGCTGCTAGAAGCCATCAAATAATTCCATTTGACACATGCGCTATTCAACACAAACAAAACGACTATCTGGTAACAGCAGTCAGAAATATAGCGGATAGATATGGCATAACAGCATATAACGAGCAAACACATAAGGGGTTACTGCGTCATATTGTAGTGCGTACAGCATTTAAGACAGAACAGGTTGCAATTGTAATTGTTATAAACGGTACATCACTACCACAGCAGATGAATATTGTTGAAGAAATAGCTGCCTTATCATCAAATATTAAAAGCATCTGTATCAACATTAATAAATCTAAATCGAACACCATCTTTGGTGATAAAACCAAAGTAATCTATGGAACGGATAAAATATTTGATTACGTCGGTGATATTCGCTTTGGAATATCAGCAAGATCATTCTATCAAGTAAACCCAGTACAGACAGAAATTCTCTACAATAAAGCCTTAGAATATGCAGGGCTTACCGGAAATGAAACTGTAATTGATGCTTATTGCGGTATCGGTACAATTACACTTTTTCTTGCCAAAAAAGCTCGCAAGGTCTACGGTGTCGAAATAGTTCCCGAAGCAATTGAAGATGCTATATACAACGCAGAGTTAAATGGCATTGATAATGTAGAATTCGTTGTCGCCAAGGCGGAGAAATGGATACCACAGACTTTTGGAGATAAGCTGGCAGAGCAGCAGATAGATGATGAAGATAATAGCAAAAATGATACTTTGCCACAAGTCATAGTTATTGATCCACCGAGAAAGGGCTGCGATCAGGAATTACTAGATGCGATTATAGCCATGAAACCGGATCGTGTTGTATATGTATCATGCAATCCAGGTACCCTAGCTAGAGACTTAAGAATCCTAGTAGACGGAGGATATAAGGTTAAGGAAGTACAACCAGTAGATATGTTCCCGCATACAAGCCACGTTGAGACGGTAGTATTGATAACACGCAATATATAGCGAAGCGTAGCAACACTAATACAATATATTGTGTTTTGGTGCGTTTGAAACATAAATATAGCCTATTTATCATTAAGGCAAAATTGTAATAAGAATAGGCTAATTAAGGACGAGGAGGTAAGCTTATGGATTCAAAGATATGGTATATCGCGGCAAAGAATGACCGTTTGGAAAAGAAGGTTGGAATCTATTGCAGGGTCAGTACAAATGAAAAAGAACAGCTTATAG
>Ga0265293_10007017_pt1 | contig 17624 bp, 14 predicted proteins | sample Munlanlewell138R_FD_192505 | JGI IMG/M metagenome (GOLD analysis project Ga0265293, IMG submission 192505) | Leachate microbial communities from a municipal landfill in Southern Ontario, Canada - Leachate well 138R | ecosystem: Engineered > Solid waste > Landfill > Unclassified | place: Canada...
TGTCAGTTGAGCTATTTCGCTCGTTTTACCACCTGGAGCAGCAGCCATATCTAGAATATCAATCGAAGGCTTTAATTCCATGATAAGCGGTGGAATCATTGATGATAGACTCTGTAAGTAAATCATACCCTGCTGATAAATATCTAGGGATTCAAGCTCGATCTCTTTAGCGTGAACAATCAATCCATCATGAAACCAAGAAATGTTTTCATGGGTGATTTGTTTGCTATCAAGAACGCTTAAAATATGTTCTTTGGTCGTCTTTAAGGTGTTGATTCTTAGTGAAACAACTCGCTTAGACGTCATACCTAAAAGAATTTGATCGATTGTCTTCAAATCATAATGAAGAGCCAAATGCTCAACAAGAAAGATTAAATTGGGTTGTTGAAGAAACTCATTCATAACATCCTCTTAGAATACATTTATTTTTGTGCTTCTTTTTCATAGAGATCATATTGAATTCCTGCAAAGATAAGTGCTGCTAATCCATAGGACCAATTTTTACCTTTAGGCGTTAGTTTATAACCTAGGTATGGAAAAATTGGTAGTGGTATCGTCGGACCACTTATCTCTGGCATGTAGATATGTCCATCTTCTTCAATCAGTGCATTTAATACAGCATCTAAAGCTTTTTTGCCAGCTTCAAGATATGTCTTATCCAAGATGTTTAAACGATATCCGTGAATAAATCCTGCAGCAACCAATGCTGTAAAAGATAATTCTCTATAGGTCTTACCTGGACGATTGATGATGGTTTCAAAAGCACCATCCTCTCTTTGATAAGGAAGTAGTGCAAAAGCTGTCTCTTGAAAGATCTTAGTGATCGTCTCTTTTTCTTCGTGATTTTCAACCGATTCTAAAATCATCGGTAGAGAAGCAATAACCCATCCGTTACCACGTCCCCAGAATAAGTTTTTGGGGTAGTGTTTTTTCCACGTTGTCCAATAACTGTGATACCAAAGTTTTTCTTCGGGGTCTTGCATATATTTCGCCATGATTCGTGGTTGTCTTGCTGCTACATCCATCATATGTTTGTCCTGCTGTTCTTTTGCATAGCGTGCAGGAAAAACAGAAAACATCATCAAACTATCCACCCATATCGATTTGGGATAAAATTTACCTTCAAGTGAGTTACCCAAATGATTAACCGAATCCTCAATCAATCTTGGTTCGTTCATGATGTAGTGAATCACGCGATCTGTAAGTTTTTTATACGATTCATTGTTCGTTTTTTTCCACATCGCGTATGTGATTAAACCTGGTGCTGATGTGTCGCTTTGATCTACTCTAGGTGGATGATCCACATAGTAATCACAATATGCTTTAAGAAAATCGGTATAGCGATCACTTTTTAAGTGCTCATCGAGAAGTGAAAGCGCATATCCAAGTAGCGCTTCCCCCCACATCCACTTCATTCTTGGATTCCATGTTTGTGTGATGTCATCAGCAACTTCAATGATTTTTTTGATAACTTCCATCTTACCAAACCTCCCTCTCACAGAGATCAAATGTATGTTTTAGTCCCTGTTTCTTGTAAACAACTTCGATTTCATTTGGCTTTCTTTCTGCTTGGACATAAGGTGTATTGAACCGATGATATTGTAGTGGAATGATCTTTTTATCGACGATGAGTCGATCAATAAAGTTTAAACGATAGGTATGTCTTTGATCTTCTAGATAGATACCAAAACGTGATAAGACTCGTTCTTCTTGCATGATTTTTCCTTGAAAGTGTTCAAATGATTCATCATCTTTCTTTGATCCCATTGTCACGATGGCTTGTATGTGCTTTCCTCGGATGATGATTTCATCTTCTTTTTTCTCATATGTTTTTGAAAACTCAAGTGAGGCGTAGGTATCCTTAACACGAAGTAGGATGGACTTTTCATTTAAGATAACTTCATCTATTTTTGAAAAGGGAATATAAAAGTGAACGAGTCGTTGTCGTTTTCTTTCTAGGAATCCTTTTCTTGGATTTAATCTATACATCAAAAACACACGATTTTCATATTGACACGCAAGAGGATTGATCCCGTTACCTACCCAGTAGGATGGTGAAAAGTTGCGAGCTGGATCATCAAACATCGGTGAGCCTGGGTGTGTAGAAAAGATCTGAACATCGTTGGGTAATGATGCATGCCAAAGATGTTGTTGATCCCCAAATGCTTTGGGATGATAGGTTTGTGCACAAGATAACATGTAATCTTTTTTGTGTAGCGTATAACTGTTAGCTCTCTCAATAGCAACTCCACGTGTTGCTGGATTCAATAGACGAACGAGTAGGGGTAAGAGGTGTAATTTTCTTAAGAGAGGATGACTGATCATCTTGAGATCCCTTAAAAAATTGTTATCTTTTAGATTCCAATCGGTATACATCTTCATCGTCATTTGAATCGATTCCGGATTTGTGAAGGCTTCCATTCCCCAAAAATACATCCCCTGTCGATCATTTGTTTTTTCTTGTATTTCATGTTTAACTTCTTTTAAATCTAAGCCCATTGATTCTTTGATTAATCCTTTTTCATCTAGTCTCGCGATGGTTTTAATAACATCGGGTACTTGATAGTCTTTTGTTAAGAGAAAAAGGGTTGATAATCGCTCATAGTTATAGGGGTGATCCAGTATACCAAACGCATGTTTAAGCAGATCGTTGACATCTGCATCTCTTCCCGATTTTTTTTGAGCTTCATAACACCGACCAGATGTTACGGTAAAATATCCTTCAAAGGTATGCTCTGCCATATCGAGGAAGAGCAAATCTAAAATCATCTTGGCGTGAACAACGATGGATTTATCTTTAGCCTGTTCTACCAATAGGATTAATGGAGCGATGTCTTCTTCATAATAGGTGTTCGAGTGCCATTCAATAAAACCGTATTCAAACCGGTCTTTCAGCCAATGCTTGATTTTTACGACTGCTTTATCCATATGATAGATACCTAAATGTTGATCATTTGTAAACGTTTCTTGTTCAAACATCTGACCTGCTAGGTATTCGCAGGTATGAAAAATGATCTGGTGATTTTCAGACCAAAAACACATCCCATCTTCACCCGGTTCATCCATCCAATATTTAAAATTCAAGATGGCCTGTCTGATAGCTTCTACGGTTGATTGACTGAGTAGATGACGATAATCATGATATGTCTTAATCAAAACAAGCATTCTAAAATCAGCACAGTCATAGCGCTTATTTACAAAGTCAACAAGTTCGAGTAAATCTGTTTCATCAATGGTCTTTCCTTGATCAAGTTCGACTATTTCTTTGAAACATTTAACATTCATCTTGATCTTCATTCCGACATCTTCTAAAACAGCCATAAGTCCCTCCTTATCGAATGAGTGATTCGATCTCTTTTTTTCTTAAACTTTCCTGATCATTGAGCGTTTCTTGTTTTTCTTGTTTTTCAAGCAAGATACTGATGTCATCAGATAGTTTTTTAGTTAACACAAACCGACGACTGACGATATAACCGATCGTCATCAGAATAGCAAAACTGAGTGTCATTGAAAGACGGATTCCCCAAACAGCTGATGTGGGTTGAATGGGCGTGGGATTTAAATCGGTGGGTTTGACATAACCAGATAGAGCTAGCATGATACCAAATATCCAAATAGCAATCGCAGAGGATGTTTTACGTATGAATGTCATCACACCACTAAAAGATCCCGTAGGTCTTTCACCTAAGATCAATTCTCCTGCATCAACTGCATCTGGGAAGATGATCCAACTCATCAGTTGCGCTCCTGCAAATCCTAAGGCTGTCAGTGCTGTTAGGACGTAAGCTCCAAAAATTGGCCAGTTACTTGGATAAAGGCCGACAGCTAAAAAGGAAAGGATTGCGAGTGGTAATCCATAGTAATAGATCTTCTTTTTGTCGATCTTGTTGACTAGATAATTGATTAAAGGAAATAAGAGAAGTTGAATGCCGATAAAGATACCTAAAAAGACAGTTGATGATCCTGTGATCAAAACGTAGGTTGTAAAAAAGATGATCCCTGCCGATAGAATATCCATCGATATGCTTTGACAAAGGTACATATAAACCAATCCTCGAAAAGCTTTGACTTTGAGTGGTTTTGCAAATGTCTTAAACGTAAATGTTGATTTTTCAGTAGGTAGAATACCTCTTTCTCTCGTAAACAATCCAATCAAAAGGAGTGGTAGGGCAAAGAAGACACCAAAGCCGATACCTACGACAATATAGAAGACATCGATTCCAAATGCTCCTGCTTTAAATTGTTCTAAAATCAGTGTAGGAACGAGTGTACAGATTGCAGAACTTGCTGTTGAGATGATCAATCGAATCAGATTGGTACTATTTCTTTGTTTCGTATCTGTCGTAATTTCAGCAGAAAGGGAACTATAAGGTACCATCACCACCGTAGCAATGGTGCTATAAAAGAGGTAAGTCGATACAGCAAAAATAGCTTTCGTTAATTCGCCAATGCCACTTCCCATTGGAAACCACATGAGTAAGTAACTGACCATCACAAAGATGCCACCAAAGAAAATGTAGGGACGTCTTCGACCAAAGCGTGTTCTCGTGTTATCGCTAATGACCCCCATGAGCGGATCACTGATGGCATCCCATACTTTAGAAATGAGGATAGCTGTAGCTGCAAGTGCGGGATTGATGCCGATGATATCTGTTAAGAAAATAAGATAGAGTACACCAATCATGGCTTGTGAGCCACCACCAAAAACATCTCCCCAAGCAAAAATTAATTTTTCTTTTTGGCTAAAAGGTTTTTCTGTCATATGTTTTCCTCCAAATAGTTAAGGCTTTGTTGAATGCTGATCAACGGATCTTTCGCATTTTGCTCTATAACGGTATAGACGTTTGTATTGAGCTTTTGTATGAATGTTTTGAAATCGATTGTTCCTTGACCGATTTCAATGTCTTGACCACTTTTTTGATAATCTCTTAAGTGAATACCTTGTACACGGTCAATATAACGCTTGTAGATGTCAAGAGGATCTTGTCCCATTAAAGTAATCCAATAGGTATCGATGATCAGACCCACATGGGGATGTAGGTTTTTCAAATAACGATCCAAATAGAAATTCTTCTGTGTTTTTTTCATTTCATAAGCATGATGGTGAAAACAGATGCGTATACCTTCTTTTTGATATTTACTTGATAATTTATTGACTTTTGATGTGAAAAGACGTGGTCCAATCAAAGGAATTCGTGCCCATATGGGAAGAACCGAGATAACCACATTGTTGTTACCTGTTTCCTTGCAGAAGTGGAGAATTTCATTGTATTTTCTTTGGATTTTGTTCAAAGTCAACTGAAGGGATATCACCTTCATACGATATTTTTTTAAACTGTTGATGCTCATTTGATCAATTGGCATGCGTGCACATTCAAGCGTGGTCAGTTTCATTGATTTTAGTTCATGCAATGTAAAATCAAGATCTTCTTTGATCAGTTTTCTAACAGTATAGGTCTGAAGTCCAAAGGTTCTCATCCTACCACCCTTTCTTTCTGCTCAAAGTGAAGGGATAAGTAATGACCACCAAAAGCGAAGTAAATGTTATCTGGTTTTCTAAAAATGACTGGATAAATCGTAGAAAACGTAGGATTTTGTACATAAGGTGATTCAAAACGTTCATATTCGGTATCTTGAATAACTTCATCTATCGTCCATGTGCCATCCATGAAAGCACTGATTTTCTTTGTTTCAGTCTCTAAATACGGTATCGTTTGATAGGTCACACTGTGTAGTGATTCTGAATAATTGAGTCCATTGGATAGCACACGGTTGACAAATGTTTCAAAGGATTCCTTAGTTGTTGAAGACATTTCGGTTACAAAAAAGTGATCCCCTTTACCTTCTTGTATTAAGTCGTATTCTTCTGATAAAACCTGACCAACCGAACCACGTTTGAGCATATCATCTTGATTGTCTGAATCATTTGATACATCAAAAGGTACGAAAGATAAGGCATAGCGTGCACGTATCCCTATCATCGCTTGGCCTACACGACCGAAGATCATACCCTGATCTAAATAGGTTTCATCAACTTCATCAAAGAGTTGTTTTGGAAAAAAGAGATGTGTCGTTTCTTTGACAACCATCGGTTCCATAAAACCTGCTTTTGTTGGTGGTTGATAGATCGTTATGTTGATATTTTTTTCTTGAACACTCATCGGCTGACGTCCGTTTCCTACCCAGTAAGTAGGTGTACCACTTCTTCTTGCTATTTTAGCTGGTTGTGTTGAAAATACTGATACTTCATTGGATAGATTAAACTGATGTATCGCATGTTGATCAGCATACTCACCGATCTGATAAGCTTGTGCGGTTGACATCATAAAATCATGTGTCTTGTAGGTATAGACATTCGCACGCTCAATCGCAACACCGTTTGTTGATGGCTTTAATGTACTGCTCACCATACCTAGAAGATTCAATGCTCTGAGTGGCCATAGATTGACGAGTTTGAAATCATTTAAAAATTCATTTGAAAACATCTTGTGTTTGCTGATGTAATTAATCGTGTTAGTAACGACTTCAGGATTACTAAATGCCTCCATCGCCCACTGCATCATGATTTGATGATCTTCTTGACCGAGCAATCCCTCTTCAGCGAGTTCTTCAACATTAAGTGATTGCGATGATTTAATGATCTTTTCTTCACTCGAATCATCGAAGATAGCTTTGATGACTTCTGGAACCACATAGTAGGGTTGACCCAGTGTATCTTCAGCTTCCATCATTTGACGAAATGCATTGAAGAAACCATTCGATGAACTTCCCCATCCATTTTCTAGATTCTTAGTTTCTAAAGGTTGCATCACAAAATCAATATAGTGACGCATACGGTTTCCTGTATCATCGCTTGCGCGATTATCAGAATAACTTCTTCCAGATGATGAATTAAAAATATAGTACGTTCTTGGTGCACCTAATGAATCGATACCTTCATATTTAAAACTTTGCGATGCCATATCATACCATAGGAGATCCATGACGATCGTTGCTTTTTTTACAAGATCCTCATCTTCTGCAAACTGGATCAGATTGGATAAAGGTCCAATATCTTCAGGATAGTAATTATTCGAATACCATTCGGTAAAACCATAGGTATATCTTTGATAGAGCCATGACTCAATGCGTTTTTTTGCCATTGCCATATGCTCGCTTCCCGTTTTACCATCAACCGTGAACGTGTGATCTGGAAATGTTTGTCCGACAAGATATTCTTCAGATGCGAAAAGTATTTGATGATTTTCAGACCAAAAACACATGGAGTCTTCACCACCCTGATCCATCCAATACTTAAAATTTAAAAGTGTATCTTTTATATCGTTTTGTGTTGATTCACTCAGTTGATCTTGATAGGAAAGATAAAGTCTAATCAGTGCATTCACTCTAAAATCAGCAACATCAAAACGTCCATTGATATAATCAAATGTTCCTTCAAGTTCACTATCGATAAATGAATCGGTTAAGGTAATTCCTTCAACGGGTGTTCCTAACTGTTCTTGATACATGTAATAAAGCAGACGATCAGCACCTCCTGAATTATAGTCTCCCTCGGGTCTTGAAGGAAGTGGTTTGATCTGCATGTTAATCGCAAACTGGATACCTATGGATCCCAAAAAAGCGAGTAGAATGAAAAGTGTTATCCAAATTGATTTTTTCATATAATCTCCCAATGTTATACATTTACTATTATTATATATGAATATGACTCATTTGTTGAGATAAAGTTCAAATTAATGGCTTAATAGATTGAAGAAGTGAATTAAATGCTTTTTTGATTTCGTCTTTTTGAAGACCTGAGTAACCGATGACTAGACATGGATGTTCGTAGAGTAATTGTCTATATTTTTTATTTAGAACAACCGCGTGAAGATGATGTTCATGAAGTCTTTTTTCAATCTCTTCTTCATTTAAACCATATTCAAGTTCCATTAAAAAGTGAAGTCCTGCTTCATCACCATGAAGTTTGATCCAAGGTTCAGAGCTCATGAGATCTCTAATCATTTCAAGTTTTTCACGATAGTGATTGCGCATCCGATTGATATGTCTTTCAAAATAGCCGCCATTCATAAACTTGTAGAGCACGTATTGTTCAAAAGTTGGTACCGTACAACTATGATATGAAGACATTTCATGATAGCGTGATAACAAGTGTCTGGGTATCACCATGTAACTGATTCGAAAACTAGGTGCAAGACTCTTCGAAAATGTATTCATGTAGATGACGCGATCGTTTTGATCAAGACCTTGCAGTGCAGGTATGGGTTTTCCCTGAAAACGAAACTCGCTGTCATAATCATCTTCGATGATATAAGCGTGATGTTCCAAGGCCCAGTTAAGTAATTCCGCTCTTCTTGAAATGGGCATGACGATACCTGTTGGAAACTGATGTGAAGGTGTCACATGGATGACATCTATTTTTTTATTCATTAGATGATCAACCGATAAACCCATCCTATCAATTGCTGCATAATCGAGATTGACATCCTGTGCTTTGAGCAATTGTTCGATTTTTTTATAACCGGGTTGTTCAACCGCATAGTTAAGATGTCTACCCAAAAGCTCTACGAGCATACTGATGAGTGAAGTCGATCCAGAACCGATAATTATCTGTTCAGGATGAATATTGATTTGGCGATAAAGTTCTAAGTATTTTGCTATCTCTAATCGCAGCTCTAGCAATCCTTGAGGTGGTGTTTGATTGAGCATCTCATGATGATTTTCAGAAATCACTTCTCTTGAAAGTTTAGCCCATGTAGCATTGGGAAAAAGTGTGGTATCAACCACATTGGTTTCAAAATTAAAGGCATATTGTTCTTTATCTTTGGGTTTTGAAAAGCTGTGTTCAGTCGCATCATGTTCCATCATCAATTCAACACGTTTAGCAACAAAATAACCACGCTTTTCAATGGCATAAATATATCCTTCTGCAATCAATTGCATATAGGCTGCTTCGACGGTTAAAGGACTCACTTTTAAATTATCTGCAAGTTTTCTTTTTGAAGGTAATTTTTGGTTTTCTTGATACAAACCTTGAAAAATCATTTTCTTAAATTGTTCATAGATATCCAAATATTTGGGTTTTTTCATAAAACCTCATCTGGTATGCTCATTTTTTCATAATCTGATTATTCTCTTATACCAGTTACAAGTATACAATGAAATTAGAAAATAGACAAGGATGTGTAAATATGATTGACAAAGAACGATATCAATTGAACAAGGAACTGGCTCAAATGCTTAAAGGTGGCGTCATTATGGACGTTTCCACACCCGAACAAGCAAAGATTGCAGAAGCTGCTGGTGCGGTTGCAGTCATGGCACTTGAGCGTATACCTGCAGATATTCGTGCAGCAGGTGGTGTATCACGTATGAGTGATCCTTTAATGATTAAAAACATTCAACAGGCTGTATCGATACCTGTGATGGCTAAGGTTCGTATAGGACACTTTGTTGAAGCTCAAATTCTTGAAGCGATCGAAATAGATTATATCGATGAGAGTGAAGTCTTATCACCAGCGGATGACATCCACCATATCGATAAAACATCATTCAAAGTCCCCTTTGTTTGTGGTGCTAAAAATTTAGGTGAAGCGCTAAGACGTATTTCAGAAGGTGCTGCCATGATACGCACCAAAGGTGAACCCGGTACAGGTGATATCATACAAGCTGTACGTCACATGCGTGAAATTCAAAAAGAGATTCGACGCGTTCACTCCATGCGTGAAGAGGAACTCTATGTTTTGCAAAAAGATTTAGGTGTCTCGATGGACTTGATTAAATATGTTCATGATCATGCTAAATTACCTGTTGTTAATTTTGCTGCAGGAGGTGTGGCAACACCAGCGGATGCTGCACTGATGATGCAACTTGGTGCTGAAGGTGTTTTTGTTGGATCGGGTATTTTTAAGTCAGGAAATCCTAAGAAACGTGCTGAAGCAATTGTTAAAGCTGTAACCAATTATAACGACCCAAAACTGTTAGCGTCCATATCTGAAGATTTGGGTGAAGCGATGATCGGTATCAATGAACAAGAAATAGAACTCTTGATGGCTGAACGAGGAAAGTAGTATGACAATTGGCATCTTAGCTGTTCAAGGAGCGTTTATCGAACACGAGCATATACTCAATCAACTTCATGTTTCATCTTTTGAAATCAGAAAAAAAGAAGATTTGGATCAACCGATGGATGGGATTATTTTACCTGGTGGTGAATCGACTGCTATGGGAAAACTTCTAAGAGATTTAGATATGTTGGATACGCTTAAAGAAAAAATAGCCCAAGGTTTGCCAACCTTAGGCACATGTGCTGGTATGATTTTACTCGCTAAATCACTTTATCAAGATCCAACAGTCCATTTGGGTTTGATGGATATGGTTGTTGCAAGAAATGGTTATGGTAGGCAACTATCTTCTTTCCATACACAAAGTCTCTTCAATCATCATATGATTCCAATGACATTTATTCGTGCACCTTACATTGTAGAAAAAGGGCATGATGTGATCGTTTTATCCTCCGTTAACGAACGTATTGTTGCCGTAAGACAAAATCATATGTTAGCAACATCATTTCATCCAGAACTCACATCTGATCATAGTGTTCACAAGTACTTCTTGAAGATGATTACATCTTCAAGTTAGTATGAGAATTGTACAATTCCCCCCATTGTTCAATTCTCTATATAAAAGGGCAAGCGTTTACTTGCCCTTTTCCTTTTAACTTTTTGCTTGTTTTTCTAGCAACACTTTAATATCCTGTAATAATCCTTCAACCGTGGGTTGCTTGGGTTGTTTAGCTGCTTCTTCAGCTGCGATACGATCACTTTCTTCTTTTGCTTTGATTTCTTCTGCTTGAGCTTTTTGCTTTGCTTTTTCTGCAAGTGCACTCATTTTAGAAAATGCTCTGATAATGATAAAGATGACAAGTGCAATGATTAAGAAGTCAATCACATTTTGAATAAATAGACCCCAATAAATAGCATTTTCTGTGATACCCGCTACTTCATCTGCTGGTGTTAAAACCGTCTTTATATCTTCAAAACTCTTTTTGCCCGCAATCAAGCTGATCACAGGCATCAATATATGATTGACCAAACTAGAAATAATCTTACCAAATGCGCCACCAATGATGACAGCAACCGCTAGATCAAGCACATTACCTTTCGCGATGAACTTCTTGAAATCCTGAAAGAATTTTTTCATTGAATAGACCTCCTATAGTCGTATTATAGCACTGCAATATAACAAAAGTGTTTCATTAATCGATTATTTGAAATAAAAAACACCCGAAGGTGTTATTTTATAATTTGATATAACCAATACCGATTCCTTTAGGTCCTGTGTGCGCTCCAACAACGGGTGTTAAGTAAGCAACAACCACTTCTCGTTCTGGGAATGCTTTGTTGATTTCACGCTTGAACCAATCGACATACTCATCAGCGTGTGCATGAGAAATGTAGGTTAAAACGTCGAGATCTTTGGTTTCCTCAATATATTTTTCTAAAACACGTTGATGTGCTTTGTGAATTGTTCGAATCTTTTCAATAGATTCAACTTTACCATCGTCTGCAATCTGCAGAAGTGGTTTGAGTTGTAACATGGTTCCAAGTGTACCTTGAAGTTTTGATAAACGACCATTTTTTACGAGGTAAAGCAAGGTATCCACAGCAAAAATGATCTTATCGTTATCTCTGATTCTTTCAAGATAGGGAATGATCTCCTCTGTTGATTTATCTTCTGCAGCAAGTCGATGTGCTTCCAAAGCCATATAGGCTTCAGCATACGCTAGAGTGAGTGAATCAAAGGCTGTAACTTTAATTTTAACTTCAGATGCGATTCGTTTGACCGCTTCATAAAGACCAGATAGTTTTGAAGAAATCGTGATAACGAGTGCTTCATCATACCCCTCTTTTTCAAGTTCCTCAAAATAAGCAATCATCGTTCCTGGTGAAACATAGGAAGTTCTTGGGATGTCATTAGGATTTTTTTGAATACGTTCATAGAACGTTTTTGCATCGAGTTGGACAAAATCATCATACGCTTCATCCGTTCCAAAGTGAATGACCGAACGTAAAATACGAATGTCTTTGGGATAATCAAGATAATCTAGGCCTGCATTACTACACACGAGAATAGCTACTTTACTCATACGGTTCTCCTTTATGTATTTTCCTTAATTATATTTTACCAAGCAATGCTTGGATTTGGTCAATCTTTTCATATTTTCCAAATCGGGAAGGATGTTGATGTCCACCTGTAAAGAGAATGATGCGACTACCAAGTGCGTCTGCGATCTCAGCATCATGCAGTGTATCACCAACCATGGTGACATCTTTTGAATCGATTTGGTGCATCTTTATATAGGCTTTAGCAACATCAAATTTGGTTGCTGCATAAATGTCATCTGTGCCTAATATATCATCGAATAGATGATCGATTTGATAATGTTTGAGTTGTTCGTGGAGATTTTTAATCTGAGATGCAGATAAAAGTACCTGTTTGTAGCCCAAAGTTTTGAGGTGATGATACGTTTCTAGGAAACCTTCATGTAATTCAAGTTTGAGACTTCTCGGTTGATAATGTGCAATAAAGCGATGGGCTAAATCCTTAAAATCTGATTTTGTCAAATCGTAAACCTGTGCATAATAATCTTTGATTGGAAAAGTGAAAATCATACGGTATTCATCAAAAGTGACCGTAGGTCTTTTCTCTTCTTGTAGCATATGGATTAAAATGTCATAACAGAGTTTGGCATCATCTAAGATCGTGCCATTAAAATCCCAAAAAATATATTTCATTGGTATTGTCTCACTTGTGATAAGGATGTTTTTTTAGAATCATCAATGCACGATAGATCTGTTCAACTAAAATCAGACGCATCAGTTGATGAGGAAAGGTCATCTTTGAAAAAGAAACCTGTTGATTGGCACGTTCAATGACCTGGTTGCTCAGTCCATTTGATCCTCCGATGACAAAGACGATATCTTTGGATTGATAGGTCATCTTGTGATCGAGCAATTGAGCAAAGCTTTCAGATGAATATTGAGTACCTTTGATTGCAAGAGCAATCACATCATCTGCTGGTTTAATCTTCGCTAATATTTTTTCTCCTTCAATCTGAATACCTTGATCAGTAGATACATCATCAATTTCCACAATATCCATCTTTATTGGACACTGCTTGAGATAGTATGTAATCATTTCGTCCAACGCTTTATGACTCATTTTTCCTACTGCTATAATCTTGATCACAATTTGATTACCTCAAGTCCTTCTTGAGATGCATAATAGACCTCAACTTTGGTGGGGTCATCAAACGCTTTAACAATGGCTTCATCGATATCATCAATGCAATTACAATCCTCTGAAATATGTGCGACAACCCATATACTCTTTTCGTGAATAAGTTGATTCATCAATCTTGCTGCATCGTCATTTGAAAGATGTCCTTTTTCTCCTACAATACGTTTTTTTAGCAAAAAGGGTCTAGGTGATTGAAAAAGCGTAAAGGGATTATGGTTTGCTTCTAGAATATAGAGATGCGCATCACTTAAAAGTGGGTAATAACTTTCATCAACATAACCGGTGTCCGTCAATAAAACGAGTTTATGCTCATCATCTTCAACGACAAATCCAACGGGTTCCTCTGCATCATGCGAGAGCATAAAAGGGGTCACTTTGACGTGATCAATAAAAAAGGGATTGTCAGCTTCAATAATGTGTGTATTTAAAAACATGTTTGCTACATCAACCGGAAGGCTATTTAGTGTACCTTTTGTCAAATAAACATGTTCAATAGAACCATATTTTAAGAGCATTTTTAAGCCCATGATATGATCGTGATGTTCATGGGTTATAAGGAGTGTTTTAACATCAAATAGGTTCTCTTTATAATCCGTCATTTTAGATTTTATTTTTTGATAAGAAATGCCAGCGTCGATGAAGAGTTTGACATCTCCTACTTTTAAGTAGGTTATGTTCCCTTTTGAGCCGCTGGCAAGCACAAATATTTCCATTTTACTTCACCTTCTTTTATCATAACATAAAAATGTGTGAGATTTACGAATAAAATGAAAGTGGTTGCATAAGGCTCTAAAAAATGCTATATTATACTTGCTTGTATGAAATACATTGAAGGAGTGAACACAATGAATCAAACAAAAACACTGAGAAAACTTGCGATTTTTGTGCTAATTTTTGCAGGTTTACTTACGTTGGCCGCATGTAAAAGTGGTGAAAAAACTCCTTACGGTAGCATCTCTGAGGACGCATATTTGACGATTGGCGATATCACCGTAACGGAAAAGGAATTATACGATCAATTGCGTATGCAGGGTGCTTCAGTTTTGGCAACCATGGTAGATGAAACCATATTCGCAGATCAAGTAACAACTGTTAGAGATCTTATTCTCGATGGAGATGAAGATTTAAACAAGTACTTAGATGAAACGATTAATAGTGCCATCCACGGTACATCTGATTTAGAAGCTCTCGAAAAACTATACACTGAAAATCCAGATCGTTTTGTTCGCAACATTGAACAATTCGTTGACTCACTATACTTGATGGATAACAGCATAGATATCGCAGCAGTGAAAGCAAGCATTCAAGGATTAACTGGCACATACGAAGGTTATGCAAATGTTCCTCTTCTCCTCGACCGCTACATCTTGAGATCAACTCAAAGACAGTATGCAAAAGGATTACTTGAGGAAGAAGTCTTAAATGAAGACGATCCCAATTATATTACAGAAGCAAATCTAGTTAATTACTATACAACAACGATGCAAGGTCGATATGATGTTGATGCACTTGTCATTCGTTTTATTAACTTAAACGAAGCAAATGCTGCACTTTATCAAGCAAGTATCAAATCGGACTCAAAAGGTCTTTGGTACAAGATTCCTGATATTCGTATAACAACCGGTAACCCAGGATATGTTGATTTAAACAATGAAACACCTACAGGTAATAAGCACATTGTTGACATTTTAAGTGATCTTGGTATTCTATCGAAATTAGGTGAAGATCGTGAAGATCGTTCAAAGATTTCGGTTGCTGACTATGAAAACTACTACAAACGTTACGTGATTAGCACAACACGTGAAACGGGTAAACCTGATGAAGCCTTGACAGCAGAGCAGGTAAAAGTTGAATTTGTCAATATTTATAATATCTTAAACCCAGCAAACAAGGTTGAAATTGCAGTTGATGGTACGATTGTCGCACAAGCTGGTTCAGCTTACACATCAACACAAACATACGATGACTTAACTAAACTCAATGCAAGTTTAAGAAGCCATGTATATACAACATTGACTGCTGAACAGCAGATGGAAGATATCAATGATTTATCCACTGAAAAACCATTCTCTTCTCGCGTTCAAACATTCGGTAATTTCCGCTATCTCGTCTACAAAATAGACGATGAATCAGATACAGAAGAAGGTATCTTGGTTGAAAGTGAAGACGATGCAGATATCATGGTTTTTGATGATTCAGATGAAGCCAAAGCTAAGCGAGCTGAAGCGTTTGAAAAAGTTGTTGAAAACAAATTGACATCAACTTATATTTCTGAAAAAGTTTCTAAATTATACGAAGAAAAAGAACTCAATATTTATGACAAAGTTGTTCGTGCTTACTATGAACAAAACTATGGTTATGAAGGATCTACCAAAGATCGTTCAGGTGATGTGATTGCGTCCATCGATGGTAAAGATATCAAAGTGGATGATTTCTATGATGAACTTGAAAAATCATATGGTATTAATCTATCTCTAGACATTCTATCCAACAAACTTCTTCTTCAATCAGATGACTATGTCATTGAAGATAGTGAAATGGATACATTCAAGACCCAATTCGAAGATATTATCAGCCAGTTCTCTGCTGACAACTTCGCATCAGCTGGTTTCCCAGCATCTATGGGTCGTGAAAAATTCTTGTTGCTTGCATTTGGTGCAACAACAAACCAAGAAGCGATCAATCAACTTTATGTTTATCCAGAATTGAGACAGCAATATATCGATGATATCGAAGCACATTATGGCACAGATGACTACACGATCTATGAAAAACTCTCTGATCTAGCAGCGTTACAGTATAACAAGTATAAAGCAATATCTGTTAGCCACTTACTCATCTATTTTGATGAAAACGGTGATGGTTCTCCAGATAATCCTCAGGAATACTTAGATGGTCTTGATGCAGCTTCTGTTCAACAGATTAAAGATGGTCTTGTCGATCTTGTTGAATTGATTTATTCACGTGTTGGTAACTATACAGGTCACTCAGCTGGCTTAACAGCGATTGCTACTGAGTTTAACAATTCAGGACGCATTGAACGTGGTAATGTTACAACACCTCCTTATGATTATCAAATCGAATTATTATGGGCACAGTACAGACGTCTTGGTTTCTACTTAAAGTTTGAAAACATTTCATCACAGATTACCAACACTTCAAACTTCATTACGAACCAATCAACACTTGATCCTGTCTTCTACAACCGTGCAATGGCTATTCATCAAGAACTTTCAGAAATCGAAGATGATGATGCGAAGTTCCCACTTCTAGACCTTTACGATGATGTCATCACTGTTGAAGCACTCGATGAAGTTATGAGCGACTTTGGATGGCATTTGATTCTTGCAAATAGCACAGGTAAGACAACTTCCGCAATATTCAGTGAATCAGATGATGAAGATGGCAAGTATGTTTCTGCAGATGAAACACTCAATGTGTATAATGAAGATTCAGAAACCTTAACGGCATCTCAAATCGAATATTATCTCAAGGAACAGAAGTCTGAAGAAGGTGTCGTTCTACCAACCGATGTTCAAACTGCAGTCAACAGTTACTTAACACCTGTTTTGACACGTTATAACAATAACTACATGCAAAGAGAACTAATCTTCAAACTTGTAGACGGTGTATCATTTACCGCAGCTAATGGAATGGCAAGATTTACAACCATCAGAAACATCAACTTAAGACAACTTGATGAATACATGTTATCCGATGAAGGTGTGAATGATTCCAACTATGCAGATCTTTATGGTACATGGTTCACAATTCTAAACTCAGGTTTATAAAAGATTAAAGCAGCTATCAACTAGCTGCTTTTTTTATGTAAAAAAAGTACACGGCGTCGTGTACTTTTTCATTTATTTAACGTTATGTTTATAGAATTTCATTTTATCCATCACAGAGATCAACTGTGTAAATGTTCCATCTGCTGTGTCTTTGAGGGTTTCACCTAAAACGGTGAACTTGGAATCGATTGTATCGATAAACCATAACAATAAGGCTTCACCAATCTGTGGCTTTTTAGGTGAACCAAAGTTGTATTGTCCGTGATGAGAAATAATCATGTGTTTTAACATAAGAACTTCTTCTGTATCTTGATAGCCTAATTCATGTGCGATAAGGTCGATATCGATCGTCTGCATAACAAGATGACCGATGAGCAGTCCCTCTTTCGTATATTCACCATCAACACCACTGATTTCGTCAATTTTAGACATATCGTGTAAAATGGTTCCCGCATACAGCAAATCCCGATTTAAATAGGGATACACTTCAATAAAGGGATCAATCAGTTTAAGCATCGTATATGTATGATG
>Ga0265293_10007018_pt1 | contig 17624 bp, 26 predicted proteins | sample Munlanlewell138R_FD_192505 | JGI IMG/M metagenome (GOLD analysis project Ga0265293, IMG submission 192505) | Leachate microbial communities from a municipal landfill in Southern Ontario, Canada - Leachate well 138R | ecosystem: Engineered > Solid waste > Landfill > Unclassified | place: Canada...
TGGTTTTAGTTTCCCTGCTTTATCCCAGTTTCTAAGGGTTTGTTGGGTTACTCCTATTAATTTGGCAAAATCTCCGATTGAATAATACTTCATATAAAACACCTCTATACTATTATATAATTAATATATAGTAATTCAATAGTGTTTTATGAACTTTTATGAACACTGATTAACAGTTGACCTCCCCTTTCCTAAAGGTACACATTAATCTTCCAATCGTTCACTAATTGCCTAGATTCATGCAAAGCTCACCATCATTGCAAGGCTTGTCGTCTATCGTGTTTGGCTTCAGGACGTTCCTGAACAAGACCCTAAAAGCTCTACTTCCTTGGAGCGGCTTATTCGCCCGATGAAGGAATGTGGCGTGTCTTACTTCACGCTCCTCTTCAGAGCTCTACTTCTTGTTATGCCCTTGCGAAGCAAGAACAGCACGGACGCCCAGACCCCAAACAATTCCTCCATTAATGTGCTAATGCATATAATATAAAATATTAAAAATATTGCTTTGGATTTATGTATAACCTAAGCATTAGTCATCACTCAACATAAAATGCTTTGCCAGTGTAGCTAACATATCAATTCTTGTATCCTTATTTATATTTTGTCTTACAAGTATAAAAAAGCCACTGTTTGCAAATGAGTCATATATTTCTTGACTGTTAACTTTAGCTATACAAGATTGAAAATTTTCAAGGGTCTTTTCAGGTTCCTCACACATATTAATCTGATCGAACAAAAACTTTTTATCCTCATCATCTCTATCAAAAAATCTATCAGCTGACATTGCTTGAGGGGAAAGCATAATTGCTACATGATTGTAGTCAGATATTTCATGTAGAATCTCAATTGGTATATTTGTATCAACAATAACCTTGTTTGACTGCGAAATCCTAATTAGCTCCAGTATTTCGATCTGCGCGGCTTCTCTTGCTGTTTTTTCAATCCACTCCGCAAATAAACAAATATGCATTATTTACAACTTCAAAGTCCTTATCCCACAATCCGCGTACGGATGCGCGGTCTTTCAGAATCCGCCATGGATGGAGGTCCTTATAGATTACTTTTTTCTTTTGTCTTTATATCAATTCCTGATTTCATACCTTTACTTGTAATATAAATAAGGTATTGATTCAAACTTATTCCTTCTTCGTCTGCTTCCTCAATAAGCTCCTTATGCATTGTTTTAGGAACTCTAACTGTTATTCTCCCTTTAAAATTATCCATATACGAAAACGACATAGGTATTTCTTTACCGATTTCATATTCAGTTTCAATCCAACATATTCTTGCGTCTTCACCCATCTTAATAGCTTCTTCTATTGTTTCACCATCACTTGAACAACTAGGTAAATCAGTATAAGTTATATAGTACCCACCACCATCTTCAGAAGATAGTTTTTCAATTCTATTTGGATAATCCATTTTTTTATAATCTTCTAAACTTAACATATATATCACCCTTTAATATCCTAGTTTATCCATGAGCTCAATTACATCTTTTACATACTTAATTTTGACATACGGTCGCTTATAAGGTACAGTAATTGTCATCTCTTCAAAAGTGTATGTTTGGAAATTGCTTTCTTACTTCATCCCATGTCATCATTTTCATCCCCTTATATTTGATATTAATATTATACCTTGCATAAATCAGCAACATAATTAAACACTTCTGATGCATGCATATCAGAACCTCTGAATTTATGTAATGTTTTTTCGCGGAATAGCTTAATCCCTAACTCAACCGCATTTGGACAGTCTATTCTCCATGAATTTAATAACCTGTCAGCACCATAATCCCGCATTAGTTCATATGTTGTGTGGATTGTAATTTGTACTTTCTCAAGCTCAAAAAATGGACCTTCTATAGTAATTTTCTTACTTGAAATATAACAACTGGTGTCATTTAAACTCGCGCTTCCCGCAAATCTATCTCTAGCTGCATATCTCAAGTTTCTTACATTAGCCATAACTATTGCACCAAAACATAGTGGGCAAGGTTCAGTGGTTGTGTATAGTGAATAATTTCTAATTCTTGGGTGGTCAAATTCGCTAACCTTAAGAAGTGCATTCAATTCTGCATGAGAAAGTTTGTGGCGAAAAACCTGTCCACTCTCCCCCTCATTTTCATACTGCAAACTTCTACCTTGTGATATTACTTCCCCATTTTCATTAACAACAACTGCACCAATTGGAATAGAGCCTTTTTCAAATGACTTCCACCCTAATTCAAAACAAACTTGCCAAGGTTTATCTAGATTCGCCCACAAAATTCAATACCCCCTTCATTTGCCTTCAAAGCATATCTCTAAATATCGGTGCAGGACGCACAGCTTTTCGCCCCACATTTTGGAGAACAGGTTTGCACTCGCGACGTGGCTCAGCCTTACAGTGAGCTGCTCAAGCCCATTAGACTGTTTATCACCCATTCTCCTTGCTGCTTTCCAGACCGATCAATTAAAAAAGAAGTAAATCCTTAGTTTCTTTCGTATCCCACTTGAGAATTGGAAATTCTGCAAGGGCTTGTTTTGTATTTGTTGTTAATTTATTGAAGCAATGGTAGTAATAGTCGTTGTGGAGCTTGTGTATCCCAACAATTCCCGTCTTATATTCCTCTGGCTAGATTACTTGATTTTCATCTTACCCTTGTGTGATTCTTACTATCTAATTCTATACAAAATTACCAAATCCCTTTAAAATAATTAAATTTTTTATCGCAATTTTCGACATATTGGAAGTATCCCTCTTAGTCGAACCCCACTATCTTAAGTCTTTAAATATATTTAATTATTGTTTTTTCAAGATCTACTAGCTAATTTTCATCTACTTTTCCTTATGCCAATAATGCTTGACTATAACTTATTTTGATATATTTATACCTCTGTCTCCAACTACAACTGTTCCATCTTTTAATGAAATATATGGTGAAAACTCAATTGTTTCATTGTTGTAAGTAAAGCAAATTGTTGCATCAGAAAAAATATCACTCACATTGCATTGAATTATAAATGGACGACACTCTTTTTCTTCAAATATTAATGAGGAATCTATCGTTTGGATATCATTTTTATACAATGATAATGACATGTTTGAATATCTAGGTATTACAAGATAATATTCTCCTTGTGATAAATAGTGTATTGGTATATTTTCGCTATCTAAATATTTTTGTATATAAAATGAAAGCTCACCGATTTCATCATAACCTAAATACGCTACAGCATATAGCTGATCGTTGAAAAATGGTATGGATTCTATCTTTTTTATTTGAGAGTCACCTTCTTCCGTTTGTATTAAAGAGCACCCAGAGAACAACGCACTAAGTGCAATAAATACAACTAAATACATCGCTATTTTTTTCATTTTCCTAAACTCAATTTTCACTTTTTTATACTCTCCTTAATCCAGTTCTTGTCCTGCATTAATACAACATTTTCCATAATTCATTCCACTTCATATGGTTCCATCACTGAAAAATTTTATTTAATATAATTATAGCACAAAACCTCACCCGCGATAGTGGTGCTTGCACTTTCATGATAATGTACGGGGTGCAGGGTTAACAAAATAGAATGAGTGAATTTCATGTTGTTTCTTGTTTGTGAAGCACTTTAACTTTATACTGTGGTTTTAACTGAGTGATAATCACTGCAATAAACATTAAAAAGCAACCCAACAACTCTCTCTCACTCATGGATTCATCCAGAAAAATAGAACCACTGATAACCGCAAATACAGACTCCATGCTCATGATAATTGCAGCCACTGTTGGATTCGTATGTTTTTGTCCTATAATTTGGAGAGAATAAGCTATCCCAACCACAAATACAGCAGTATACAGAATTGAGCCAGAACAATCAATTATAGCTTCTAACTTTGGGCTCTCCAATAATATAGCTGAAACAGCAGAAAGCATCCCGGCAGTTAAAAACTGAACAAACGATAATTTTAAAGCATCAGTCTTGTCGACATAATAATCTATAATTAGAATATGTGCTGTCCAGAACACCGTTCCAACCAAAACTAAGGCTTCGCCTTTTTGAATGGAAAACCCTTTTTGAGTTGTAAGTAGACACAAACCAACCAGAGCTAATCCGGTACCCGCCCAAACTATAGAACTGGTTTTCTTTTTCATAAGTATTCCAAACAAGGGAACAAGAGTAATATAAAGCGTTGTGACAAAAGCAGCTTTGCCTGCAGTTGTATACACTATTCCCCATTGCTGTAATGAACTACCTAAAAACAATGCAACTCCACAGAATAGTCCTCCAACCAGTTGATCCTTTATTCTATGAGTGGTTTTACCCTTTTCGTCAAATTTTTCTGCCTTCTTCTTTTTTAATAGATCAAAAATAAGTATAACCGGAACTAAAACCAGTGTACCAAGCAGGAACCTTGATGCACCGAATGTAAATGGCTCAATGTAGTTCATCCCAATCTTTTGTGAAACAAATGCAGTTCCCCAAATAACCGCTGCTATCAATAGTAAAATATTTCCTTTAACCTTATTCATATGCACTTGCCTTTCAAAGGTATCGGGGAACCTCTGAAAAAACACATTATAGGCTATCTTTAACGCCATATAGTGTATATTAAAGCTGTTAGCCTACCGTATGTGCTTTAGCGTCATAATAATCAGTGTTTTTCAAATAAACGGGTTCCACCCAAATTTGTTAAATTTATTAATATATTTATCCTACTTCAACTCATCCAAATTGTACGGTGTTTCCTGATATACATGGTAGTTTAGCCAGTTTGAAAAAAGCAAATTGGCATGACTTCTCCAAGAAACTAACGGTGTTTTTTTAGGATCATCATCGGGAAAGTAGTTTTTGGGAACTCTTATATTGAGTCCACGCGCAACATCCCTGTCATACTCTGATTTCAAAGTATACTGATCATACTCTGAATGTCCTGTAACAAAAATTTGCCTACCACCATCAGTTTTCAAAATGTAAATGCCAGCCTCATCTGAGTCTGAAAGTATATCAAGGGCAGTAATTTTCTCTACATCCTCTCTTCTTACCTCTGAGTGTCTTGAATGTGGAGCAGAAAAAACATCATCAAAACCCCTCAAAAGCATTGTGTTAGGTTTGCATATTCTATGCTGAAAAACACCAAAAATTTTCTCCTTTAAAGGATACTTTTTGATACCATAATGATAATAAAGCCCTGCTTGAGCACCCCAGCATATATGGAAAGTAGAGTAAACATTACGAATACTCCACTCCATGATTTGTTTCAATTCTTCCCAATAAGCAACTTCTTCAAATTCCATATCCTCTACAGGAGCACCTGTAATAATCAAACCATCAAATTTTTCATCCTTAACTTCATCAAATGTTTTATAAAATCTTATTAAGTGTTCTTGCGGTGTGTTTTTTGAAGTATAGGATTTTGGATGCAAGAACTCCGGTTCCACCTGTATTGGTGTGTTGCTTATCAAACGCAAAAGTTGCGTTTCTGTAGTAATTTTTGTAGGCATAAGATTAAGGATAGCAATTTTCAGCGGTCTTATATCCTGCTGTGTAGCTCTTTGCTCTGCCATAACAAATATGTTTTCTTTATTTAAAGCCTCTTTAGCTGGCAAACTATCTTGAATCTTAATTGGCATATTGTTCACCCTTTAAAATATAATTGTATTCCTATCTGTCACTTTATTAAATCAATTCCTTTTTTTAGAGTTTGTGCATCTATAGCTCCTTGTGCTCCGGTTATGATATAACCGTCTTTGTCAATAAACAAAGTAGTAGGAATTGACCTGATACCGTAATTGTAGGCTGCATCCTGCTTTATATCGTAATACACTGGAAATGTAAAACCTTGCTCTTTTATATACTGCTCACCCTTTTCTTTTGTTTCTCGCTGTTCATCCACAAGATCCACCATCATAAACGAGACATCTTCTCCAAGTTCATTATATACTTCATTAAATTCAGGCATTTCACTTTTGCAAGGAGGGCACCAACTTGCCCAAAAATTCAGCACTATAGGTTTACCAAATAGATCTGACAGCTTTACAGAATTACCATCCTTGTCATAAACCATAAAATCAGGTGCCTTCAATTTTTCTGTTTCTTGATTGTTTTGCTCTACTTCGCTGCCATTTTGTGCAGTATCAATATTGTTCCTAGGTGATACCTTTTGACTAAGTGTGTTGTATGCAAAAACAGCTGCAGCAATAAATAAAGCAAATGCTATAATTGACAATATTGTTTTTGTATTCTTGTTCATAAATTCTCCTAAATAGTCATAAGTGACAGTAAACTGCCCATAGTTCCGGTTGCAATCAATATACCAATAACAATAAGTAACAGTCCGGATACAGTATTGATGATCTTATAATTTCTTTTAATAAAATCAAATGTGCCTTTCAAGCGTTCAAGAAGAAGTGCACTAGCAACAAATGGAATTCCAAGTCCAAGCGAAAAAGCAAGCAACATAGTAATTCCTTTAAGCACTGACCCTCCAAGTGAAGCCATTAAAAGCGCAGAACCCAAAAACGCACCCACGCATGGCGTCCAGCTAATTGAAAACACAATACCAAAGAGCATGGCTGAAAAAAAGCCAAGGCTCCTGATGTCACTATCCTTATTGCGTATATTGCTTAAAAAACCTATTTTTAATATACCCAGAAAATTTAGTCCGAAAACAATAACAATTAAGCCTGTCAAAATATTTAGAACTGTTGCATAATCACGCATTAACCTTCCAAGTGTTCCTGCAAAAGCTCCCATTATAACAAAAACAATAGTAAATCCTAAAACAAAACCAATTGAATTTAAAAAGGTTTTCCTTTTATCCGACGATTCGCCTGCCGCAAAATAAGAAATATATATGGGAAGCATAGGTAATAGACAAGGAGAAATAAATGTGATAATTCCTTCTAAAAACAACAAAAGATATTGCATAAATCCTCCTTTTTATGATTGGCTTTTCGCAAACAAATTAATCACTTATTTTATTATTCAAATTTTCTTCTTACAGTATAATCAAAAACTACTTATGCTGCATAATATAACGCTCAACTGATTCCCTGCATAATTCTAAAAATGTATTTTCACCAAAAGTATTAATTTTGAAAAAAACCGCTTGGCTGCCTCCGGAGCTAATAGCTGAAACAAACACTTTATTACCATCTCCCATAAGTGTTACATTTAAGCTTACACGGTTTTTGCCCATCATGCTGTACCGTTCATACACTCTTACAGCCACTTTTACTTGCCCTGCATTAAAATCACTACCATCCTCATAACTTGCTGAAATACTGCCGTTAATAATATCATTATGCAACCAGTTCAACAATTGGCTAAAATCACCCTCAAGAACTCTTTCATATTTTGCCATTCTTTTAATTCTCCTTCTCATCACGCACTAATATAATAATTTTAACATATCTTATAGTAAAATTATATATCAAACATTTGTTTATATCGAGGGTAAAATATGCAATTCACTTCCATCTTCTCATGTAACCCTATAAAACGGTATTATGGGCGATGCATATACCAAAATTGTGACAAGACTGCCTTGAACGGCAGCTGATTTGTTAAGCAATGTAAGAAGGTTAGAGTTGCTGTAATAATTACCAACAATTGAGATTCCAATAGATTCTGCCTAAGAGCTTCGATTGAAGAATTATTCGTCTAAATATGCAGTAACATAACTAGTTAATATTACATACATTATTATATAGGCAAATCAAATTGTCTAAAAATTTATAATAAGGGTGAGGTTGTATGAGTGAAGAAAAATTGAACCATTCTGTGGTACGCCAGGCGGAACCGACAAACGAATGTATAAATGTACAAAAGGTATATGACTGGGTCATGATAAATGCTGATGAAATTAAGACAATACCAATCCCTCAAGTAAACCTGGATTTAATAAATACAGCATTAGGTATCGGTGCTCAATTACAGGTAACAGGGGCAATAACCTTACCAGGCGGTATAGTTACTTCTATTGTCAGCATCATCAGAAGGCTCGTAGAAATCAATGGTGTAGAAGTTGAAGTGGGATGCGCGCAAATACTCAAGACCGTTACTTTCACCATTACTGTAACTGACATCTCTACTGCGATACCCACTATAATCACCACATTCCCCGCAACAACTCAATTGATTGAGAGAGCGGGCATTTGCTTCCCGCAGCCATTTACAGCAGACAATGTTGCAATACATGTCAGAAGTGCAATGACCTTATCATTGTCTGACGTGCCTATAGATGGCAACTTTATGTTCGAAGTAGTCGTCTGTCAGGATCTGCAGGTAGAAACCCAAGTGAAACTTGAGGTATTGGCAAGATTTTGTGAACCGAGGAATAATACCATCGTTTGTGGAACAGGCATTATTTGTGAACCTCCTACGTTCCCGCCACAATGTCCTCAAATATTCCCTGTTGTATAGTCCTTAAGGTGAGAAGAATGATCTTCTCGCCACCTACATAGTTTAAAAATGGAAGGGGAAGTAATATGACATCATTGGATTTAGTATTGATTTCATTCTCTACTTATTTTATATTTTCAGTTCTGACCGAATATTCAATACCTCATATATTGAGAAGATCATGTCTGGCAATATTCATAATAAGTGGTATCAATGTCATACTTGTGAGCAGCTTTAACAAATTGGAACTTGTATATTTCTCACTTGCCACAGCAGGTATTGCGTATTTTTTTCACGTCATAAAATTTAAAAAAAGACTGCCAGTTAATGTTAGATATAATCTAATTCGGCATAAAAAGAAATCTGGCGAAGCAGAGCAAAAAAAGCAGGTACTAGATAATGATAATGATTCACGACAAACTCAGTTAATTGATGAAACTAAGCAAAATAAACCTGCATTTACGACAGTTAATAATTCAGTAAATACTGGCAGGATTGAGCAACAGCCTGTTAAAAGCGTTCAGCAGCCGATAAAAATTCAATACCCTCCTATAGTTACAAAAATTGTTACAATGCAAACTCCTATGACTTTCAATGAGTTCTATAAAGAAGCTATCGACAGTAAAATGCTTCTAAGTGACGAACTTGTTAAAAAATTGAGCGTTAAAACTAATAACAGGCTTTAATATGCTAAAACATAAGTGCACCGCTAAACTATTTATGCTGGATAATATAACGCTCAACCGATTCCCTGCATAATTCTAAAAATGTATTTTCACCAAAAGTATTAATTTTGAAAAAAACCGCTTGGCTGCCACCGGAGCTAATAGCTGAAATATGCAATTGTTGCTGTAGCGAATATATACTGCAAAAATATATCCAGCTGAACTTTCGACAGGCTTTGAATGGTGCTCTTATTACAACGTGGAGGTTTCTGACAGCATAAGATTCACTCCTCTTTATTCATTAAACATAAACAAATCTCATGTGGAGCCAGATGTTGTATATGGGGACAATGGTCTCACATATGAACTCATGCTAGATATTGTAAACAATACTAACAGAATTAAAAAATATGTAACATTTCTGCAATGTCCTGATGAATTATACAAGCCTATGGAAAACATGCACCTAATAAAACGAAACAGAACCTTGTTTGTTGGTGTAGACTTCCCTGATCTGATAAAAAACAAGGAGCCATTTACCATGCTGGTTTATGGGGATAATTTTCAATACAATCTGTCACTGGAATATTCAAAAGACAGCTATACACTACATGTTATAGACCTAAATATCAATGCCGGGCATAGATTTTATTACAACGATTGTGTGCTGGGGTTGGACAGCAATGAAAATTTAATTTTTAAAATACCTGAGGTTGTGGCTGATATGATATTTGAAGCCAAAGAAGTAATTATAAATAGCAATGGATACACCGCTCTTGTGAGCTTAAAGTTAAATAATAAACTAGATGAATTCCACCTAATACCCGATGAACAAAAGACAATGGTATATAATTTCAACAAGGAGTTGATAAAAAGGTATTCAGAATTAGAGCTTTTGGTTTTTCAGGATAATACATTTTTAAGAGCCATACCACTAAGACCATTGAGTTACGAAGACATACAGGAGCACTGGGCTAAAGATTATATCGAAAAGCTTATGGCAGAAGATATAGTTTTTGGGAGAGAAAATGACCGTTTCAATCCTGATGATGAGATTACAAGAGCTGAATTTGCTGCATTTTTTTCTAACATAGCTAATAAAGATGTTGATGTCACTGGTATCAATTTTACAGATGTTTACGAATCACACCCATTGAATAAATATATTTCCAACGCTGTAGCTCTAAAGCTTATTTCAGGTTATGCTGATGGTACATTCAGACCTGACAGTCCCATTACGAGACAGGATGCCGCTGTTATAATCAAACGTTATTATGAACTTGATACCAAACAAAATAATTACTATATTGATCTTTCAAATTACAATGATTTTAATTTGATTAGCGATTACGCTCTTGATGCAGTCCAATTTTGTGTTGGCAGAGGCATAATCAACGGTAAAACAGGAAGACTCATTGCACCTCGCGAAAATATTACAAGAGCCGAAACAGTCGTAATAATTTACAGGATGTTAGGTTATTGAAGTTCGTAATCTACCTCAATCGGAGCATTACAAGTTCCACTCCCTGATGTAAGTCATCAATTTGTAATGCTATAGTGTATTTGTTTTTAAATTTTGTAAGCTGAATATTTAACCATTACTCTGATAAACTAAATATATAGGAGTGTGATAAAAATGAACGGAAATACCGAAATGTTAAACTTTATCTTTCAGAATTCACAAATGGGTGTGGACACAATCAAACAATTGCTGGGTATAGTTGAAGATGAGACCTTTAAAAGATATTTAGAATCTCAGTTTAATGAGTATAAAGAAATACATTCTGCTGCAAAAGAAGCTCTTAATGAAAATGGGCAAGATGAAAAAAGTATTAGCACATTGGATAAAATAAAAACTTATTTGATGATTAATGTGCAAACCATGACCGATAAAACGCCCTCGCATATTTCCGAAATGCTCATCATCGGAAGTAACATGGGTATCATTGATGCAATCAAAAACTTGAAAAAGTATAATGATGCAGAACCAAGTATTGTAAAACTCATGGAAAAATTGCTCAAGATCGAAGAGGATAATGTCCAGCAGCTAAAACGATTTCTATAAACTTAAGATTGTTGAATAAGTAGAGGTTAAATTGTTGATTTAGCTAGTGGATCTAAAGAGGACTTATACGAAATCGAGCCAGATGAACAGTTTGTGTTCGTCGGGCTCTCTTTTGGCAAAGGACAGTCAGTATTGTACCATGTCTTTTTCCCAGGGCAACCGCCACAAGTGTTCACTCCAATAACGTCTATTTCCTCTTCTATACCTTCAAACGCGCATTTCTTCTCTTTCATCACTTTAAAATCAGTTGTTCCGGGGCACATATCCTCAGTTTGCATGCATCTAATTAATCCAACTTTTATTAATAAACCTCCAATTCTATATGTACGGTAGTAAAAAATAGTACTTGCACTAATTATACCGCGCAAGCACTATTTCACAATACAAATGTGTTATTCTATTCGCCACATTCATCATGATTCTGATGTTCATGGCAGACGGAACCTGTTGTCTTAAGCTCACCCTTCAGATAATTTTCTACAGCAGTTTTCGCGTCACCAGAAGCTCCTACAACAACTTCAACGTTCCTTTCATTAAAAATCTCGACTGCACCTCCACCCATACCACCGCTGATAATGACATTCACACCACGATCAGCAAGAAAGTTAGGCAAGAATCCAGGTCTATGTCCAGGGTTAGCAACGGTTTCACTCTTGATGATTTTATTGTTTTTAATATCAAAAATCATGAAACCTTCGCAATGTCCAAAGTGCTCTGTCACCATTCCATTTTCGCTCGCTACTGCAATTTTCATCATTTCAGTTTTCCTCCATTTTTTCTAATATTTTTGCAACCGGCTCAAGCCAACTACCACCGAAAAGCTCTATCATACCCTTATCACATGCGGTTGAAATTTTAGGGTCGATAGGTAATTTAGCAAGAACCTTTAAATTATGTTTATCAGCAATTTCTTCAATATGACTTTCGCCAAATATCTGATAGTCCTTGCTGTTATCGGGACATTTAAAATAGGACATGTTTTCCACCAGACCAATAATAAGGATCATGGTAACCGCAAGCATGGAAGTTACCAGAGACTTACCGACACCGCCTTTGCCGCTGACAACACCGATGACCTTTTTTACACTGCTCATCTCGTGCAATTTTTCGGAGAAGTCCGTTTTTTGTTCTTGTCTTTCTGCACAGTCCTCCGAACAACTGTCACAGCTTTGATTGCAATTTTCGCTCATGTTCTTGCTCCCTTTTTTTAGATTACAATTTCACTGCCTGCTGACAGGTAATCGATGCTATCACCCATAACAGTTTTCAGACTTTTATAAGGCTCGATGCCCGTGCAATGGCAGGTGTAAAACTTTGCTTTTGTACCCATTAGGTATTTACCAATTCTATCTATCATTTCAGAATCCTCATTGCCGCCTAAGCGGCTGGAAAGATGAAATCCACCTATCACATAGCCCGGCATTCGACCTTTAAGCGTGAAAAAATGCTCAAGAATATTGATGATGCCATTATGAGCACAGCCTGTTATTAATAGAGTCTTTCCATCTTTTTCTATAACGAGGTGTTTTCCACTAAAGCTTTAATAAGCATGACTTTACTCACCGCCTTTTTCAAAGAGTAGATTCATTGTTTTATGGTAAACATCTTTAACCGCCGTCCCCGATGTGCAGTCTATGTCTACAATGGTTTGACCATTATTTACCGCTTTTACCGCGCTATGGTCAAAGGGTATCCTTCCAATAAAGGGCAGCCCTTGTTTCTTACAAAACTCTTCAATCTTTTCTGTGTTTTCAATGTTGGTATCATATTTGTTGATACATACTGCTGTCTTTGTCCCGAATTTCGCTGCTGTTTTTATAATGCGCTCCATATCGCTGATACCTGAAATGGAAGGTTCTGCGACTATCAAAACCATATCCACACCGCTAAGGGATGCAATGACAGGGCAACCTATTCCCGGAGATCCATCAATAATTGCAAGCCCAGTATCAACTGCTGCTGACTTCATTTGTCTTTTTACCTCAGTGACAAGCATTCCAGAGGTGCCACTACCCATTTTGAGCTGCGCCGTTGAAAATACTTTTTCTCCATCAGAATACAGCATCAATTCTCCAGCCACTGCCGGCATCATAGTTATCGCTCCCACAGGACAAACATACTCACAAACGCCGCAGCCTTCACATGCGAAAGAATCCACTTCATATTTTTCATCTATTGAAATCGCATCAAACCGACAGTTTTGCCTACACTGATCGCACCGGGTACACAGTTCCGGATTTATTTTCGCTTTTGGCAACCCATAATAGTCTGTTTTTACAGGTTCATCATTCCTGCCGGTAATTAGGTGCAGGTTAGGTGCATCTACATCACAATCGGCATATGCTTTGGCATCAGCAAGCTTTATAAACGCACTTGCTATTGTGGTTTTTCCGGTGCCGCCTTTACCGCTAAGGATTAGTAGTTGTTTCATGCTGCACCTCCTTTGTCACCGTGTTAAGCAGAGCAGAAAACAATTCCCGATACTTTTCATTTTTATGAACAGCGATTTCCGCATTTGAGTTTAAGGTTCCGAGTTCATTGTCAAATGGAATTTGGCCTAAAATCTTAATATTTTTTTCTACACAAAACTTCTCTGCTAGGTTTTCCCCTTCCAAACATTTGTTAAGAACCACCCCAAATGGCTTATTAAATAACTTGACCAGTTCGTATACCATATTAAGGTCATGCACACCAAACAACGTTGGCTCAGCTACCAGTATGCAGTAATCTGCATCTTTTATGCTTTCCATTACGATACAGGCACTTCCTGGTGGACAGTCAATAAATGTCTGCTTATTTACTTCCGAGTTTTCCTCAAGTAGCTTTTTTATAATAGGAATACCTGTAGCCTCACCGGTGTTCAATATTCCTGTGTATATCGCCACTTGTTCTGAAGCTCCTTTTTGAACTTTACCAATAACCTTTTCTTTCTCTGTTAGTGCCTTTTGGGGACAAACCAAGATACAGCCACCGCAGGAGTGGCACACATCGTCAAAGATAATCAGTTTGTTTTTAATATATGCAAGGGCGTTAAATTTGCAAAAATCAACGCATTTACGGCATCCATTGCATAATTCATGATCTACTTTTGGAATCTTTACTGATATTACTTTCTCCTGAACCTCTTCAGGCTTAAAAAACAGATGTCCATTCGGTTCTTCCACATCACAGTCTATATATGTGGATGCTTTCGCTGCCGCAGCTAAATTCACCGATACCAGTGTTTTTCCTGTGCCGCCCTTGCCGCTTAGCACAGCTATTCTCATATTAATTGCCCCCGTGTCCATGAAATCCGGCATGAAATTTATCCAACAAAGGAAGTTTGCCTGCAATAAAATCATCAATATTATCTTTGACCGAAGCAGTTGTCGTTTTATAAATTTTGATTTCAGCTGGTTTTAGCACGTTAGCAGCATTTTCTCCTAAGCGGGGAGTGAGTAAAGCATTGGCTTTATTATCTACTATCGTTTGTGCAGCTTTAATCCCAGCACCGCCTGTACTTGCTGCCGCACTGTTGTCAATAAATATACTTTCCTTAGTTTCTACATCATAAATAAGAAAATAGGGAGTACGTCCAAAGGAGACACATACATTCGACTCCAAGGTTTTCTCATCTACTGGAATTGCTATTTTCATAAGAATCCTCCGTTCTATTTTTGTTTAAATAATTCTCAATTGCGCTGCGTAGCGCGCTCACACCTAAATTTGAGCAATGAACCTTATTTTCAGGAAGTCCATCTAAAGCCTGGATAATATCTTCTTCCGTGATATTCAATGCTTCCTCTGCTTGGCGCACTCTTCTTGAGTGAAACTTTCCAAATCAATCAGCCTTATAGTTTCATAATCGTCTACGGTCATGTTTACATGGTTTTCAGCGTCAGCAGGCGAATCAAGCGGTCCAAATCTATTGCTTTCAGGCAAACAGCAAATTTTTCTCCACTTCATCGGTCTCGCCATAATTCATCACCTCCGCCGGTAATCTCGTGGTCAGGGGCGTTCAGCCCTTAAAACACGGCATTTATTACAGCTACTACTACTATGTTTTTCTATCACGAGATTCCATCCTAATCAGAAATAACCAGAGCGTCCTCCGTTTATCCCTGATGCCCATTACAGGTTCTCTAATTGCTTATCAATAACTTCGAGTCGATCTTGCAACATGGTTTTCTGTTCATTCAGCAGCTCTTTTTGTGTTTTTGAGGAGGTCTGATTAAATGCAAAACCTCCACCAAAACCACGACCGAAACCGCGTCTGCAAGCAAGTCCAAAGCCTAATCCCATTCCGAGACCAGCTCCGTACTTTACTGCATTAGCACCTGTGCAAAGCCCTAATCCTCTTCCAGTCATTGATCCCGCACCCATTGGGCCGGTTCCATCCCTTCTTGGCATACTTTTCACCTCCTTATGGTTTGTGGCATATACCATTTATTCTTATTATACCCTCGTTTATGGCATATGTCAATAACTTTCGAGTAATTTCATAAAAAATGCCAGCCAGGCAATGAAGCCTTGGGTGGCAGTCAGTAAGAATAGAAAGGTATCAAGTGCTTTCATTGCGCTGTAAATATGGTCTAAAATATCCTTGATAGCATGAACAGCCGCTTTTGATTTCAAGATAAAGATGTTTGCGGAGAGCAGAAATAAGCAAAAAATATAGCTGACATAACTTCTCGTTTGGAGTTATGTCAGCTTTTTTCGTCGGGAATGTATGAAATTATATCGCAGATGTCGCAGTTTAAAATGTTGCATAAAATATTTAAGGTGTAGGTATTTACATTTTTGTTTTTTCGAAGGCGGTCGAGTTGCCCCGTGCTTATTCCGTATGTATTGATTAATTGATATTGTGACATGCCTTTTTCTTTTGTGTCAACCATAGTTTATCAAAAACAATCATATACTCACCACTTTCTTAATCATAATTATATCTTTTTATTTTTGTCTTGACAATTGCCCGCAAACGGGCTATAATGCTTTTAGCGAATCCGAAAATGAAAAATCAATAAAAAGGAGAGTTATCGTGGCAAATTTTTTAGGCAGTTTGGTGGGAATATATCTAATTTATGCATTATTCGCGGCAATTTTCAAGCATAAAGCGGGATTCATTATTTTGTGTGTCTTAGGAATAGGTTCTGGAATTACAAACCTTGCGATACTTGGCGACTTTAGGCAATTACTTGCCGCTATTATTGCGATACCAATCATTGCTTTAATTCCAAAAATACAAATTAGAAAAAAGAAACTTTAGGAGACGTCATATGGGGTTATTAGGAGCATTATTAATTGGTTTGTTTTTGTATTGTCTCAATAGATTAAAAACACGAAAGGATGTTATAATTCGCATAATTGTTTTATTGATATTTGCCTGTATCCATTTAATAATCTCAATTGTTTTTACGCAAACAGGAACAACAATGGAAGACAAAGAGGGTGGATGGATGGTTATCATTTTATATTTACTTATCTTTGGTTGGAGAATAGTGGCAGATATAATTTGTATTTTTAGTAGTAAATTAGAGAAACAGGAGGAAAACAATGAAACTGAACTACAGAGGAATTCATACGATCATACAAGGTGACAATATCTATATTTACAGCGATGGAACAAACGAAACTCTCTTGCTTATAAAAAGCGGAATTCTATACAGAATAAACTTTGAAAACAAAAATAATGACATGGATTTTTTTGATAAACTTATAAAAGCAGAAAGTCAAGAAACAATTCAATATTCTTTCGTCGAAACAATTTGCGAAGCCAAAAAATTGACAACAAATACTTTTGTTGAAATTGCCAACAAATATATTTGAGCTAAAATAGCGTCGAGTGGCAAAATAAAAGCGCGAGAGGAACTTTTACAAAAGTTCCTCTCGCATTCTTTATAAGCCCGGCATCGGTATCAGTCTTGCCAGTAGCAGGCGGTGGCTCATTTTAGGATGGGCTTGCTTGACAAAGCTACGGTTTTCCACGACGGCAGAATGGTATTCCAGTTTAAGAACGGCACGGAGATTGAGGTTGAGTTATAAGGCTCGACCTCTTTCTTACTCTTTTGCACACCCCTCTAAAAAAATGCACACCCCTCCGATATTTTGCACACCCCTCTATAAATCGTTAAACGAGGGTATGGAGCAAGGCAGAATTTTTCGGAGAAAGTGTGCATTTATTGTTTCAATGGACCTGCGCGATGTTGCCATTTTTATGGGAAGGTGCGAAAAAGCCTTATTTCAAGCCATCTTCGGGCATAAAACAAGAACGCTAACCTCGATACTCACTGTATCAAAATTAGCGTTCTTATATGGAGAAGAACACGAGTTTGATACAAAATGCACACGGTAGCCTTGTTCCCGTTTGTTGTGTGAACACCCTTGACGTTTCCCGTTTGTTCCGTGTGCTGGGTGAACACACTGTTAATGTGCCGTCTCTTGAGTAATTACTGCTGGTTGTTTACTTGTCTCACACTCCAAACACCCTACCTCGTCACCACAAGGTAGGGTGTTCACTTTTGTTCTATT
>Ga0265293_10007019_pt1 | contig 17620 bp, 16 predicted proteins | sample Munlanlewell138R_FD_192505 | JGI IMG/M metagenome (GOLD analysis project Ga0265293, IMG submission 192505) | Leachate microbial communities from a municipal landfill in Southern Ontario, Canada - Leachate well 138R | ecosystem: Engineered > Solid waste > Landfill > Unclassified | place: Canada...
TGGGTCGCGAGCCGGGGCCCTGGCCCAAGTCCTTTACCTGGGCATGGGGCTTATAGGGCTACCCATTTTCAGTGGAGGAGGGGGTCCTCAGTACATACTCCACCCCACCTTCGGCTACCTGCTGGGCTTCATCGCCGGCGCCTGGGTCATAGGTTCCATATCGGAAAAGTCAAATAGGCCCTCCTTTACCCTTTACCTGTCAGCATGCCTTCTCGGGACGGCGGTGATATATGCCGCGGGAGCCTTCGTCCTTTACCTGAACCTTAACTTTCTTGCCGGAAAGGAAGCGACCCTCGGACAGGTGCTCGAGTTAGGGGTGATACCCTTCATGGCCGGCGATATCCTCAAGATGCTGGGCACCGCAGCCCTGGCCTCTCGGGTCGGTGCAAGGCTGAGGCAGGTAACAAAGGGCCCAGGAGGGACCTAAGGAAAAGCCTCCCAAGGGTGGTAGCGCCTTCCCTAGGCGTTACAATGGGAGGGGTCAGTGCAACCTCAGACCATCTCTCGGGAGGGACCGCAGTGGGCCAGGACAGCACCATGGCAAAACACAAGATACTCATCCTCATGTTCGTTCTCTACGCCGTGTGGGGTTCCGTTTTTCTTGCCAACCGGTTTTCCCTTGAAAGTTTTCCACCCTTTATGCTCAACGCCGTCAGGTTCCTGTCCGCCGGCGTTTTTCTGTATGTCCTCCTCCGGTCGAGGGGGAATGAAGGCTTGGGGCTTCGAGGATGGCTCGACTCCTTCATCGTGGGGGCGATGCTTTTCATAGGAGGCGCGGGGCTTCTCTGCGTGGGACAGCAATGGGTCGCGTCGGGACTTTCGGCGACGTTGCTGGCCAGCACGCCCCTGTGGACAGTGCTCTTCGCGGGGATCTGGGAAAAGATGCCAACCCCGATGGAGTGGATTGGCCTCGGAATAGGCATTGTCGGCGTGGCCCTTCTCAACTTTGACAAGGGCATCAGCGGAAATCCTCTGGGTGCGGTGATCATTCTGGCCGCCTCGGTCATATGGTCCCTGGGTTCGGTCCTCAATAACCGCTTCAAAAGCCTGGACAAACCCATTGCATCGGCCACGGAAATGATAGCGGGCGGGGTTCTGCTGCTCGGCGTTTCCATCCTGACCGGGGAGAAAATCTCCTGGCCCCTGACGGCGAGGGCATCGATGGGCATGTTCCACCTGGTGGTCTTCTCCTCGATCATAGGTTTCACCCTCTACCGTTTCATGCTCAGGACGGTGAGACCGGCCCTGGCGACGAGTTACACCCTGATCAACCCCATCACGGCCACGGTGTTGGGAGCCCTTTTCGCAGGGGAATGCGTGTCGCTCATATCGGTGGCCGCCATGGCGGTGGTCCTTTCGGGGGTGGCGCTGGTCTTCCGGGCCAGGACTATCTGAGAAAGGAGCAAGCGGCATGAGTCTTAACCTGGTTGCTGAAAGTCTTTCCGCGGGGAACCTGGTCGTTCTCTCGGGGGCGGGTATGAGCACCGCTTCGGGGCTTCCCGATTTCAGGGGCACCGGCGGTTTGTGGAGGCAGAAAGATCCGCGCCTCCTCGCATCGGTATCCGCCATGGAGAACAGTCGTGCCGAATTCGTGGAATTCTACCGGCACAGGATAAGGATGCTCCAGGGCGTCGAGCCCAACAGGGGGCACCATGTGCTGGCGGGTTGGGAGTCCGGGGAGCTCTTGGAAGGCATTATCACCCAGAACGTCGACGGGCTGCACCAGGCGGCGGGTTCCGGGAAGGTCCATGAACTACACGGAAACCTGAGAAAAGTCGGTTGCAGCCGTTGCCGGGCTTCCTTCGACAGCGAACTCTTCCTCGAGCGGGACGACTGTCCCGACTGCGGGGGACCGCTGAGGCCCGGCGTGGTCCTCTTCGGGGAGATGCTCCCCGGGGGACCCATGGAAGCCGCCGAAGACCTGGCGGGGACGGCCTCATCCTTCCTGGTCCTTGGTTCCTCGCTGGAGGTTTCGCCCGCCAACGCCTACCCCATGTTGGCAAAAAGGGCAGGGGCGAAGCTCTTTATCATCAACAAGACACCCACGCGGCTGGATCCCATGGCCGATGCGGTCATCCGCGGCGATATAGTGACGACCCTGGAGGAGATAGGGAAAATCCTAAATTAAAGATCGTGAACCGTGAACCAAAGGGCGAAAAACGTAAAGGATCAACGGTGAAGGGTATCTCGGTGATACAAGATCTGGCTTTTCCGATTCACGACCAACGATTCCCGATTCACGGCCCTTACTCCAGCCACCGTTCCAGGTTCTGGAGGTAGAGCTTTCTCAGGTGCGATGAGACCGGGCCCGGCTTGCCGTTTCCAATGACGGTCCTACCCACCCTGATGACGGGGAGGATCTCCTTTACGCTGCCGCTGATGAAAAATTCCTCGCAGTGGCGCAGTTCATCCGTCGAGGGGCATCTTTCCTCGACGGGGAGACCCACTTCCCTGGCGATCTCAAGGATCATGCTCCTCATGGTCCCAAGAAGGACCCTGCCCTCAGGGGCGGTCACGATCTTCCCGTCGAGGAGCATGAAGGCGTTGCTATGGGACGATTCGGTAATTTCCCCTTCGGGGCAGTAGAGGACCTCCATCGCCTCGGGGTCCTCGGCGAGAGGAAGGTAGCTTCCCAGGTAGTTCACGCTCTTGACGCAGGTCAGGGGCCTCGACGAGTCGATGGGGTGCAGAGCCACGCCATTTCGATAATCTTCTTCCGGAAAAGGAGAAAGGGGTTCAAAGAGCACAAACAAACGGGGCCTGGTAAAGCCACGATCGGGGTCCAGGGTATCGCCGCCCGTGATGTAGGGTCGAACACTCGCCTCGCCCCCGACAAGGCCAAGACCTTCCCGAATTATGCCTTCCATTTCCCCGGGAGACAGGAGCATGGCTATCCTGGACCCGGCTGCGGAGGCGGCCAGCCTTTCCAGGTGAGGCGTGAGGGCCATGGGCCTCCCATCGTAGGTCCTGATGGTCTCGAAGACCGCGACACCCCTCTGGAAGGCGAAGTCAGAAAGGGGCAGTGATGCTTCACTGAATTGTTTGAAAACACCGTCGGCGTAGCAGATGGTCATGAAAGGAGACCCCCCGGAGTTTTGTCTTTTGGTACGGGGAACAGTATACTCCATCCGGTCGGGTTCCAAGGACGATAAGAAGTGTATAATTTCCATGAAAACGATCGACATTCCTTCAAAGGAGGCGGAGTGCGAAGCGATGACTCCAGAAATACTCGCTATCAACCCCGGCTCGACGAGCACGAAGATTGCCTGGTTCTCGGGCTGCGAGCGCCGATGGCAGGAGACGGTAAATCATGATCCCGAGGTGATATCCTCCTTCGCGAAGGTGGCTGACCAGTACGAATTCAGGATGAGGACCATCGAGGAAGCCTCCAGGGCCAACGGGAGCGATCTCGACTCCCTCGATGCGGTGGTCGGAAGGGGTGGGCTTCTAGAACCCATCCCCGGCGGGACCTACAGGGTCGATGAGGACGTCATCGGCGACCTTTGGCGAGGCAAGCCCTGGGAGCACGCTTCAAACCTGGGCGGGATCATCGCCGAGGCCATCGCGGGACCCAGGGGGATTCCCGCTTTCATCGTGGACCCCGTCGCCGTGGATGAACTTGACGATATCTCGCGGCTTACGGGGCTACCGGAGTTGCCCAAGAGGTCCCTCGGGCACGCCCTGAACATAAAAGCGGCTGTCAGGATGGCCGCCGAGGAGCTCGAGAAACCTTGGGAGGAGCTCGACTGCCTGGTCGCCCACCTGGGGGGAGGGATAACCATATGCGCCCACCGCCAGGGAAGGATGGTGGACCTCAACAATGCCAACGAGTTCGGTCCCTTCTCCCCCGAGAGGGCGGGGGGCCTCCCCGCGGGGGACCTGGCCCGCCTCTGCTACAGCGGCGGGTACACCATGACCAGCCTTAGAAGGCGGCTGGTGGGCGAGGGAGGACTGAAGGCCTACCTCGGCACGAGCGACATGAGGGAGGTTGACTCCAGGGTCGAAGCGGGAGATGAAAAGGCCGGCTTGGTCTTCAGGGCCATGGCACTCCAGGTGGCGAAGGAGATAGCCTCTTTCGCGGCGACCCTTTCCGGGAAGGTCGACGCCGTGATCCTGACCGGGGGCATCGCCCGCGACGTGCACTTCATCGAGCTCGTCACCTCCAGCGTCCAATGGATCGCCCCGGTGCTGGTCTACCCGGGTGAGGACGAGATGAGGGCTCTCGCCCAGGGGGCCCTGAGGGTCCTCTCGGGTGAGGAAGAAGCCCTGGTCTACAGAGACAACCTGTCGGGGAGGGCATGAGGAAATGTCGTTCGAAACGCTCGATTTTCTGATTGAACAAAGCCGGTCCGGCAAGGCCATGGTCCTCGCGGTGGTCGCGCCCCACGGCGAGGACATCCTGGAAGCCGTGGAAGAAGCCAAAAGGAAGGGCGTCGCTTCGCCAACCCTCTACGGGGACAGGGCAAGGATTGAAAAGGTTGCTTCGGAGTTCTCCATAGACCTTTCCTCCTGCCCCATCGTGCAGGAACCCGACGAGGAGAAGGCCGCCGAATTGGCCGTGAAGGCCGTTTCTTCGGGAGAGGCGGACCTGCTGATGAAGGGCAATATCAAGACGGCCACGTTGCTGAAGGCTGTCCTGAACAAGGAGTGGGGCCTCCGTTCCGGTTCCCTTCTCTCCCATGTCTTCCTTTTCCAGATTCCAAAGACGGGGAAGGTCTTTTGCCTCACCGACGGGGGGATGTCCATGTATCCCGACCTGGCCGCCAAGACGGCGATAATAGAAAACGCCGTGGAATGCTACCACAGGCTCGGTGTGGAGTGCCCCAGGGTCGCGGTGCTGGCCGCCGTCGAGACGCTCAACCAGGACATGCCCTGCACCATCGATGCCGCCGTGCTGACCCAGATGAACCGGAGGGGACAGATCAAGGGATGCATCGTGGACGGTCCCCTCGCCCTGGACAACGCCGTGAGCGAGGAGGCGGCCAGGCACAAGGGCATCGTCTCCGAGGTGGCCGGTCATGCCGACATCCTGCTGGTCCCCGACATCGAAGCCGGCAACCTCATGGGCAAGGTCATGCTCTACATGTCAGGGGGCCGGGGGGCCGGCGTCGTCGTCGGCGCCCGGAGACCCGTCGTGATGACCAGCCGCTTCGACAACGCCGAGACCAAGCTGCTTTCCATCGCCTTCGGGGCGGTGTTGGCGAAAGCATAAAACTGAAAAAAATTTAATATGGAATATAGGTCAGAAATAATAAATTAAGGAGGTTTCATCGATGAAAAGAATCACTTCGCTGGTCGAACTGCTCGCCTTTGCCAAGGAAGTCGGTCCGAAGAAGATCGCCGTCGCCCTCGCCGAGGACGCCGAGGTCATGGAGGCCGTCGAAAACGCCCGCAAGGAAGGGGTAGCCGAAGCGTTCCTGGTCGGCGATGCCGACAAGTTGAAAAAAGTGACCGACCCGATGGGCATAGACCTCTCGAATTACCAGGTGGTGGATGTCAAGAGTGGGCAGGGGGAAGTCGGGATCGAGGCCGTCAAGTTGGTTTCCTCCGGCAAGGCCGATATCCTCATGAAGGGCATGATCTCCACGGCCAACTTTTTAAGGGGCGTCCTTAACAAGGAAGTGGGCCTGCGCAGCGGCGGAACTCTCTCCCATGTCTACCTCCACCAGGTGAAGGGTTACGACAGGGTGTTCTTCATCTGCGATCCGGCCTTCAACATTGCTCCCGATTTCCAGACGAAGGTCAACCTGATCAACAACACCGTCAACCTCGCTCACGCCTTCGGCATCGAGACACCCAAGGTGGCGGCCCTCGCCGCCGTCGAGGTGGTCAACCAAGATATGCCCTGCACCATCGACGCCGCCGTGCTGACCCAGATGAACCGCCGGGGCCAGATCAAGGGTTGCGTCATCGACGGACCCCTTGCCCTGGATAACGCCGTGAGTGAGGAGTCGGCCAGGCACAAGGGGATTATCTCCGAGGTGGCCGGCAAGGCCGATATCCTCCACGTTCCCGACATCGAGGCGGGCAATATGCTCGCCAAGGCTATCGTCTACTTCGCCGATAACAAGACGGCCGGGCTGGTGCTCGGGGCGAAGGCTCCCGTGGTGCTCACCAGCAGGTCCGATTCACCGGAGACGAAGCTCCTATCGATAGCTTCAGCGGTCGTGCTGGCAGCTTACCAGAACAAGTAGCATCTGTCGGAACCCGGTATGAAGCCCTCCGTCGTTCTTGCCATCAACCCCGGCTCCACCAGCACCAAGGTAGCTCTCTTCAGGGGGCTGGAAGAAGCCTGGTCGGATACCCAGAGGTACGACGCGGACAGGATCAGGGAGTTCCCCAGCATCCCTGCCCAGGAGAAGTTCAGGCTCGAAGAGATCCGCAAGGCATTAAGGAAGAAGGGCACGGAGGCGACGGATTTTGACGCCGTGGTGGGAAGGGGCGGTCTCCTCCGCCCCATCCCTGGCGGGACCTACAAGGTTAGTACCGAGATGCTCGAGGACCTCAGGAGTTGCCGCTTTGGCTCCCATGCGAGCAACCTGGGGGGCCCCCTGGCAAAAAGGATCGCCGATGAGGCCGGAGGGGTACCGGCCTTCATCGTCGACCCCGTCGTCGTCGATGAACTCATCGACGAGGTCCGTCTCTCTGGAATCCCCGAGATCGAAAGGAGGTCCGTCTTCCACGCGCTGAACCAGAAAGCCGTGGCCCGAAGGGCCTCGAGTGAACTCGGCAAGGATTTTGATAAGGCAAACCTGATAGTGGCTCACATGGGAGGAGGCATCTCCGTGGGAGTCCACCGCGGCGGGAGGGTCATCGATGTCAACAACGCTCTCGACGGCGAAGGACCTTTCACCCCCGAAAGGGCAGGTTCGCTGCCAGCGGGAGAAATGGTCAAGTTCGTTTTTTCAACGGGCATAAAGCTCGAAGAATTGATGAGAAAAATGGTGGGCGGCGGCGGTCTGGTGGCACACCTGGGCACTAACGACCTCCGGGAGGTCGAGGAGATGACAGCCGGCGGGGATGAAAAAGCACGACTCGTTTTCGAGGCCATGGCATACCAGGTCGCCCGAGAAATTTGCTGCAGGGCGGCTGTGCTCTCGGGTGAAGTGGATGCCGTGGTCCTGACCGGGGGCCTGGCCTTCAGCGAAGCCTTCGTCGGGGCCGTCTCGAGGAGGGTGGCCTTCATCGCCCCGATCCTGGTCTTCCCGGGTGAAGATGAGATGAGGGCTCTGGCGGAGGGGGCTCTCAGGGTGATGAGCGGACAGGAGGCAGCCCAGGAGTACGAGAGGGCCTGACCGAAAAATACAGGGCGGCCTGTTTTGCCCGGAGGAGGTTGTCATGACCGGCAGGGTGCGGATCAGAGACTCGCTGGCCTTTGGCTGGAGAACCTTTAGGCTGAACACCCTTTTCTTTATCGTCCTGTTGCTCCTTATTGGCGCTACCCTGGCGATCCCGGGTGTCCTTTTGAGGAGGCTTCCGCCAGGGGATGCAAACCTCTCCAGGTTTCTCCTGGAAGCTGCGCTCTGGGCCCTCAGGGCCCTGGCGGCCATGGTTGTCATCATCGTAAGCCTTTCCTTCCTCGACAGGGGCACCATCGATATGGACCGGCTGAAGCACATGAGGCCCGTGTTCGTCCCTTACATCATCGGTTCCTTCATCCTTCTCTCGCTTATCAGCCTGGGGGTGGCCCTTTTCGTGGTGCCCGGCGTCTACATAGCCGTCAGGTACCAGTTCATGCCCTACCTGATCATCGACAGGGAGATGCGACCCGTTCAAGCTTTCAAGGCCGCCGGGGTAATGACCCGGGGCCTGTGGCTGGAACTATTCCTTTTGCTGCTTTGCATAGCTGGGTTAAATGCCCTTGGAGCCATCCCCCTCGGCCTGGGACTGCTGATAACCGTGCCCGTGACCGCCCTGGCCCACGCAATGATCTACAGGGACCTGGTCTCCTGGCCATGAACCTGCCTCGGCTCGCCTTCTGGATCGCCGTCATTTACGGGCTCTTCTGCGGAGGTATATACCTGCTTCAGGACAAGATGATTTACCAGCCCTGGGGAGAGATCACCGCCACCCCCTCCAGGATCGGCCTTTCTTTTGAGAACATATCCTTCGAGGCCTCCGATGGCGTGCGCCTTCACGGCTGGTTCATACCGGCGGCGAAGACTTCGGAGAGGGCCCTCCTTTTTTTCCACGGCAACGCGGGGAATATATCCCACAGGCTGGAATCGATAAGAGTCTTCCATGAATTGGGACTCGACCTTCTGATCTTCGATTACCGTGGCTATGGCAAGAGCGAGGGCCGGCCCACCGAGGAAGGTCTCTACATGGATGGTAGGGCTGCCTTCGACTTCCTGGTGGAGAGGGGCTACTTCCCTGATCGCATCGTGGTCTTCGGAAGATCCCTCGGGGGTGCCGTCGCCGCGAGGATATCTCTGGAGAAGGCACCGGGGGCGTTGATCCTGGAATCGACCTTCACTTCTCTTTTCGACATGGCCAGGAGAGTCGCCCGCTTTTTCCCGGTCCGCCGCCTCCTGCGTAGCGAATACCCCACGGAGAGTATCATGGCTGGCATCTTGTGCCCGGTGCTCGTGATCCACAGCCCCGACGACGAGATCATCCCCTTCTGCCAGGGGGAGCGGCTTTACGAGCGGATCACCGGACCCAAGGCCTTCCTCGAAATAAAGGGAGACCACAACGGGGGCTTTATCCTGACCGGGGAGGCCTATCGAAAGGGGCTTGAGTCCTTCCTATCCGGCGCCGGCGGAAGGGGTCAATAGGAAACGGCCCGGACGGAATACCGAGCCGTTTCCCGACAACTCTTGCGGTTTGACTCCAATATACCTGGAGACCCCGTCATCACCACGGATTTCAGGCGGGGGTCCCGGCGTTCTTTTTGCTCATCTTGTACAGGCCTATCGTGAAGAGGGCCACGCCGTGGAACAGGAAGAAAGCCCAGCTGATGGTTCCATAACCCTTGGCGATGAGGCCGATCAGGCCGAAGGATGCCACGCCCAGGCCAATAAGGGCCATTGCTCCCCCGACCAATCCCCGGTTGGTCCTGGAGAGTTCTTTGCCCTTCCGGTCCAACATCCAGGAGTTGAGCCGTTCGTTGACGGAGTGGATGAAGCCGGCGGCGGTCTCGATCATGGTCCCGAAAAGGACCACCAGGAAGATGGGAAGCAGCCAGGGCGCGATCTGCGCCAGGATAGTGTAGGTCGGCAATTCAACCTCGAGTATGCCGGGGTAGAAGCCCATCAGGACCAGGTAGAGGAAGAACCCCGGCAGGATTGTTAGGATGGATGCCATCGCTCCCGATAGGAAAGCCTCCTTCCTGGTCTCGATGGACCTAAGGGCGAAGAGGACGGCCGAAAGGGTGGCCAGGTTGTAGAAGGCGTACTTGAAACCCCCCAGCGCCCAGCCTCCCCGGATATCCCCGGAAGCGAGGTTTGCACCGATCTGGCCTCCCACCTTGGAGAGCCCCACGAAAAGGAAGAGCAGGAAAATAGCGTAAAGAACGAAGGACCACCACGACAGGGCAACCTCGATGACATAACTGCCGAAGAAGGTCAGCGTGGCGACACCCGCCAGAAAGAGGCCGGCTCCCACGAGGGGCGGCAACCCGAAGGCTTGCTTGAAGACGCTGCCCGAAGTGGCGCCGACGACGCCGAGGATAATAAGGAGAAGGATGATGTAACAAACCTCGTAGACCATCCAGCCGGGTCCAATGAGCTCCTTGAAAAAGCTACGGTAGTCATATACCTTGAAAGTCCGGGCAAATTCGAAACTTACGGCGTAGACTATGGCCCACAGGGTCGTGGTCACCAGCACCATGCCCAGGATACCGCCTAGACTGCCGAAGTTCCCGAAGTACTCGACGAGTTCGCGGCCCGTGCCGTAGCCTCCGGCAATGACGACGGACTGGGAAATAAGGCCGGGAAGTATGAATTTCTTGTAAAAGGAAGAACCCATCATCCTGCTGAAAAAACCCCGATCCGCAACTTGATCGCTCATTACGTTCGACACCTCCTGTGTCCAATCTTTCCACCCGTCCCGTTTCAGGACGGCCCTTTTCCGCTTTCGGACTCTTTCATCGCCTTCCCCTGCACCACCTCCTCGAAAAAAGAAAGGGACCCCTTTAAAGGGGTCCCTTTATCCCGGTTCGTTGCGGAAGAGTACGGCTCAACCGCGCCAGGAGGGGAACCCCAAGGCGAAGTAAAAGTAATAGCCGTAAAAATAGCAGCCGAAAAGTTCTTGCTTCATCCGCACAGGGCTCCCTCCCTTACAAAGCATTCACTAAAAAGAAACGAAGCATTCAACGCATTTTATACCAGCGGCCACTTCTTGTCAAAAGACGAAAGCCAGACTCGACCCGTACCTTTCACTTTGATTCATACGGAAGGCAACGGACATGGACCGGGCCCGATCTACTGCGCAAAATGACCTAAATCCGCGATTTTTCAGAGGATCGGCGGAAGGAGGTAATTCTCCGGGATTTCCTCGGGGATGTCGATTTTAAGGTTTGTCTCTTCCCCTTCCCTCTCAACAACTAAGTCGATGGTCCTTCCCAAGCTTTCCATGATCAGGGCCTTGAGGTCCTCCAGGGAGTCATCGGCGCCGAACTTAGCCCCCCCGGCGGAAAGGACCTTGTCCCCCGTTCTCAAACCCAGGCTCTCGCCCAGTGAGTCGTGGTACAGGACCAGGAGGCGCAAGGGATCTCCGGTGGTCGTTACCGTGCCCAGTGCGAAGGGGACCAGCCGTTTTTCCACGCCGAGGTAGTATTTCACGTCCCTCGGCATTTTTTCACTTAAAATCGTCGACGACCCGTACAGTTCGTGTATGTCGGGAAGACCCGAAAGCAGCACTTCCCCCGCTATGTTGAGGGCGGCCTTGGAGCGTTTATTCATGTGCTGGGGCCGGGCTCCCCAGTCCTTGGACTCTTGCCCCTCGATCACGGCCTGGATGAAGTAATTGACCGCGGCCACCTCGCTGTGGCCGACCTCTTGGAGGTTTCTTATGACCTTGTCTCGAAGATAATCGCCGGTGGTAGCCCTGCCCAGCCTGCCGAGGACCGTCTCCAGCCTGGTCTGGGAATCGTAAAGATCCTGGGGGATCCCCTCCAGGAAACCCCGCCCCCCGGTCTTCTCGTCGGCCCATCGGTAGATGCTGTCGTGGTTGAAAAGAACGATCATGAAATCAAGAATGGCCTGGTCCGCTTCCTCCAGGAGGCCCGGTTCCGGCGCCGCGGCGGAAGCGCCGGCTGAAAGGACCGCCCCCCCGCCCCATGACCCTAGGGGAAAATCGGGCGCCAGGGCCGCTACGTATGCCGAGGGTACGAGGACCCGCCCTTCTCCCGTCTCAATTACGATCCCCGTGACGTTCCCCGCCTTGTCCAGGGCCGGTGCGCCGCTGTTGCCTTCCGGCGCGTCCCCCGACAGGGTATACCTTTCGCCCCCCCCTGCCTCCTGCAGGAGCTCGGAGACGGTGAACTGCACGAACCCGTAGGTACCGTCCCTGACCGCGCCGCACTGGACCACCGTCCCCGGGTTGATGTCGGTCTGGACAAGGGCAAGACCTTCCCTCTCGGTAGCCGGCACGTTTATCAATGCCAGGCCCCTTTTCCAGTCGACGGCCAGGAGGCCCGAGGAAAGGTCCTCGGATCCATCCCGGTAGCGAAGGGTTATCCTGGCCGCGTTGTTCAATAAGTGAGCGGCCGTTACGGCCCTGTCTCCGTCGGCAATGAGGAATGCCAAACCCTTGTTTTTCCCGCCGTCTTTTGTCTCGACCGTCAGGGCCGCTATGGACTGGACGGCCTTCAAAAGGGCGGCGGTATCCACCTGGTGCCCTTCATTATCCTGGGCCGCCGCCCGGCGGCCAGGGCAAAGAACCATCCCCAAGAACAGGAAAAAAAGAAGCACAAAGCGACCCGAACGTCCCTTCGCTCCCACTGCTACACCACTCCTTTATCCCCGCCCCCTGTCGTGGGTCGGGCCCCAGGCACTCCCAAGAGTATATTACCTCCAAACGGGGGAGCGACAGGCTGAATCCGAAGGTGAGCCCCCGATCATGGCTGACAGGGGATTGAACAGTTTCGCCGCCATTCCCTTTTGCGCCGTTAAGGGAAATAATAAGGACCGGGTCGGCCTTTTGAAGCATCCGGCAAGGCCAGCGAGAAAGGGGAGGATCAAGCCATGATTACAGCGTCCGCCACCTGGAGGGCAAGTTTTCCTGGAACCTTTTTTGGTGCAATGGTCATCGAGGGCATCACGAGCACCGCGGAGAACTCGGCCTTCGAGGAAAGAAAGACCGCCCTGGAGGAAGAACTTCGCCGGCGGCACCTGGGGAAGACTCGGAAGGATATCTCGCGGGAAGATCCCTTCGGAGCCTACGAAAAGTACTTCCGAAAGTTCGGCCAGGGCTACCCGGTGCTCCACCAGGTGGAGACGGTGGCACTCAAGGGTAAACCCCTCTCTTCACCGTCACCCCTCGTGGCCGCTGCGTTCCTGGCGGAACTCGGAAGTGGCCTCCTCACTGCGGGGCATGACCTGGAAAGGCTATCCCTCCCCCTTACCCTGGATGTCTCAAAGGGCGGGGAAACCTACCAGGCGATGGGCGGCAGGATGCGCACCATGCCGAAGGGAGACATGTTCCTGTCGGACCAAAAGGGCATCCTGTCGAGCATAATCTACGGGCCCGACGACAGGAGCTTCATCACTCCCGTGACGACGCGAGCCTTCTTTTCGGTCTACGGTGCGCCCTCCATCCCTTCCTGGCAGATAAGGGACCACCTGGAGGAGATCGGGGAACTCGTCGCCGTGCTGAGCCCGGAAGCGGTCCGTAAAGAGCTGATCATCCTGGGTTAGACGAGGCCTTCCCTACCTCACTCGGGGAGATCAATCTTCCTGCTGCTGCTGCTATCGAGCCAAAAGGGTGTGGTCCTGGCGCCCAGGTTTTCGCGGACCGCTTCATCGATGAAGCCAAGGGCCCTTCGTAGCTCCTCGTCCCTCTCGGGGGCTAGGCTTTCTATGCAGAGCAGCGCCCGCTTGGTTTCAGGGGTGAGCTTCGTCCTGTCGGCCTCGCGCCAGTTCCAGCACCGGCAGATGGCCCCCGCGTCGTCCATGTAGGCGAACTCACCCTCCCGGGGAGGGTCCTCCTCCTCGGCGCCGAGGGGTAAAAAGGGCTCGCCGCCCCCTGCCGCCGCCAGGCGGATATCGCCCACTACGGCGTCCAGATCTTCCGCTCCGCAGGGGAAGAGGAACTTGAGGGACGTTATATTGTAAAGGTCCACCAGGGGGTTGATCGACGGGGGACAACTACCCTTCACCGCTCTTTTCGCCAGACCCTCGATGGAAGAGCGGTAACCCTTGGGGGCGCCGAAGGCGCGGTAGGCCTCCCTCCAGGGAACGAAATAGGGGCTCTTACCGAAGGGCACGTCGCCCAGCCGTGAGGCCGCTTCCCGGCAGGCCTTCGCCAGCGCCTCCGACCCATTCCAGGGTACGGCGTTGTCCATATCCTCGATGACAAGTCCGCAGATCCGGGCCTGGGGGAAAAGGACGAAAATCTTTTTGTCTATCACGAACTTCCGCATCGTCTCGTATCCTTCCCGCCGATCGCCCATCATGCCGGGGTCGCTAAGGGGGACCGGGCTTTTTTGTCCAATCGCCTGTACGGCCACTCGAAGGTCGATACCCTTGATTTTAAGTTGTTAAAAGTCTTCATAATATGTCTACCCGCGATCAATCCTACAACATCGCTATCTTTTTCTTCCAGAGCTCTCACAAGCCTTTTGTAATCGATCTTGGGGTATTGAGATTCAGGATTGATAAAAAATTCAACATTAGGTTTTTGAACCACGTCACAAAAACGATCGTAATAGTAAATGTAAAGCTATGATCTCAGGAAAATCGACCGGCCATGCTTGATTAGGTGTGTGTTTCCTCAACTTCCAAGCACCAACATGTTGAATCGTTCGTTAATATTATAACAAAGGTTCGGACCACATCCGAGCTAGGCTTTTTCCTCCTGTTGTAGCAATTCTCCCAACACTGCTATCCTGTTTTTTCGCATGATCAGCACATCTTCTTGGGCGACAAGAACCTCCAGAGTCGACCTTAAGATAAAGACTTCCCTCATGTCCTCCAAGCTAAACAGGGGAATGAAACAACTGCGGAAAGGCTTGTTGTCCAGAATACCTTCGGCGATACATTAATGCCTTAAAATTCGGTCATATTACATGGAAGTCCCTACTTACAACTTTTTCGACGTAATCAGAATTAAAAGCGAATAGAAGCGCCCCATAACGGCTAAGGCTGAAAGAAACTGTATCTCCTACTCTTAAAGACCTCCTCGAATTCTGGATATCCAGTACCAAGTGGTCGCTGGAGGCTCCCAGGATCGTAATTCCTTCCTCTTGAGGTTCAAGATCAAAGGGTGTTACATCCTGTCGACCTATTGCGACAATTCCGCGCCTTCTGATACCCCTATCTTCAAAATGGGGAGTATTCCCAAAGGCGTCTTGGGCTATCTTACCTACCGGTACAGTGGGCTTGAAATAGATCTCTATCAGCTCAGCGTCAAGCCTCATCGTGTCCTGCCTGAAGCCGGGGATGTTTTCCTTGCCGCACATCCCCCTGAGGATTCCTCCTCCGACCCTTAAATGGTTTATCTCCGCGGGGATCTCTTTAGAATTGAGCATTTCATAAAAGACCCTGGTACCTCCCGGTGAAATCAGCCACCGGTCGGCACCCAGTTCTGTCTTTACCTGCAGTCCCAGTTTCACCAGCTGGTCCATATTGTCAGCGGAAGGGAGGACTCCTCCGAAGCATCCAAGGTTTGTCCCGACACCTATACATGCTACCCTTTTCAATGAACGAAACAATTCGATGAACTCGCCGACACGATCGGGCCAAACACCTTCCCTTAAGTCGCCCAGGTCGATCATTAATAAAACTTCAAAGTTTATTTTTTTATCATTGCAGGTTTTTTCCAGTTCCAAGACCGCTTCTTTCATAGAGACCAGACACCAGTCGGCGGTCTCTACCAATTCATCGATCTCGCTCAGCATAGGGATCCGAAGAAGCCCCAGCCTGCAATCGATCGATCCGGCTCTGAGTTTCTGCAGATTCTTCAACCTGCTGTCCATTAAGGACTGGATCCCACCATCAAGGATTGCTTCGGAAACCTTTAAATCAGCACACACACCTTTTACTACTGAATCGATACTGATACCGCGTTTTTGGCATACCTGCAACGCGGTGGAAGCATTATGCCGAATTGCCTCAAGGTTGACCCACAGGGTTGGATTCATTTTTCATAGTACCAACAGGCTACGAAATGATCAGGGCCTATCTCTTTTAGAACCGGGGTTTCAATAAGACAACGGGGCTCTTTTATTTTGCACCGGTGAGCGAAAACACACCCTTTGAAATCTTCTGTTGGGGCGCTGAGAGCCTCTTCCGTGAGAACCACGGAATCCATTGTCCTCTTGCCTAACACCGGGACGGCGCTTAGAAGTGTTTGGGTATAGGGATGAGTGGGGTCGTTGAAAATAGAATCACAAGGCCCATATTCCATCAGACTTCCCAGGTACATTACCCCTACTTTGTCACTGACATGGCGGACTACGCTCAAATCATGAGCGATGAACAGGTAGGATAGATCGAACTCCTTTTTCAGATCGAGTAGAAGATTCAGGATCTGGGCCTGAATGGAGACATCCAGGGCTGAAACGGGTTCGTCGGCGACTATAAACTCGGGAGACACAGCTAAAGCCCTGGCGATACTGATCCTTTGTCTCTGCCCGCCTGAAAACTGGTGAGGATACCGATCTACTTGTTCTGGAAGAATACCCACCCTCTCCAGGTAGAATAGCGCTTTTTCCTCCGCCTCGCTCTTGCTCGAAGCTAGACCGTGAAGCCGGATGGGTTGAGTAACAATCTGGAGGACGCTATGGCGGGGGTTTAAAGAGGAGTAGGGGTTTTGGAAAATCATTTGCATCTTTCTCCTGTAAGGACGGAAGTTCTTTTCCCCAATATTCGTTACATTTTCCCCCCTGAAAAAGACCATTCCATCATCGGGCTCGTAAAGGCGGACGATGGTGCGAGCCGTTGTAGTCTTGCCGCAACCCGACTCACCGACAAGGCTGAAAATCTCTCCTTTTTCTATAGCAAAGGAAACCCTGTTAACGGCGTTGACGAACTTTCTCTCCTTGCGAATTTTTCCGTCCCTGATTACCCAACTACTCAGGAAACCTTTAGTCAAGGAGAACTTTTTAGTTAACCCCCTTACCTCTAATAGGGACCCCCCACTTACCATCTTTTTGATCCCTCCGGGAAATGACAGCTCACTTCTCTCCCCTCCCCCATACTCCTAGCTTCGGGGAAAACCTCTTCACATATCGGACTGCGTTTTTTACAGCGGGGAGCGAAGGCACAACCTTTTGGAAGGTTAAAGGGATTGGGGACGAGGCCTTCTATCTGATTCAGGCGCCCCCTGGGGCCATACATTTTAGGGATTGAATCCAGAAGGCCTATAGTATAGGGATGAAGCGGACTACCTATGATATCCTCCATTGTACCCTTCTCAACAATTCTCCCGCTGTACATAACAGCAATCCTGTCCGCCACCCCTGAAACGAGGGCAAGATCATGGGATATGAGTATCATAGCGCTCCCCTGATCTTTGACCAGTTGGTAAAGACGCTTGATAAGTTGTGCCTGGACAGTGACATCCAGGGCCGTAGTGGGTTCATCGGCTATTATCAAAGAAGGAGACGTCGCGAGAGCAATGGCAATGATCACTCGTTGTCGCATCCCGCCGCTGAAGTGGTGGGGGTAATAATTTACTCTTTGCATGGAACCATGTCCGAAGGTCCTTAACCTCGAGGAGAGGCACATCAGTTTTGGATTTCACATTAGCCTGTGACATATCCAACTCTCCCTACTTCAACCTGGGGTTAAATTCATCTCTCAAGAAATCACCCAGTAGATTCAACCCCACCACAAACAACATCAGAACCAATCCGGGGAAAACGGAAACCCACCATAGCCCGCTGAACAGAACGTTGTATCCTTGAGATACCAGCAACCCCAAGGAAGGCTCCGTTATCGGAACACCAAGGCCAAGGAAACTAAGGGTGGCTTCGCTCAAAATGACATTTCCTATCTGGAGAGTGGAAATAACAAAAACCGGGGCGAGAACGTTAGGAAGGATCTGGTTGAAAATGATGCGGCTTTCGGAAAAACCCAATACTTTAGCGGCGTCAACATACTCTTTGTTCCTTTCTCCCATCACGGCTCCTCTGACCGTTCTGGCATAGGTCACCCAACCGGAAAAACTCAAGGCCAGAATTACCTTGCCGACGCCTCGCCCGAAAACGATCAGTACCACCATTGCGATCAGAAGGCTGGGGAAGGAAAGCTGGACATTAATTAACCCCATTATTAAAGCATCGATCCTACCCCCCTTGTAACCTGAGAGAAGCCCGAGAATTGTTCCAATGACCACACAAATAAGGGTGACGCTGAATCCCACCTGGACTGAAAGCCTGATCCCGTACACTATGGCGCTTACCATATCGCGGCCTTGCGCGTCCGTACCTAAAACAAACTGGGGATCAGACCCG
>Ga0265293_10007020_pt1 | contig 17618 bp, 16 predicted proteins | sample Munlanlewell138R_FD_192505 | JGI IMG/M metagenome (GOLD analysis project Ga0265293, IMG submission 192505) | Leachate microbial communities from a municipal landfill in Southern Ontario, Canada - Leachate well 138R | ecosystem: Engineered > Solid waste > Landfill > Unclassified | place: Canada...
AGCGGTGGCATGGAGCCTGGCTCAATGATCTCTGCAAAGGTCAGGGTAGGGTGTTCATAGAAACACCACATTACCTTTGCGGCATCAAGGGCAGAGCCTCCACCGATGGCAACGATCCAATCGGGCTCGAAGGCGGCCATCTCCTTGCCTCCCCGAATGACTGTCTCAACGGAGGGGTTAGGTTCAACGCCGTCGATGATAAGCGTCTGCATGCCAGCCTCAGCTAAAAGAGCCTGGGCTTCATCAAGGAAGCCAAAGCGCTTCATCGAGCTTCCGCCGGTGACGATTGCTGCTCGCTTGCCACCGAGGGTGGCAAGTTTTTTGAGGGCTCCCTCGCCATAGTAGGTGAGACGAGGGATTGAAAAACTCATGGTACTCATTGCTGTACTCCTTATCTGATTCACTTTGTAGGCTCATCATATCGATAATTAATTATCGTGTTAATAGGTTTTACAAAGATATGTGAAAAATTTATAAAATATCAAATTTAATCAGATAAATACTGATAATATTATTCGGAAAAGTATATTATTTGAATTATATTAAGCTTAAAACTGTTTAAATATGTAAATATAGATATTAAAACGTATCAGTTTCCGTCAAATAAAGATATAGCCTGCAGTGATAATTTTCGTGATTCTAGCTCATATAAGTCAATTTTTGGCATGATTAGTCAAAATTAGAAATGAAACCTTTGGCCATACAAATTTAACATAGTGTCTTGCAAAAAAGAATAATTATATATAACATAATAAATAAAACAACTATAAAATAATTTAATAAAAGTGATGTTTTTGTTGACAGCAGCATATTTGAGTGTTAGGGTTTAAATATGGAAGAGGAGTGGCCTCTTACCAAAGACTCAAAAGGAGAAAACTATGAAAAGGAAACCTATTGTTCTTGGTTTAATCGTTCTTTTCGTCGCCTCTGCCCTGCTTTTCAGTGCAGGAGTGAAAGAAGCTGGTGAACAGGAAACTTTCAAGATTACCTTCACCACTGCATCGGTACCCGAGGAAGCACATACCAAGGTATTGGTAGAGTATGTGGCTCCCCGTCTTGCTGAACTGACAAATGGACGAGTCACTATGGATGTATTCTCTAGTGGATCACTCTTCAGTCAGGATGATGAGCTTCCCGCAACCATTCGTGGCAACGCAACGATGTGCTACACCGACGGCACCTGGCTCTCCACCTACATGCCTTCGACCAGCATGTTCAGCGCAGGCTATATTTTCAAGGACCTCGATCACATGAACAATGTGCTCAACGGCGCCATTGGAAAGAAGCTCTTTGAAGATGTTGCTCAGAAGGTCGGAGTTCGTCCGCTGGCTTCCTACTACATTGGTAGCCGCTCGATCAACTTGAGAAACCCAAACCCCGCAATGACTCCTGCTGACCTCAGAGGCGTGAAACTAAGAATGCCCAACAGTGAGGCATGGCTCATGCTTGGTAAGGCTTTGGGCGCCAACCCCACACCGGTTGACTTCTCTGAGCTCTACACCGCTTTGGCTACTGGTACCGTTGATGGGCAGGACAACCCGCTCACCGCTACCGAAGAAGCAAAGTTCTACGAAGTAACCAAGTCAATCTCATTGACCGCTCACCAGATCGGAACCGTCTGGCCTGCTATCAACGAGAAGTTCTGGCAGTCCTTAGGTCCTGAGCTGCAGCCGTTGGTACTCCAAGCCTTTGTTGAGGGAATTGAGTACAACAATGAAATCGTCATTGAGAAAGAAGCAATGCTCGTCGACTATTTCCGCTCACAAGGCCTGACGGTTGTTACACCCAACATCGATGCCTTCAAGAAGCAAGTCAACGAATACTACTTGCGGCAGACCAACTTCATCAAGGATTGGGACATGGATCTGTTTGATGAAATCGCACGGATGTCTAACTGACGTAGTTTGGCAATGGGTATCGGCGAACGCCGATACCCATTCACTACCCGATCCCAAGGAGAACCATTATGCCCAACAAGCTCACCAAGACCATCCAATTTTTGGAGCGGGCGTTGAGTATCTACATTCCAATCATTGCATTCGTATTGATGTTCTCAGCGTTCTGCATACAAATCTTTTCACGCTATTTTTTGAGTCGACAGTTTGAGTGGACCTACGAATACACAGTAGGTGGATTCTTGTGGACTGTCGCCTTTGGCGCATGTGGAGCAAGCAAGAACAGAGAACACGTATCCTTTAGTTTGCTCTATGACAAGCTCAAGCCAAAAGGCCAAGCAATTATGACACTTGCTGGTAACATCCTCATTACCATTGCATTTTTGATTCTTATCTATCCAGCGTATGACTTCATCTCATTTATGAGCATTAAGGTTACTCCGGTACTCAGAGTTCCCATAAGCTTCCTATACGCCCCATTTTTGGCGTTCATCATCTTCTCAATCATTTATATGCTCAAAGACAGCTTGATTGCAGTGCAAATCTTGCGTGGCGCTGAGCTTCCAGCCGAGACGGAGGGGCAAGCATCATGACATTCTCATTATGGATTCCTATCATCATGTTGGTCCTGACATTTCTGCTGAACATTCCTGTGACCTATGGAATGTTAGGTGCAGGAGTCTACTACCTGCTCTATACCGGTGGAGATATCGGCCTTGTTGTTGGGCAGACAATGGGTTCGCTATATACAGGATATGTCCTGATGGCAGTCCCTCTTTTCATCTTCACTGCAAACGTCATGAACAGTGGTAAGGTCACCGATGCAATGTTTACCTTCTCCAAGGCTCTGATTGGTAAACGAAAAGGGGCATTAGCATATGTAAACGTCTTGATCTCCTTGATCTTCAGTGGCATGACCGGATCGGCCATTGCCGACGCCGCTGGCATCGGAAAGATGGAAATTGATGCGATGGTCAACGATGGCTACGACAAGCCATTCAGCTGTGCGATTACCGCAGCATCTGCGACCATTGGACCGATCTTTCCACCAAGTATCCCGTTCGTTATCTACGCGATGCTTTCAGGAACCTCTGTCGGATCACTCTTTCTCGGTGGGGTGGTTCCAGGGATTATGTTGGCGATTTCCCTAAGTGTATACGTATGGTTTATCTCCCGTAAGCGTGATTATCCAATCGGAGAGTCCTTTACCTTCCGACAGTTCGCAAAGTTCAGTATCAAAGCATTCCCAGCATTGATGACACCAGTCATCCTGTTGGTAGGCATTTACACCGGTGTGATGACACCCACCGAAGCAGGTGCGGTCGCCGCTCTTTATGCGCTGATTATCGCCCTCTTTGGATACCGGATTCTGGGGTTCAAAGGCCTGATGCGAACGCTCGTCGATACGGTGGTTGCAGCAGGGCAAATTACGATTCTCACTGGAGCTGCAGCAGTATTTACTTACATTGTTGCAAAAGAGAATATTCCGAGCATGATCAGTGCGTATATCCTGGGTATCACCACCAACAAATGGGTGTTGTTGCTCTCAATCAATACACTCTTCCTGCTCTTAGGAATGTTCCTTGATACCGCAGTCTTGCAGTTTGTTTTCTTACCGATGGTCATTCCCATTGTCCGTGCTTTGGGCATCAACATGATCCACTTCGGTGTCATCATCAGTTTGAACATGATGATTGGTCTCTCAACACCACCCTTTGGTTTGACGCTCTTCATTACCGCCGGCATCTCAAATACACCGTTCGTGAAGATTGCCAAGGAAATTCTACCGATGATTATTGTCATGCTTGCACTGTTGATGTTGTTGACCTTTGTTCCAGATATCATTCTCTTCATCCCCAACCGGATGATGGGGTGATTATTGATACTTTATTGCTAGTTTAGGAGGAGTACCCATGAAAAAATGGAAAACCCAAGTCGATAGTTATTACGATTCATTGCCCGAGGAAAGTAAAGAGTTCCTTGATAAGGCAATTGCTTCGATCATCGAAGCAAAGAAGCGCGGCGGCAAAGTAGTTGTTGCCACCGGTAGCGGACCCAACTTGCACGAAGGAGTCACCACACTGATTGCCCACCTGATGGACAAGGGCATTGTTGATGGCGTGACAACCAGTAGCGCAGTTATCGCCCACGAGATGGGTGGAACCCTCGACCGTGTAAAGCGTATCCCGGTTCCTGGCTCCAAGGTCGAAGGCCTTGTTGACCCGGATAAGCTGCCTCGTAATGACATCTTCGAATTGACGATGATGGAAGATGCAGAGTGGAAGGCCCTCGAAAAGGAGATGTGGATTGACAAAGAGTTGGTCACAGCCTGTGAGGAAAGTGATGGTCAAGTGATCATCAAGGCCGCAGGAAACATGGCCTATCCGATGGGTCTGCGCACTGAAACTGTCTCCAATACTGTCCTAGAAGTCGCCAGGGCCTGTGGCCGCCCCTTCGAAGAGGTGGTTGGTTGGGGCTGTGACCGTAAGACGATGCTGGGCATGGGCGCCGAAAAAGGTCTCCCCGTCTTGGTAAGCATCCCTCAGTTGGTCGGTGGCGGATATGTTGGTATTGCCATTGGTGATTCCATCTCAATCAACGAGCGCAGTGCTCGGATTGCTGACATGATGGCAAGCGCCGATGTAATCATCGAAAGCGCAGTCGTGTTGACCCAAGAGATCCACGACGGTCCGCTTGAGACCTTCACCGGTCACGGTATCTGGTCACACTGGAATGGATTGAACACCTATAGCCTCAAGGAAAAGAGCTTGATTCGTTTTGACCTGGATGACAACCTCAAGCGTGCTTGGGATATGGACAAGAAGGGTGGCGATATCCAGCGTGCAATTGAGCAGGGACTGCCGAAGACCAAGATGTCAAAGATCCCGTTCCGAATGGAAATGTCAGCTTTCAGTCGCTTGGAGAAGTCCATTCCCGTTATCGGAGATATCGGAGTTCTCTGGCCAATCGTCGCTTATCGGGTAGCTGAGGCTCTTGATATCAATCTTGAGTTCCTTTCACACCCGCAGCAGACCGAAGAGGGTAAGGCAATGCGTGAGAAAATTGTTTCTGATACTCATGCCTTGGATCTTGAGAAGCTGTATGCAGTTTCACGAAACCACAAATTCCACTGATTGTTGAGGAGATTAAAATGAAAGTAATAGGAATTATTCCCGCTCGATACGGATCGTCCCGCTTGCCTGGCAAGCCGCTGAAATTGATCATGGGCAAACCGATGATCCAGCATGTCTATGAACAGGCACTGAAGACCAAGACCCTCGATAAGGTAATCGTGGCCACCGATGATCAGCGAATCATGGATGTGGTGGATGGTTTTGGCGGAGAGGCCTTCATGACCCGTGAAGACCATCCCTCTGGCAGTGACCGTATTGCCGAAGTTGCGGCAGCCTTTGAGTGCGACATTGTGGTCAACATCCAAGGTGATGAGCCGATGATCCAGCCCGAGATCATCGATGAGTTCGTTGAGGCGTTGCTCGCCGATCCTGAGGCAGTCATGTCAACGGGATGTGATCAGATGTTCGACAAAGAGAAGTATGAGAACCCCAACGTGGTGAAGGTAGTCAGTGACCTCAATGGTAATGCACTGATCTTCTCACGCTCGGTCATTCCGTATCCACGCTACCCAGAGACCTTTGCTATCTATGAGCACATTGGTATTTACGCCTATCGAAAGGACTTCTTGATGAAGTACATCGAGCTTGAGCCAACTCCTCTCATGTCCACCGAATCACTTGAACAGATGAAGGTGCTTGAGCATGGATACAAGATCAAGGTAGTGAAGACCAAGTTCAAGCATGAGGCGATGAGCGTTGATACCCCAGAGGATTTGGCAGCGGTCGAAGCGATCATGAAAGCGAAGATGGGAGGCTAATATGGCTAAAGTAATACCTGATGGAATTTATGTAACGATGGTCACCCCGTTCACCGATGACAACAAGGTGGACTATAAGGGTGTAGAGAAAATGCTCGGCTGGTACGCCGATCGTGGCGTAGACGGGATTTTTGCCCTCTGTCAATCCAGTGAAATCTTCTTTCTCTCCTTCGAGGAGAAGATGGAGTTGATTCGATTCATCATGGCAAACCTTCCCGAGAAGGAGATGACAATCCTTGCTAGTGGACATACTGCTGACGACGTATTGACCCAACAGCGCGAAGCGGAGGCCATTGCCTCTACCGGCATTGATTCATACGTCTTCATCGCCAACCGATTTGCCAAAGAGGATGAGGGTGATGACGTTCTTTTGAAGAATGCTGCAGAGGTAGTAAAGGCTGTTCCTAACCTTCCTTTGGGTGTCTATGAGTGTCCGTATCCGTACAAACGAATGCTCAATCCCAAGGTAATGCGTGATCTGTTGGAGATTGGAGACTTCCAGTTCCTCAAAGACACCACCTGTGATGTTGCGAAGATGGACGAGAAGATCAAGGCGATGAAGGGGACGAACTTCAAACTCTTTAATGCCAACTCTGCAACGCTGTTGGAGAGTCTTGAGATTGGAGCCAATGGGTTCAGTGGCGTAATGGCCAACTTCCACCCTGAGCTCTACCAAGATCTGTATCAGCTCTTCTTGGCAAAAGATCCCAAGGCAGAGCTGCTACAAGACTTTATCGGCTTCTACTCCGTGGCTGAGTGTCAGATCTATCCGGTGAATGCTAAGTACTACTTGGGCACTCTTGAGGGCTTGGGATTTGGGTTCCATACCCGTACCCGCAACCCCGCCGTTGAGTTTCCACGTAACCGTCAGCTGGAGATGGATCAGATGTGGCGATTGACTCAACTGTGGAAAAAGCAGAAAATGCATGGTTGATGAGCAAAAAGAAGATTGTGTTGGGAGTAATCCCGGTCAGGTATAATTCAACCCGATTGCCGGGGAAGCCACTGCTGGACATCTGCGGTAAACCTTTGGTGCAACGTATGTACGAGGTGGCTTCACTCTCTACGCTGTTAGATGACCTGATGGTCGCCACCGACGATCAGCGGGTCTTTGATGCGGTACAGGCGTTCGGAGGAAAGGTGGTAATGACCTCCTCCGAACACACTACCGGAACCGATCGGATTGCAGAGGTCGCCGCCTCCTATGAGTGTGACTATGTGCTCAACATCCAAGGCGACGAACCTCTGTTGGTCCCAGAGATTATCGATGAGGTGATCATCTCATTGGTTACCGACAAAAAACAGACGATGACCACCAGCAGCAGCTTGATCACCGACCAGTCACGATGTGCCAACCCCAGTGCAGTAAAGGTTGTCGTAGATACTGAAGGGTTTGCCATGCTCTTCAGTCGCGCACCCATCCCGTATCCTCGCAATGAGGAGTACCATGCGATGTATGAGCATATTGGAATCTTTGGCTATCGCAAGGACTTTCTCTTCAAATACGTAACACTGCCCAATACGCCACTCTCTCTGACCGAGTCGCTTGAACAGCTCAAGGCGATGGAAAACGGCTATCCAGTCAAGGTCATCCAGACTAAGTATCCCTATCGTTCACCGAGTGTGAAGACCCAGGCTGACTTGGAGAAGATCCGGGAGATTTTTGCCAACGGCAATGGCAATGGATTCTGATTATTTGTCGAAGTTCAGCCGTTCAAAGTAATCCTGATTCAACAAGAGTGATGTTGCATACGCACAGTCGCTCGCTTTTGCTGTCCCCAGGATAATCTGCGGTTTTTGTGGATATTCAGGGGGAAGGAAGCTGGTAATATACTGCTCAAGTTCTCTCTTGAAGAGTAGATCAGTGCTATTGAAGAGACCTGAGAGCACAATTGTAGCAACTCCCTCAATCTTAATGACATTGGCCAAAGCAACTGCCAACATTCGTACTGCTTGGTTCACCGCTTGGGTAGCTGCAGGGTCGCCTTTATGGCTTTCACTGAGCATTAAGTGGAAGAGGTTTGTCCTTTGGTTTGGGAATTCCATTGTTCCACCGGCTTGTTGATAGGCATTAAGTAATCCCTCACCACCAATATAGGAGTGCAAACATCCTGCCCTTCCGCAGGAGCATGCCATGCCGTCAGCAATGACGGTAAAATGGCTGAAGTATGTGCGCGGTGAGAATTGCAGCAGTGGTCCTGCCGGGCCTGGGTAGCGTGAAAGGCTCAATTCATCGTCGAACCAGACAAAGATATAGGTCAACAGTGAAGAGATGTGGTACCCCTGTCGCTCCAAATGGTTGAGGACAATGCGGTCGGGAATCGTTCGAATTGTTTGAGTAAAGTAGCCTTGGAAGGCAGTACGGAGCTTTTGAGCGGTCTCTGGCAGGGCTTCAGGGTGGGCGATTCCAATGCGTACAAAGTTCTCTTTGTTCACTCTTGTCTTTAGCAAGACGGAATCCAGTAGTGAAAGAACCTCATCGGCTGCCTTCATCCCATCTTTCCATCCGGCATTCAGATGTTCGGTAGTCTGAAAGATCTTGCCGCCACGGATATTGGTAATGGAGATCGAGACCGATTTTCGGTTGACGTGGACTCCCAGTACGTATCGGGCAACTCGGGAGATCCCATAGAGTACTGCCTGCCTTCCTCCGGTGGGAGGGGCATAGGCAACCTTCTCAACGAGGGAACTCTCTTCGAGTTGCTTGATGATCCCCAAAACTGTTGGATATGAGAGTGAGGATTGTTGTACGAGGGTATCAAGGGTCACCGGCTCTTGATCGCGGACCAAGAGCAGGAGACGCTTGATATTCTGAGCGCGGACCAGGCGGTTGTTTCTTCGCCTCGGTGAATCGGTCATCTTGTCTTCTCCTGTCGGCTAGTATACCCGATTGTCCGCATCAACGTCGATAATTACTCCTCGATAAGGATCTTTACAACCATTTTGAAGACTGGTGAACATACTCCACCGAGGGCAAGGCCTGGACGGTGCGAATCTTCAGGGAAGAGGATCAAAGCCGTCCCAGGGGTAAGAATTACCTGGTGGGAAGGGTCGGCAGGAACACTCTGAAACTCAACATCATCGACGTACGGAGTGGCGATCTCTAGACCGATGTCGGGGCGAACCTCAACATACTCGCTTCCCTCAACAACCATTTGGATGTCGATGTGGCGTCGGTGGGTCTCTAATAGACCTTCGGTAGGCAGTTTAGAGTTGTACCGGTCAAAGCCAGCAAAGACTCGCTCTCCATCGATGACGAGCTTGCCTTCTTCAGTTCGCTCTTTCCACGCTCCACTTTGAATCCACTGTATGGCTGTGTCGAGATTTCGGCTCATGCCTTTATAGCGATCCAGATGTTCTACTGATGCACAAATCATGTTTTTCCTCCTAAGTCGGACACGTGTCCATGTCCAGTATAGCATGCTACAGAACTTTTATCGATATTATTTATAAAAGTTCTAATCAATGAGTTGTAAAGGAGATACATACCAATCTGCAAAGATTGATGAATATACTAGAACGAGTCGATTGCCCTCCTGGTTCTCCCTTCTCTAAATATTTGTTATGGTGAGATTCTATGTATTCCTACACCATGATAGATACTGATGCAGCCTTCCGTTCACTATTGGAGAAGTGGAAGAGCGATGCCGTCCATACCGTTGCCATGGACTTTGAAGGGGAGTTCAATCTCCACATCTATGGCGAACATCTCTGTTTGATCCAACTCTTTGACACCCAGCGATTTTACTTGGTCGATCCGCTGGTCGTATCCATGGATTTGATCAAAGAGTTTCTAGAAGATATGTCGGTCAAGAAAATTATGTTCGATTGCGCCAGTGACTCGGCTTTGATGCGTAAGCAATACAAAATCCAGATCAACAATATCTGTGATATTCGCATCCATGCCTTGGCCCTCGGATTTACCGGAGGATTGACTTTACTGGTAGACCGTTACCTCGGTGATGTCCAAAAAGGTTTTGTAGGCAGCAAGAAGAAGAACCAGCGGACCAATTGGCTCAAGCGGCCACTTCGTGCCAAGCAGATTCAATATGCCCTCGATGATGTGGCTCACCTCTTTGCCCTCAAGGAGATCTTGGAGGCAGAGGTAGAGAAGGTCGGTCTCACTGAAGAGGTTGCCAAGAAAATGGAGAGTGCCGGCAAGAAGACAAAAGGAGAGGATCGTCCCCCCTGGTCGAAGTTCTCCTCTTGGAAGTATCTCAACACCAGCGAGCGGACTCTGCTCAAACACTTTTTCATCGCTCGCGACGCTCTTGCTAAAAAGTACAATATTCCTGCCGCTCGGATCTTGGACAGGCAGAGTTTGCTACGTATGGCAAAAGAAATGCCCCAAGATGAGTCTGAGTTCTACATCTATTGCGGACGCAAGGACCCGCGCAACGTCAAGGAGCTGGTGGCTGCCTTGATGGAGGCAAAAGAGAAGGCTCTCCTAGAGTTAGCGTAGCTCGCGCGCTTCTACCAAGTCATTGAGTGTCTGGCATACCGGCGTTGGAATATCATGCTTTTTACCAAGCTTGATGACTGTCCCACAGAACCACTGGTTCTCAGTGAGCCGTCCTGCCTCCATGTCCTGGGCCATCGAAGTCTTACCTTCCCCAAGACTGGTGACTATCTTGTGATTCTGTTCAATGAGGGCATCATCCAATACCACCCCTTCCTTGTTCGCTACAGCCTGTACTTCCTTACAGACCGCTTGGGCAAGACGCCATACTGGCTCACTATCCAATTGACTGTACGTTGCCCCTAGGAGGGCGCTGATGGTGTTGTACGCGGTATTGAGCATGAACTTGTTGTACAGCTCGACCATGATATCCTGAGGTACGACAGCGGCAATACCGGCTCGCCTAAAGAGGTCTGCGATTGCTTCAACACGAGCGGAGGGGCGGTTATCACGTTCACCGAACACAATCCGCCCTTCGGCGGTATAGGTGATGGTATTGCCCACATGTGTTGAGTTCAGTCCCACAGCGAATGCATAGAGGATGTGCTCCTTACCAAACACCTTGGCCAACTCTTCTTCACTTTCGATGCCGTTGAGCAGCGAGAGAATCGCCGTCTTGGGGCCAATGGCGCTGCCCATCATACCAATTACCTCGTCGAGGTGGTGGTTCTTGGTCGCCACGATAACCAGATCCTGCTCTTCGGTCTCCTTTGGAGTAACGAAGCGAAACGGAGCTCGCTCTCCGTTGATTAAGATTCCATCTCGCTGGTATCGCTCTTTACGCCCTTGATTTACCAAAAAACTGACATTTTGCGGGCCCAAGAGATTATGTAGTCGTATGCCGTAGAGGGCTCCAACCGCTCCACTTCCGATGATCAGGATCTTCTTCATAAGCTCATCAACTCCAAGGTCACAGAGGCGAGAGCCTCAAGGTCAGCGATGGCTATCCGCTCGGCGGTAGAATGGGCTCCGCTATACCCACTGCTGATCGCAAGCGTTGGAACTCCATGGCTATTGAAGATATTGGCATCACTGCCACCGAGGGTAGTCTTTGTCCCAAAGGCCAGGCCAAGGGTCTTACATGCATCTTTGAATTGCTGTAACACTCCACTGTCTGGGGAGTGTGCATAGCCGCCATAAAGATGGGAGTGCGTGATGACTACCTCGCCGCCATAAAAATCGGCAGCTTCTTTAAGGGCATCTTTCATCGCATTGGTCTGCTCTTCAAGTTTCTCTTTTTTGAGGCTTCTGGCCTCAAGGACCAGCTTTGCCTCAGCGCTGACAATGTTCTTCGCCCCTTCGGCTACCAATGAACCTACATTTGCTGTGGTCTCTTCATCGATTCGCAGCAGTTGCATGCCGACAATCGCTCGGCTTGCCATCATGATGGCGCTGACTCCCTTTTCTGGCTCAAAGCCCGCATGGGCAGCCTTGCCATAAAAGGTTGCCTCGATCATATCGTGATAGGCCGCCTCAATGACCGCTAAGCCCACTGGACCTGTGACATCGAGGGTGTAGCCCCATTTCACGGACTTGAGTCTCTCTGCCTGGATTTTGGAAGCTCCAACCAAACCCTCCTCTTCAGCGGTTGTGAAGAGTATGGTTAAAGGAGGATGAGCCAGATTTTGCTCTTTGATCTTCCTCAAAGCCCAGATCATCGCTGCAATGGCAGCTTTGTCGTCAGCTCCAAGGGCGGTGGTGCCATCGGTGGCAATGATGCCATCCTTGATGATGGGTTTTGCTCCAACAGCAAGGGCGACGGTATCCATATGGGCATTGAAAAGGAGAGGCTCTCCTTCGCCGGGTAAGAATCCATAGAGATTGTGCGCCTCGTCATAAGAAGTGGTAAACCCAAGTGACAACAGTTCGCTCTCCAAAAAGAGCGCAAGGCGATCTTCCTCGTAAGAGGGAGAATCGATTGCTACCAACGCTAAGAAAATATCAACAACACTTTGCATTGTTCGACTATACCATAGGCCAAAAACCCTTGGCTACAGCACCAGAGTAACAGCTCTATTACGGAAAAAGGTAGTAACCTGTAAAAATCTGTAATGAGTATGGGGTTTTCTCTAGACATCTAATTGAATTATGCTATGCTGATTACAGATTATTGTAGTAACCTGCAAAAATCCGTAATAGGAAACTCAGTGAAAGAAATTGCACGCTCTACCTATGTACAACGTCTCATCGATCGTCGGGAGAATGGTTTGATTAAAATCATCACCGGGCTGAGGCGAGTTGGCAAGTCGTACTTGCTCTTCAAGCTCTACTACGATTATTTGATAGCGTCCGGTGTGCCCGATGATCATATCATCCGCATTGCCCTCGATGATGAGCGGAATAAACACCTGTTGGACACCATGCACCTGCGCTCATACATCGAAGAGCAGGTAATCGATTCTTCGATGTACTATATCTTTCTTGATGAAATCCAGTTGGTAGGAAGGTTTGAAGGACTGCTCAATGGCTTGGCTCGTATGCCTAACCTCGATATCTACGTTACCGGCAGTAATTCACGGTTTCTTTCCACTGATATTCTTACTGAGTTCAGAGGTAGGGGAGATGAGGTGCAAGTCCATCCCCTCTCTTTCGCTGAATACTTGAGTGTATTTGAAGGCGGTGAGGATGAGGCGTGGCAGGAGTATTATACCTATGGAGGTCTCCCCTTGATCCTCTCTCGGAGTAGTGACGAGTTGAAGTCAAGCTATCTAAAGAAACTCTTACAGAAAGTCTACATCAGCGATATCGTAGACAGGCACAACCTTCGTGGTAGCGGGGTGATAGAATCATTATTCAATATCTTGGCGTCAGGAATTGGGTCTCTGACCAATCCCCATAAGCTTGCCAAAAGCTTTGCGAGCAATGGCATCTCGGGAGTCTCGGAGAAAACAATCAGCACGTATATCGATCATCTCACTGATGCATTCCTCATCACCCGATCAGAACGGTATGACGTGAAGGGCAAGCGGTATATCGCTTCGCCATATAAGTACTATTTTGAGGATGTGGGATTGCGCAATGCACGACTGAACTTTCGTCAGCAGGAAGAGAATCAAATTATGGAGAACATCATCTACAATGAGCTGCGGATGCGTGGCTTCTCCGTTGACGTCGGAGTGGTTGATATATGGGATCAACAGATTAAAAAGCGTACAGAGATTGACTTTGTATGTAACCTTGGTAGCCGGCGCTATTACGTTCAATCTGCATTCGCCATTCCCGATAGCAAGAAGATGCAACAAGAGTCTCGACCCTTGAACTCAGTAGCCGACTCTTTCAAGAAGATTATCGTGGTCAAAGATCCGATTAAACTCTGGCGTACTGAGGAGGGAGTGGTCGTCATGGGCCTCCGCCAATTTTTGCTCGATCCAGAGAGCCTTGATCGCTAGGCTGTTCTCTGCCTCCTTTTATAGCTGCTACCACTAATCTGGTCGACGTACTGCTTTATGAGTATCTTCATGGGTAGGAGTTATGCCATGAGTGATACCCATACCTATACAACGTCAGTCGAATGGACCAAAGAGAAGCGTGCCGCACTCTCAAGTAGTGGGCTACCAACTATGGAGGTTGCCACCCCGGCGAACTTTCCTGGCGGCCATGAGGGCATCTGGTCGCCAGAGCATCTGTTCACCGCAGCGGCTGAGATTTGCCTGATGACCACCTTCCTATCCTTTGCCGAGCGGGCAAAATTGGATTTTCTCAGCTATCGCAGTGAAGCCGACGGGGTGATGGAGAAGGTAGATCGAGCGCTGATGATGAGCCGCATCCATATCAAACCAACCATTGTCGTCTCCACCGAAGAAGAGAAGACCGAAGCATTGAAGCTTATCGACCGAGCAAAGCGCTACTGTCTCATCTCAAACTCAATGAAGAGTGAGGTGACGATGGAGCCAAATGTGGTGGTCAAATAGCACAAAGATACGACATGTACCACCAACCTATGATATGCTGTAGCCACTAATATTGATGGAGGATTCATCATGAAAAAGATCTTCACCGTTTTGGTGATTTTATTGGCTACTGTATCACTTTTTGCCCAAGTGACCGGCTCTGGAAGCGCCAAGCTTACTGTCGCTTATGGTGGTGGCACCAGCTTTGATGCAAAAGCAGACGTAGGCTACACCCTGAAATTCCCAATGCTGGAAGGTGAAGGCCCGCTTTTCTCTGGCAATAACCTGAAGGTCAAACTCAATGTCGGGGCAAGCCCTATCGCTGTCACCGGCGCCTTGGACTTCATCCTCACCCCGGTTGCCATCGCAGAAGTCAGCCTAGGCGGTGGGGCGGGTACTGGATGGGATTTTCCTCTGATGAATTTGGAAGGACTGCGAATTGGTCCTTCACTTGGCGCTCCTTTGGCCAGTGATCATCTTGGTGGTGTGCACTACTTCGGTCGCGCCGGTGGAGCTCTACAGTTCGATACTGGGGCAATTCTTTCAGGCGATTGGTCCAGCATACTGGTGCGCACCTACCATGAGCTGAACTACAAGGGATACACCAACGCAACAAATCCTCAGGCTTGGGAGTACGAGATTGGTGGAGCTCAGGTCAACGGATTCAACTACAAGGGTGAATACATCCTCGCCTATCAGATGCCACTGAGAGTTAACTTGGTGGGTGTCCAATTGGAGAGCTTTGTCCACAACGTCTTCGACAGTGGTCGCAGCGACTTCCTCTATGATGTCAGTGCCTTAGCAAATGTTGACCTCATCGATAACCTGAGTCTCTTGACGGTTGTTCAATTCACCAACTACGAGAAGGATGATAATAGCAAAGTGCAACTACGTGACAAGGTTGGCTTCAAGCGTGTTGCATTAATTGCCTCTTACTCCTTCTAGAGTTTTGACTATTTACTAGCTGTAGGCTATCTTGAATATAAGGACCGAGCCCCGGCCTCTCTGATCCGGGGTCCTTATCTCTTTCTAAGTGGAGGATACGATGGACAACAAAATACTAGCGGATGCTATCCGCGTTCTCAGCATGGATGCTGTACAGAGGGCAAACAGTGGTCACCCTGGCGCTCCAATGGGTATGGCGGACATGGCTGAGGTGTTGTGGCGTAGGGGAATGCGACACAACCCAAACAATCCGAATTGGGCGAACCGTGACCGATTTGTACTCTCAAATGGACACGCTTCAATGCTGCTCTACTCGCTACTGCACCTTACCGGCTACGACCTTACCCTTGAAGACTTGAAACAATTCCGCCAGCTGCACTCTCGCACTGCCGGTCATCCTGAACAACACCTGACCCCAGGAGTTGAGACCACCACCGGGCCCTTGGGCCAAGGCCTTGCCAATGCGGTGGGAATGGCACTTGCCGAAAAGAGCCTTGCTGCACAGTTCAACACCAAGGAACACAAGGTCATTGACCACCACACCTACACCTTCCTCGGTGATGGATGTTTGATGGAAGGTATCAGTCATGAAGCAGCTTCTCTTGCTGGTACCTGGAAATTAGGCAAACTGATTGCTTTCTACGATGATAATGGAATCTCCATTGATGGAGATATTAAGGATTGGTTCACCGATGATACAGCAGCTCGCTTTGAAGCGTATGGCTGGCAGGTCATCGAAGATGTCGACGGCCACGATGCACGGGCCATCGAAAAGGCATTGAAGGAGGCGAAAGCCAACGCTAGCCAACCCACCCTCATCATGTGCCGCACCACCATTGGCTATGGGTCACCCAATAGAGCCGGTGATGCTTCTAGCCATGGCGCTCCCTTAGGGGCTGAGGAGATTGTCCTTGCCCGCAAGCAGCTCGGATGGAAGTGGGAGGAGCCCTTCTTTGTACCCAAAGATATCTATGAAGCGTGGGACCAGCGTGAGCGGGGTGCCAAACTTGAAGAGAAGTGGAATGAGCTTTTTGCTGAATACCAGAAAGCCAACCCGGGGCTAGCTGCTGAATTGACCCGTCGCCTTGACGGAGAGCTACCTGCAGGCTGGGAAGCCACCTACGACAAGGCTGTCAAAGAGTGGCAGAAAGAGAAGGTTACTGTGGCAAGCCGCAAGGCAAGTCAGATGGCCCTCGATCTTTTAGGTAGCCTTATCCCTGACTTCATTGGCGGGTCCGCTGACCTCTCTCCATCGAATCTCACCCAGTACAAGGGAGTGGAGGACTTCAGTCCCGATTCAGGTAAGGGCACGTACCTACGCTTTGGTGTACGGGAGTTTGGTATGATGGCAATCCTCAATGGCGTTGCCCTGCATGGCGGCTTCATCCCTTACGGGGCTACCTTCTTGATGTTCATGGAGTATGCACGCAACGCGGTGCGCATGAGCGCCTTGATGGGAATTCGGAACATCTTTGTCTTTACCCACGACTCAATCGGTCTTGGTGAAGATGGGCCAACCCACCAGCCGGTAGAGCAGATTGCTACGTTGCGTATGACCCCCAAGATGGTCAACTGGCGCCCAGCGGATGCCGTTGAGACCGCGGTAGCTTGGAAGGCGGCAGTCAAGCGAGTCGATGGACCGACTTCCTTGATCCTCAGCCGCCAAAATCTCGTAGCCCAAGAGCGTACCGATGAGCAAGTCAACCTCATTCAAAAGGGTGCCTATATCCTCTATGAGAGCGGAGCCGCTCCTTCGGTCATCCTGATCGCAACAGGAAGTGAAGTCTCGCTGGCAATGGAGGCTGCAAAGCGCCTCTCCGATGAGAAGGTTGCCGTAAGAGTCGTCTCGATGCCCTCATCTGAGATCTTTGAGGCTCAGGACGAGGCCTATCGAGAAAGTGTGCTGCCTAAGGGTGTGAAGGCGCGTGTCGCCGTTGAAGCCGGATGGGCAGATTGGTGGTACAAATATGTCGGCCTAGATGGGGCGGTCATCGGTATGCATAGCTTCGGTGAATCAGCACCAGCAGAGGATCTCTACAAGTTCTTTGGCATTACCGCTGACGCAGTCTATGAGGCAGCCAAAGCACTTCTCTAAATTATTTCAATACGGGAGCCTTTCTTAGATGGAGGGCTCCCTCTCTTTCATCGTGCGAACATCCAATAATCATTTTGGACCTGTGCAATAAGAGGTTTACAGGTTCATCATATTGCAACAAAACTCGGAAAATTCAATTTTGCATTTGCAACATCCATGCTCTTCGGTGCACACTGTGGGGGCAGGATTGTCATGTCTATAGCATTACAAGGGAGGAAAACCTATGAATATCAGTTTACTAGAACCGTTGGGCGTCAAGGCCGAAGTAATTGATGCATTTGGCCAGGAGATGGAAAAAGCAGGCCACTCCTTCACTTGGTATGCAGAAAAAGCGGGCTCCGTTGATGAACTCATTGCTCGATCAAAAGACCAAGAGATTATCATGATAGCCAATTCACCCTACCCAGCAGAGGTGATCGAAGCCAATCCACAAATCAAATTA
>Ga0265293_10007021_pt1 | contig 17617 bp, 18 predicted proteins | sample Munlanlewell138R_FD_192505 | JGI IMG/M metagenome (GOLD analysis project Ga0265293, IMG submission 192505) | Leachate microbial communities from a municipal landfill in Southern Ontario, Canada - Leachate well 138R | ecosystem: Engineered > Solid waste > Landfill > Unclassified | place: Canada...
TCCACTGGTCCGACTACTCTGGCCAACTTCTAAATATTTTTAAAGTTTGGCAGGGTGGTCTAGCTATTCACGGTGGCCTAATTGGTGGCCTAATAGCCCTCTGGCTGACTTGTCGGCGGCAACACTGGTCATTCTGGCAATTAGCTAGTTGGCTAGTTCCTGGTGTGGCTCTGGGCCAAGCTATTGGCCGCTGGGGTAATTTTTTTAATCAAGAACTTTTTGGCCAACCTAGTACTCTACCTTGGGCCATCCCTATTGATATTTGGCATAGATCGGCCCACAGCCTAACTATTAGCCATTACCAGCCGCTATTTTTTTATGAATCAATTACTTGCCTACTTTTGGCTATTTTACTTTATCAATTAAATCGCTACCGAATTTCTACCATTAAAATTGTTGGTGTCTATTTACTCGGCTATGGAACTATTCGCTTAATCATGGAATTTTTCCGCCAAGATTTAACCTGGCAATTACTGGGTTGGCGTTGGCCACAATGGTTCAGTTTATTATTAATTATGCTTGGTTCAGTCTTAATCCTTGGTTGGCCAAAACTATTTCATCTTGCCAAAAAATCAGCATCATGATACATTAATAATCGCTCTCATACTCCGAATTTATTTCGGTTAATTCAAATTATGCCTAATTTAAAATCAGCCAAAAAAGAATTACGTAAAGGCAAAGGTCGCACTGCTCGTAACGAGGAAGTGCGTCAAGAAATTAAAAAAATGGTCAAAGGCAGCCGCCGAGCCATTGATGCCAAAACGACTGAAGCACTAGATTTGGTTAAAAAAACCATTAAAACTCTAGACAAGGCCGTTAAAAAAGGCGTCATCAAAAAAAATACGGCTAGTCGTAAGAAATCAAGGCTACAAAAACGGCTCAATACCGGTCAGCCTATTACTAAGACCACTAAAGCTAAAAAATAATTCTTTTAAGGCTAGAACTTAAAGAAAACACCGTCTTGAAGGCGGTGTTTTCTTTTTATATCAAAGAACTGGTTAATTATTTGAGAACCTCAATCGTTGCTACCTTAATACCAAATTGTTTGGCATCTTTATATTCTTTCATCCAAACATCAACACGACTCTGATGACGACGATTCATCCGATCACGAACTATAAATACTCGATCACCAAATAAATCAGGAATTCTAATTTTAGTACCCATTGGTAAAAAATTAGCCGCCACTGTGTCTTCAATTCCATGTTCACAAACATTAAAACCATTAGCCGTAATACAAGGGGTGTCATCACATTGGGCCACGTCAGAATTATAAGCAGTTATAACGTGCTGACTACTTCTAATTAATCGTCCACTAAACTCATCAGTTCGTCGAATAATTTCTTCAACCACTATTTCACTGGCCGGCATTCTTAATGACCATCGCTCACCGGCTAAATCACGCGGCTGAATATCATTAACATCTAAGCTAAAGGATAATGAATCAGCTGGTCCATTTGGTTCATTGTTTTGACTGGCTAAAATCGGTATTGGAAAAAATAAAAACTCAAAAACTACGATCGTTACCAATAAGCGGCTAATTTGTCTGACTTGTTTTTTGTTGAGCAGGCGGATCGTGTACCGCGAATAATCCATAAAATATAACTTAAACACTCTCAAGCCTAAGCTTTTATAAATTAAATAAGTAAGCATGGGTAGTTTTCGAGAGTGACCGATAATATTAGCACGGTTATAAAAAATTGTCAATACCTCTAGGGCAATATAATCACTTTTTTACTATATATAAGCTAAAAAATATCCATAAATAAAAAATGATTATTAGATTGGGGCTTGCCTTTTTTTTAATAATCACTTACTATGCTTACACACCTATTTAAAACTTTTGGTATGGGTGGCCAAAAGGCTTCGGTAAAACTATATTTTCCGGGGTTAATCATTACACTAGGTGCAAACCTAGTTATTTTTTTATGACTCAATTGAACAACAGTGAAGAATTTGCCAATCTATTAGAAAAAGACCCAGTAGTCATCCCTAAGGTTGGTGATACAATTATTGGTCGCGTAATTTCTACTTCCAAATCGGAAGTTAAACTGGATATCAACGGCGTTATGACCGGAATTATTCGCGGTCGTGAGCTTTATTTTGACTCCAGTGATTATGCTAAATTACCAGCTGGCGAAGAAATTGAAGCCACAGTCATTGATACGGACAATGAAAATGGTGATTTAGAATTATCCTTCCGCCACGCTGGAGAACAAAAAGCCTGGCTCAGTCTACAAGAAACCTATTCCAGCAAAGCCAATATCAAGATCAAAGTTTTGGATGCTAATAAAGGTGGTCTTATTATTGCTCACTCACAAATTACTGGTTTCTTACCTGTTTCCCAATTATCCCCAGAGAATTATCCACGAGTTAGTGGTGGCGATAAAACCAAGATTTTAGAAAAATTAAAAACACTGGTTGGCACCGAATTAGAGGTCCGCGTTATGACCTTAGATGAAGATGATAAAAAATTAATCGTCAGCGAAAAAGACGCTTGGCAAGATAAACAAAAAGACATCATTTCCCGTTATAGCGTTGGCAGTGTTGTTGAAGGAGCGATCACCGCTATCACCGGTTTTGGTTTATTTATCAATTTTGATAACAATCTAGAAGGATTAATTCATATTAGTGAACTAGCTTGGCAAAGAATTGATGATATTAATGAACTTTATAAAATTGGTGACAATATTAAAGCCGAGATTATTTCTATTGATGGTTCCAAGATTTTCTTATCTGCTAAAAAATTAATCAACGATCCTTGGCAAGATGTTTCACAAAAATACAAGGTTGGACAAAAAGTAACTGGTCTGGTTTTGAAAGTTAATCCTTTTGGTTTATTTGTCGAATTAGACAATGACATTCATGGATTAGCTCATATCAGCCAATTATCTTTAGATCCTGGACAAAAAATAACCGAAGCCTATACTCCTAATAATAACGCCGAGTTTACTATTATTTCTCTAGAACCAGAAAATCATCGTCTTGGTCTAGCTAGCGCTAATAAAAAAATCAAAAAAGAAACTACTACTGAAGAAAAAACTGTCGAACCAAAAATTAAAAAAACTAAAAAAGTTGCTGATAAATCCGAATCAACCGCAGATCAAACTCCAACAGCCAAACCTAAAAAACCGGCAGTTAAAAAAACTGTTAAAAAAGAAACTACTACTGAAGAAAAAACTGAATAAATCATCAATCTCAACAACAATAAAACCGCCCTTGGGCGGTTTTATTGTTGTCAAACCGCTAAGCTTAGGTTATACTGGAAACACTAAAACTATTTATTTTTATGAAAAATCTGTTCAAAAATTTCTTTTTAATCTTAATCATTTTTCTAAGTATCAGTTATTTATTCAGTCTTTACACCTCCAAAGGGGTCCAAATTGAAAAAATCGGCTTAGAAAAATTAATCCAACAAATTAATAATGAGGAGGTTTCATCAATTGTTGTTAGTGGTGACAATCTGGAAATTAATCTAAAAGATGACCGCCAACAATCGATGACCAAAGAACCAGGCGAAAGTCTTAGCCAATTATTGCGAAATTACCAGGTTAGCCCAGAAAAAATGGCTGCAGTTAATATTAAAATTAAGGGTAGCTCGACTGGCAGCTTTATTCTATCCACTATTTTACCATTGGTTTTACCACTGTTATTACTCGTTGGTATTTTTTATTTTATTATGCGCTCGGCTCAAGGAGCTAATAATCGAGCAATCAGTTTTGGTCAAACTACGGCCAAAGAAATAGATCGTCGCAAAAATAAAATCAGTTTTAAAAATGTTGCCGGTGTCAAAGAAGCTAAAGAAGAACTACAAGAAGTTGTCCAATTTTTAAAACAACCAAAAAAATTCACTGACTTAGGAGCTAAAATTCCTAAAGGTGTCTTATTATTAGGCAGTCCAGGAACCGGTAAAACTCTACTAGCTAGAGCTGTTGCTGGCGAAGCTAATGTTCCTTTTTTTAGTCTATCCGGCTCAGAATTTGTCGAAATGTTTGTTGGAGTTGGTGCTTCCAGAGTCAGAGATCTATTTAAAAAAGCCAAAAAAAGCGCACCTTGTATTGTCTTTATTGATGAAATAGACGCAGTTGGTCGTCGTCGTGGAGCTGGACTCGGGGGATCTCATGATGAGCGAGAACAAACCCTTAACCAGATACTAGTGGAAATGGACGGCTTTGAAATTGGTACTAATGTTATTGTTATGGCTGCTACCAATCGGCCTGATGTTTTAGATCCAGCTTTATTGCGACCAGGTCGCTTCGATCGCCAAGTAATTTTAGATGAACCAGATATCAAAGATCGCCAAGCTATTCTTAAAATACATGCTACTAATAAGCCCTTAGCTAAAGATGCCAATCTTGAATTAGTCGCCCAACGCACACCTGGTTTTAGCGGAGCTGATTTAGCTAACCTACTTAATGAAGCGGCTATTTTAGCGGCCACCAAGAATAAAAAAATTATTGAAAATAACGACCTGTTAATGAGTATCGAAAAAGTCATGCTTGGCCCAGAAAGAAGAAGTCGTCTATTAAGTAATAAAGAAAAAGAAATTACTGCCTATCACGAAGCTGGCCATGCTTTAGTTGCCCACTATCTGCCTCATGCTGATCCAATTCACAAAATATCAATCATCGCTCGTGGTCAAGCTGGCGGCTATACTTTAAAAATACCAGATCGCGACAAACACATGCAAAGTAAACAAGAGTTTATTGAAGAAATCGCGGTTTTACTAGGTGGTTATCTAACTGAACAATCTGTTTATGGCGAAGTTACTACTGGCGCTACCTCTGATTTGCGCCGAGCCACTAGACTAGCTCGAAAACTAGTCACCGACTATGGCATGAGCGAACAATTGGGCCCACGCACTTTTGGTGAAAAAGAAGAAATGATTTTCTTGGGTCGAGAAATCCATGAACAGCGTGATTATAGCGAAAAAATAGCCGAACAAATTGACCAAGAAATTAATGTCTTTATTAATCAAGGTCGTAGTTTAGCTGAACAAATTATTAATAATTATCGCACTGAATTAGATAAAATCAGTCAAGAATTAATTGCTAATGAAACCATTGAGCGAGATAAATTTGAAAAAATGGTTGGATCTAAACCGCTTGTTTAAACAAATTACCTCTCTCTTTATAATTATTAAACAGACCAAAACTAGCGCAGGCTGTTGATAATAAAACCACGTCCCCGGCCTGAGCTAATTGTTTAGCCAATTTCATCGCCATATCCATACTATTAGCTGGATAAATTTTTTCATTTAAATATCCAGCTGATAATAGACTTTGTTTTAACCGAGGGGAAGCCTGACCATCAAATAAAATGACTGCTTTAGTCTGACGACTAGCAATTACTTTGGCTAACGGTCCAAAATCATTGCCCTTGTCCGCTCCACCAGCCAATAAAATAATTGGTTGATTAAAAGAATTAAGAGCAATAGTAGTGGCAATTGGATTAGTAGCAAAGCTATCATCATAATAACGAACACCATCTTTCTCGCCAACAAACTCCAAACGATGTTCCAATCCTTGAAAATCAGCCACTGCTTGTTGGCTAATTTCTGACTTAATCTTGGCCAATTCAGCCACTGCTTGAGCGGCCGCGATGTTTTCTTGATTGTGCTCACCAACTAATTGACTAGACCAATTCAATTTATTAAACCACTTAACCTGACTAGGACAAAAGCTTGGATCAAAAATATTATTTAATTTCTCGTTAATAATCAACCAATTATCGCTAGTTTGATGTCGAAAAATTTGCTGTTTAGCCAACCAATAATCCTCAGCTGTTTGATGAAAATTAGGATTAAATGGGTCAGCTGAAGCCAGATGCTCTTCATAGATATTGGTAATAACGGCTATACCCGGACTATATTTCATGTCCTCTAGCTGAAAACTGGATAGCTCTAAAATAACCCAAGAGTGACTATCTAGTTGATCGATAAAAGCAAATGGAGCCACCCCAATATTACCACCAAGAAAAACTTGATATCCGGCTAATTTAAATATATTATAAATTAAACTACTGGTCGTTCCCTTACCTTTACTACCAGTAACTCCAACTATTCGACTAGTTGGACAAAGCGAAAAAAACAAATTCATTGGACTATTTAACTGACAACCAGCTAAAAGTGCTGCTTGAATTTGTGGACAAAAAATTGGCCAACCTGGTGAGCGCCATATTTCATCATATCCACCTAAATTACCATGCGACTGATCACCCAGTTGCCAACTAATTGACAGGGATCTAGCTAGACTAATTATCTTTTCGCGTTTATCTACCAACTGAGTCGGGTCACGTCGATCATAAATTGTTAAATCTAAACTAACTCCTTGTCTAGCGAGCCAATCAATCAGGGCTTCATTTTCTAATCCTAAACCTAGGACAGCAATTTTTTTATTAATATAATCATTCAACATATTATTATAATTCGGACCAATTAACACCAACAGTCGAATTAACTGCCAATGGAACTGCTAAATTAATAACTCCAGCCATCAATCCAGGAACTTCCTTAATAATTTCTGCAACTAATCCCTGTTCAGCTTCAATTAATATTTCATCATGAATTTGTAAAACTAATCTAGCCTGATTGGGCAAAAATCGACTAGACAGCCAATCATCCACTTTAATCATTGCCGCCTTCATAATATCGGCTGCCGTCCCCTGAATTGGCAAATTAACCGCCATCCTTTCAGCCGCTCGTTTAATTGATGGATTAAAACTAAATAAATCCGGCAAATAACGACGCCGGCCCCACATTGTTTCCGCAAAACCATTCGCCGCCGCCAGTTCAATTAATTCAGCAATATATTGATTAACTCTTGGATAAACAGCAAAATATTGATCAATAAAATCTTTAGCTGCTCCATAACTTAATCCCGTTACTTCGGCTAATCCGTATGGTCCTTGACCATATAATATCCCAAAATTTACCGCCTTAGCTGCTCTTCTTTGTTGATCATTAACTTGGTCCAAATCTATTTCATTAATTTTAGCAGCTGTTGCTAGATGAATATCTCGCCCGGCCAAAAAATCAGCAATCATCTCCTCCTCTTTAGCTAGACTAGCCATTATTCTTAATTCAATTTGCGAATAGTCAAAACTAATTAGCTGATAATTAGACTCGGCCACAAAGGCCTGTCGTAGTTTTTTGCCAATCTCAGTCCGAATCGGTATGTTTTGTAAATTGGGATTACTCGATGACAAACGACCAGTCGCAGTAATAGCTTGATGAAAACTAGCTCGAAGTCGTCCATCGCGTGGATTAACTAGCCTGGGTAATGCTAAAGCATAAGTACTTAATAATTTAGCTATTTCACGATATTCTAATAAAAGTGTAGCAATTGGATGAATTTGAGCCAGTTTTTGTAAATTAGTGGCATCAGTCGAAGGACCACTCTTGGTTTTACTTAAGCCCTTAGCACTTAATCCTAAGTGGCTAAATAAAATTTCTTGTAATTGTTTGGGCGAATTAAGATTAAATTCACGACCAGCTTGTTGATAAATATTAGCCGTTAGCCTTGTTAAACGGCTCTGCCAATCTTTAGCTAAAACAACCAGCCAATCATTATCTAATTTAATACCCGCTCGCTCCATTTTAGCTAAAACCGTTATTAACGGTAACTCAACATTATTATATATGGTTAATAATTGTTCACTGGTCAATTGTTTAACCAGATTATTATGAATATTAATTATTTTACTAGCCGCCCCAACAAAATTATCTAATTCATTCTCAACCATTGGCAAAATTAAACCAGCCTGATGACCAATCGCCGATAAATTACTCTGCCGTTCACCAGGATGCAATAAATAATTAGCCAATAACGGATCACCAATCAAACCACGGCAATTAATATTCTCGGCTAGCAAAAATTTAATGACTTCTTTGGCTTGAAAAACAATCTTTTTAATCGTGTCATTTTCTAATACACTCTTCCATTGTTGTATAACCTCACTGTCACTGATCTTATTTTGACCAAATAAACTGTCTTGAGCCTGACCACCAATTTCTAATTGATAAACCAGCTCACTACCGGCTATCATTATAGCCACTAATCGCTCATCAACAAACAACGGAGCCAACCCTAAAACTGGTTGATTCCAATTATCAGCTATTTTTTTGGACAAATCAGAATTATTAATTTTTACAAACTCTGGTTGAGCTAATTTTGATTCACTCTGTTCTTGTTCAGTTTTTATTGGTTCGCTCAACTTTTCTAATCGACCAATTAAACTATGCAGTTGCCAATTTAAAAAAGCCTGACGAGCAGTAACTAAATTGGCTATTTCAAAATGAGCCTCAGCTAATGAAAAATTAACTGGAACCTGACAATTAATTTCGGCCAATTGTTGACTCAAATCTAAACTGGCCTGGTTATCAATAATCAATTGTCGCCAACGTGGTTTGATATTAACATTTTCACCAGCAGCTAACGCGGCTTGCAGTCTGTCCAAGCTACCAAAAGTTTTTAGTAGCTCGGTTGCCGTCTTATCACCAATCCCTGGCACTCCAGCAATATTATCACTCGGATCGCCACGTAACGACTTATAATCAACCACTTGTTTTGGCTCCAAGCCAATTGATTCAATAACTCCATCCCGATCTAAAATAACGGTTTTTTGTAATCCTTGTTTTAACCAATAAACATTAACCCGATCATTAACTAATTGAAAACTATCTTTATCGCCGGTAATTATATAACTAAAAACATTGTCAGGCACTTGATTAACAACTGTACCAATAATGTCGTCAGCTTCATAGCCAACCACCTCCAAAATTGGCACACCAATTGCTGTTAACAATTCTTTAATAATTGGAATCTGACTATATAGTTCATCGGGCTGTTTGATCCGCTGAGCTTTATAATCAACCGAGAGCTTATGACGAAAAGTTGGCTCTGGTCGATCTAGGGCAACCACTAAATAATCCGGTGATAATTCATTGATCACCTTAAATAAAATACTAAAAAAACCATAGACAGCGTTGGTTGGTTGGTTATTACTAGATAATTGCTGCTGAATAGCATAAAAAGCCCGATAGATTACGGCATTGCCATCAATAACTGCTAATTTTTTATCGGTTGTAGCCATATTTACATTATAGTTGATAACTGCAGTTTTGAATAGCAAAACACCCGCTAGCGCGGGTGTTTTTTTGAAGATAATAATCTAATTATTTCAGGGCTTGACCAATAAACTCTTTCATCTGATCACTCCACTTATCTTGCCAATCATTGGGCTGATTTTCCCAAAATTTAAGCAAATAAACTCGACCAGTTTTAACCATTTTCTTTTCAAATTCTTGTTTATTTTCATCTTCTTCACTTAACTGATTCCAGGCTTCTTCATTATAAACACGAACAATTATCGGTCGAGCATAGCTAGGAAAGGCTTCATAAATATAGTCAGGATCACTGGTTGGAACAAAAAATATTATTTCACTATAATCAGCTGAATTATTTCTTTGAGTCTGATAATAAATAAACTCAGCCGGTAAGTCTAAACGAAAACCTAAATCATCATTACGATAATGATAAAGATTATCTTGACTAAGCTCATCCATATTAATCGCTGGCCGCCGACTATTAATTAGTCGCCATGACCAAAATAAACCGCCGCCAATTATCAAAATCAGGGCTATCAATAACCATTTGTGATATTTTTTATTAACCATATTCTATTTTTTAATTTTCCAAAAATTTTTTAAATCTTGACCAATTTTCCATAGCCGATAAGCCGTTGACAAAAAAGCATAAGCCATTAACAAAATCATCATTCCTAAAACCAATTGAGCCATAAAATGAGTCCAAACTGTCAAAAAACTCAAAATCAACAATAAAACACCAACAACTGCCAGACTAATAATAATCTGTTTTAATTTGTGATTAATTGCTTTAAAAATTTTTTCCATAATTTTAAATTTAATAACTTTATTATAGCACAATCAACCTTGAGCTGCTAGACACTTATTTGACCGTTTAATTGCCTAATTGATCCAGACCAACTAAACCCAGCTGCTTTACGATGCCCCCCTCCGCCCAATAAACCAGCCAACATCGCCATATCAACATTAGGTAAATTAGTTCGCAAACTACCCTTAATTCGGCCATCTTCTTCAGTTAATAATAAACTCCCCGAAACACCCTGTAAACTACCGATTAAACCAATCAAACCATTAAGATCGTCGCTGGTCAAGCCTAGCTCTGATAAATCGGATTGTCTAATTGTTGCTATGGCCAAAAGATATTCTTGGTCAATCTTCAATTGACTTAAAACTCTCCCCCACAAACGCATTACCGCCAAGTTTTTACTAGCTAACGTCTGACTAATTATTTTGGGTAATCTCGCTCCAGCTAACATCATTTTAGCTGCTATCTTGGTAGTTTTGTCAGTAGTATTAGAATATAAAAAATTACCAGTATCACTAACCAATCCCGTTAAAATAGACCGAGCCATTTCGATATTAATCGGTCGTTCAATCGCTGTTAAAAAATCATAAATAATCTCAACTGTAGCCGCCGCGGTATTTTCTTTAAAACTAACCTTAGCATAATTGTCTTGCCGTTCATGATGATCAAACTCCACAATCGTTTGACCAGGCTGAATCTCTTTAAGCCAGGTTTCTAGTTTACTACGACTAGCGCTACCACAATCAACTACAATAATTATGTCACAACTATCAAATTGCTGCCGAGTTAAATGATTGCTTAATTGATCAATTTTAGATAAAAAATCAAAATTATCACCTGGCTGATCAGCACAATAAGCTAAGGCTGGCTTATTAATTGAAGCAGCTAATTCTAAAAAAATATTAGTTGAAGCCAGCGCATCACCATCTGGATTATAGTGAGTAGTAATCAACCACCGCTTGGCTTTAACCATTGTTTGCCAAGCTTGAATAGCTGCTATTTTATCCATGTCTTATTACAAACTATTCATTAACCGATCCAAACGGTCAGCCTGTTCTGCTGTATCATCAATTAGCCAAATTATCCTAGGCACTCGTGATAGACGACATTGTTTAGCAGCTAATTTAGCAATATTAGCTGACATCTTTTTTAATTGACGCAACGCGGTACCATATAAGCCAATTGGCAGAACTGACACTCCAACTCGTGCCTCCCGACCATCGCCACTTAAATCAGTATAAACAACTGTCAAAAGACCATCAGGAAATTCAACTAGCTGATTAACTAGCTCAGCTAATTTTTGATTTAATAAATCATTAGCCCGTTTAATATTCTGAACCATAGATTACATTTTTCTAAAAATTTTATCTTCTCGGTAAATTAATAAAACATCACCGATTTGCAACGTTTCTCGGCTATCAATCTGTAAGCCACATTCTTGATCTAGCAAGACTGAACTAACATCTTGCCGACCTGCTTGTAGCTTAACTATCTTGCCTGAACCAATCATTTTTGATTCACGAATAATTTCTAATAAACTATCAGACTGGACACTACCCTCAATCACCTTGCCACCAACTATTTGACCTTCATCCTCTTGTTTAAAAATAGCCAGTAGCTTAATTTTACCCAAATCAACTCGTTTAATCTCCGGCTTCATCAAATCCTGCATCTCTTTCTTAATTTTATTAATTAAATCATAAATAATTTGATATTTTTCAATTGCTATATTTTTTTCTCTAGCCAGATCTTCTACCTGAGCTCCAACACTAACATTAAAACCAATAATTCTAGCCTGATTAGCTTCGGCTCGAACAATGTCGCCTTCAGTGATATTGCCTAAACTACGATGAATAACTCGCACCGCTACTTCTTCATTGTTTAGTTTTAATAAAGACTCTTCGATCGCCTCACCGCTACCAAAAACATCAGTTTTAATGATTAAATTAATGGTATTACCGCTGAAAGAATCACTATCTTGAATTCTAGTAATTGCTTGGTTCTGACCTTTAGCTGCTGTTTTAATTTTATTACTTCGTTCTGCCTCACCAACCCTAACAACATCACCTATTTCTGGAGTAGCTTTTAATCCAATAATTTTAATTGGTGTGGATGGACCAGCCTCATTAATGCTTTGACCTCGATAATTTTTTAAAGCTCGAACTCGACCATAATATTGATCATTACAAATCAAAGTATCACCTATTTTTAATGTTCCATTTTGAACCAACACAGTTGCTACCGGCCCCTCGCTTTTATCAACATGCGACTCAATAATTGTCCCAATAGCTTCAATCGTTGGATCAGCTAAACGCTCTGCTTCCTCCATTTCAGCTAATAATAAAATAGTATCTAATAAATCATCAATCCCCTGATCTTGTTTAGCCGATATTGGACATATTACTGATTTGCCTCCCCAATCTTCAGATAAAAGACCAAGCTGGTTAGCCAATTCTTGCTTGGCTTTTTCAATATTAGCTTCTGGTTTATCAATTTTATTAATAGCTACAACAAAGGGAATTTTGGCTTCTTCAATGATTCGATAAGCTTCGGTCGTTTGTGGCTTAACTCCATCGTCAGCTGCCACTACCAAAATTGCCAGATCGGCCACTTTAGCACCACGCTTGCGCATCGCTGTAAAAGCTTCATGACCAGGTGTATCAACAAAAGTTACTGTTTTATTTTTACGAACAATCTGATAGGCACCAATATGTTGAGTAATTCCACCAGCCTCAGTAGCAATCACGTCGGTTCGACGAATTGCGTCTAATAATTTAGTTTTTCCATGATCAACATGACCCATTACTACAATAACCGGCGGTCTGGCTATTAAACCAGATTGATTGGCTTGTTTTTTCTTGATATCGCCCAATAAATCAATCTCTTGGCCTTCGTCTGTTTCATCGGCCGCGGCTACTTCAATTCCCAATTCACTACCAATAATCATGGCTGTATCAATATCAATCTTTTCATTCAACGAGGCAAAAATTCCATTCTTCATTAACTCGGTCAAAATGCGATTTACTGGCAAACCAAAAGCAGTGGCTAAATCTTTAATAGTAACTACTGAATTAATTTTAACCGATCTTTTTTCGGCACGAGCAATGGCAATAGCCTCTTCTTGCCGCCTTTCTCGTTCTTCGCGATTTTTTAATTCACGAATTAGGCGTGGCCATTCTTTTATAATTCTTTGTGCTAGACGTTGGTCAATTTTAATAGCCCGCTGGCCAATATCAAAACCAATTCTAGGTAGCGTGTCCCGCAGTTCTTGCGGTGAGACTCTTAGGTGACGAGCTAATTCAGTAACGTTCATAATAAAGATAATCAAAATCTAGACTACAATGAGCCAGACGAAAATAAACTAAGTTATTTATACCTTACAATGAATTCTCGCCAAGGTCAATATAAAAACAATAAAAAGCCCTGGTTTGTAGGACTTTTTATTGCTCAAGGCTAAATAAATTGAATCTGACTATCGACGACGAAAAACACGACTAACTTTACTAATAATGCTTTGACTAGCTAATTTATCAATAAAATTAAGCCACAAACTATTTTCAAACACAGTCATTGCTCCAACTAAAAAGATTAAACTAGCAATTAATAAAATTTTAGCAAGCATAATTATTAAAATTTCACTAACCGCTAAATATTTTATTAATAAAATAGTTAATAATGAAAACGGAATAGCTAATAAATAAATAGCAAAAATCCACAATAAATAGGCCAAAAAATTAATTAAAGCAATTATAACAAACATTTCTAAACTGGTTAATAGGTTTTGACATAACATCCTCCAGGCCTGTTTAGCTGAAACTAACCAATTATTATTTTTATCAGACAAAAACAAGAGTAACCAATATCGACCCCAAACTCCAATCAACCAAATAGTTGCTAAAAAAAATAAAACCAATAAAACATATAAAAAGGTAGCAATAATTGGTTGACTAATTAAATAAACGCCGGCCATAGTTAAACTAACAACAACCAAACAGGCCAACAAAATAAACTTAATAGCTACAATAACACCAACTGTTGGCCAAAAAATTGGCCAACTAGTCTTGATCTGTTTCCAAAAACTCAAACTAGGCGGTTCAATTGCTTTTTTATCTTTAGCCTTAAAACTAGCCTGAACTTTTTTAACTAATAAAATCTGACTATTAACCGCCAAGAATATTAAAGCTAACCCTAAAATTAAAATTAATAACCCCCCTAATAATAATATTGGATTTTCAGTCGAAAAATTAAATAACAATAACGCGTCCCGCCAATAATTAAATAAAGAATTTAAAATTCTGGTCCAACCACCACCATCAAAGGCACTTAATAACCGATTATATTGTCCAATATTAGTTAAAGCGGCGGCGAACAAACCAATAATCCAGAGCCAACGATTATTAATAGTTGTCTGCCAGGCTTGTTTAATAATGCTTCGATAGCGAATCATAGGCTTATTTAGTTTTAATTAGAATTCTTTCTAAACCAATAAACTTGTTGAGCAATTGTCAGACCACTCGATAAAAACCAATATAATGCTAAACCGCTTGGTAGTGTCCAACAAATTGCTATGGTCATAACTGGCATAACATAAAGCATCTGCTTATTCATTATAGCCGTTAGTTCTTCAGTTCGACTACCTTCGCCACTAGCTGCGGCCGGCATTTGTCGAGTGGCTGTTTTAGCTTGAAAATATTGAACAACACCAGTCATAATTGCTAAAAAAGCGTTTGGTTTAGCCAAATCTATTATACCAAAAGAGACGGTTTCTAGCAATTCTGGCCGACTAATAAAAGGATAAACAAGCGTTAATGATTTATTAGATAAACCATCGCGAAAAACTCTAAACACTGCCCATAGAAATGGTAATTGAATAAGTAGTGGCAAACAAGAAGAGGCTGGATTGACTTTTTCTTGACGATAAAGTTCCATTAGGGCCTTACCTTGTTCTTCACGATTATCTTTGTATTTTTTTTGTAATTCTTTTATTTTAGGTTGAAGTCGGCTAATCGCCTGTTGTGATCTAAGGGCTCGTTGTGATAATGGCCACAAAAATAATTTAATAGCCACGGTTAGAGCAACAATAACCAAACCAAGATCATGTCCAGGTAAAATGTTATAGAAAAAAACTAGAACATTTAAAACCGGTTGATAAAAAATAACTGTAAAAATCTGACCCATAATTTTAAATTAGAGTAACGGATCCCAGCCACCTCGAGACCAGGGATGACACCTTAGAACGCGCCCAGCGGCCAAGATGCCTCCTTTAATTAATCCGTATTTTTTTAAAGCTGCTTTGGAATATTCAGAACAAGTTGGTCTAAACCGGCAATAACCACCAGGAAAACGTGATCTAAACCAACCATAGTCTAGTGATAATGTCTTTTGATAAATCGAAATTATCAAAACCAATAACTCAACCAGAGTCTTATTTATAAATCTGATTATCATCATACTATTAATTTTAATCTTTTCCAAGCTTCTGTCAGTTCCTGTTGTAGTTCTATTAATTTAAAGACTGGTTGATTGGCTATTATTAAAACAACAATATCATAACCAACAATCATTTTAGGGAGATCTCTCCTAGTTAAAACCGACAATCTTCTTCGAATTAAATTACGACCAACTGCTAAGCGACAACAGCGACGACCAACCATAAAGCCAAAACGATTATAACCAAGCTCATTAGCTACTAGTCTAACTCCGATTAATTTACCATAGTATTTAGCTTGAGCTGCTTTAAATAGTCGGTTAAAATCATTTTTTTTAGTTAGACGATTATGTTTTTTTAACATATAAAAAAATTAACCAAACTTATTTATTTGGTTAATTTCTTACGCCCCTTGTGGCGGCGACGCTTTAAAACATTTCGGCCATTTTTAGTCAGCATTCTCTTTAAGAAGCCATGCTTCTTTTTAGCACGCCGATTATTGGGCTGATAAGTCCGTTTTGGCATATTGTCAGAAATTTAAAAAGACTTAACTTCAAACTGGTTCAGTCTAAAGGCCAGCATAACAATTAATCTTGCTTTGGTCAATACTGGGCCATAAATAATCTGTCCACAGTTTATCAACAATGTTATCAACTTTTTATTAGGTTGCCGAAAAACGCCAGCCTGTTATAATAAAACTACTTAATTAATCTCCCGCAATTATGGACCACCCCTCTTTAGAACAAATTTGGCAAGCTATTCTTGGCGAAGCCGAATTAACCATGTCAAAAGCCAGCTTTACTACTTGGTTTAAAAATTCATTCATTGCTGAACATCAAAATGGAGTTTTAACAATTGGTGTCCCCAATGGTTTTACCAGGGCTTGGTTTGAAAACAAATTTAATAAAGAAATTTCTCAAACCTTTCACAAGGTCACCGGTAAAAAACCAACTGAAATAAAATATGTTATAAAAATAAAAGCTAAAGATAAATCTGAGACTAATAATAAAAACTTTCTTGAAGCAGATCAACATAAAACAGAAAAAGTTGAAATAACCCATAAAAAACAAACTCAATCTAATAATGATCAGCTTTGTTTGTCGGCTGGATTAAACCCAAAATATAGTTTCGACACTTTTGTGGTTGGTAAACACAACGAACTAGCCCATGCTGCTTGCTGGGCAGCTGTTCGTCGGCCCGGTGAAACATATAATCCTTTGTTTATTTATGGTGGAGTTGGTTTAGGAAAAACCCACCTATTACAAGCAATTGGTCATGAATTAATTAAATCCGGCAAAAAAGTCATATATGTAACCTCGGAAAAATTTACCAACGATTATGTTGATGCTGTTTATCATGGCAGAGGTAATGCCTTTAAAAGCGTCTATCGTAATGTTGATCTTCTGTTAATTGACGACATTCAATTTATGGCTGGTAAAGATGGCACTCAACAAGAATTTTTTCATACTTTTGATCAACTACACCGGGCCAATAAACAAATAGTAATCACCTCTGATCGACCACCTCGTAACATGAAAGCAGTGGAAGCTCGATTAATTACTCGGTTTGAATGGGGAATGGTTGCTGATATTAGTCAGCCTGATTTAGAAACCAGAATGGCTATTTTAAGCACTAAATGTCAACAAAAAGAATTTCCGCTTGAACAAGCAGTTATTCAATATATTGCTAGCAACATTAATAACAATGTTAGAGAATTAGAGGGTGCCCTAAATAGAATTATGGGTTTTTGTCAGTTTCACAATCGAAAACCTGATTTATCAATTGCTCAACAAGTTCTAAAAGATTTTTTTGTTTCTATCCAATCAAACAACCTATCTAATCCTCAAAAAATATTAGAAGCGGTTGCTAGTTTTTATAATATTGGGCTAGGTGATTTAACTGGTAAAAGTCGTAAAAAAGAATTAGTTGGCCCCCGACAAATAGCCATGTATTTATTAAGAACCAAACTTAACTCCTCCTTTCCAGCAATTGGTCAAGAATTAGGTGGTCGTGATCATACAACCGCCATGCATGCTTGTAATAAAATAGAGGCCGATTTAAAAAATAATCAAAAAATTAAACAAGATTTAGAACAAATTGCCCAATCAATTACTTCAACTTATTAGTTGTTCATAAGTTGTTCATAAGTTGTTCACAAGTCAAAAATATCCACACAATAATTATTGATTTAAAAATTATCCACCCACCGTCAACCTCTTAACCAATAATTAAGCACAGTCTAATTAAAAAAATTTAAACCAAAATTAAACATAAAAAA
>Ga0265293_10007023_pt1 | contig 17612 bp, 15 predicted proteins | sample Munlanlewell138R_FD_192505 | JGI IMG/M metagenome (GOLD analysis project Ga0265293, IMG submission 192505) | Leachate microbial communities from a municipal landfill in Southern Ontario, Canada - Leachate well 138R | ecosystem: Engineered > Solid waste > Landfill > Unclassified | place: Canada...
CGCACCGTGGCCACGTCGTCGCGGCTGCCGATAATGCCCTCGGTGAGCAGAAAGCCCTGCGCCAGTTCGACATCCGAGCCGGGGGTGCGCATGGTCACGGTGAGCGGGGTGCCGCCCAGCCGGATCTCCAACGGCTCCTCGACCACCAGCGTGTCGGGGCGCTCGGTGATCTGCTCGGAGGACAGATGCGCGATCCGCCGCCGAGTGGTTACCCGCCCCATGCCGACCCCGCGGCCGGTTCCAGGCGGATCACCACGGCCTTGGACGCCGGCGTATTCGATTTGGCCGCAGTGTGATCCAGCGGCACCAGCGGATTGGTCTCGGGGTAGTAGGCCGCGGCGTTGCCCATCGGCGTGGAGAACGGCACCACCAGGAAATCCTTGGCGCGCCGTTCCTGCAGCGACCCGTCGTCCCCGGTGAACTCCGAGATCAGGTCGACGCGGGCGTCGTCGGGGATCCCCATCGCGGCGATGTCGTTGGGGTTGACGAACACCACCCGGCGTCCGCCCTTCACGCCGCGGTAGCGGTCGTCGAGGCCGTAGATGGTGGTGTTGTACTGGTCGTGGCTGCGCAGCGTCTGCAGCACCAGCCGCCCCGGCGGGATGGGCACCCACTCCAGTGGATTGACCGCGAAGTTGGCCTTGCCTGTGACGGTGGGGAATTCGCGCGAATCCCGCGGCGGGTGGGGCAGCTGGAAGCCGTCGGGCTGGCGGACCCGGGTGTTGTAGTCGGCGCAGCCGGGGACCACGTCGGCGATCGCGTCGCGGATCCGGTCGTAGTCCTCGACGAAGGATTCCCACGGCACCGGATGCTCGGGACCGAGCACGGTGCGGGCCAGCTGGCAGACGATGGCGACCTCGCTGCGCAGTTGGTCGCTGGCCGGCCGTAGCCGCCCGCGGGACAGGTGCACCATGGACATCGAATCCTCCACGGACACCAGCTGTTTGCCGCCGGCCTGGACGTCGCGGTCGGTGCGGCCCAGGGTGGGCAGGATCAGCGCGGTGCGCCCGTGCACCACGTGGCTGCGGTTGAGCTTGGTCGAAACCTGCACGGTCAGTTCGCAATTGCGCAGCGCGGCCTCGGTGACCTCGGTGTCCGGCGAGGCCGAGACGAAGTTGCCGCCCATCGCCAGGAACGTCTTGGCCTGGCCGTCGCGCATGGCGCGGATGGCCTCGACCGTGTCGTAGCCGTGCTTGCGCGGTGTGGTGATGCCGAATCGGCTGTCCAGGGCGTCGTGGAACGCCGTGGGCATCTTCTCCCAGATGCCCATCGTCCGGTCGCCCTGCACGTTGGAATGCCCGCGCACCGGGCAGACGCCGGCGCCGGGCTTGCCGATCATGCCGCGCATCAACAACACGTTGGTGGCCTCGCCGATGGTCGCCACCGCGTGCCGGTGCTGGGTCAGGCCCATCGCCCAGCAGAACACGGTGCGCTGCGAGGCGATGAGCATCTGCGCGACGCGTTCGAGCTGCGCGCGGGGGACGCCGGTGGCCTCGGTGACAGTGTCGAGGTCGACCGCGCGGGTCTGCGCCTCGTACTCGGCGAAACCGGCGCAGTGCTCGTCGATGAACGCCCGATCGAGGACGGTGCCGGTTTTGTCATGGGCCTCGAGCAGCAGCTTGCCCAGCCCCGCGAACAGCGCCATGTCACCGCCGAGGCGGATCTGCACGAACTCGTCGGCGATGGACACCCCGCCGCCGACCACGCCGTGGAACTTCTGCGGATCCTTGAACCGCATCAGGCCGGCCTCCGGCAGCGGGTTGACGGCGATGATCTTCGCGCCGTTGGCCTTGGCCTTCTCCAGCACCGACAGCATGCGGGGGTGGTTGGTGCCGGGGTTCTGGCCGGCGATCAGGATGCAGTCGGCGTGTTCGAGGTCGAGCACGCTGACCGACCCCTTGCCGACGCCGATCGACTCGGTCAGCGCGGTCCCCGAGGACTCGTGGCACATGTTGGAGCAGTCCGGCAGGTTGTTGGTGCCGAAGCTGCGCACCAGCAGCTGGTAGAGGAACGCGGCCTCGTTACTGGTGCGGCCCGAGGTGTAGAACACCGCCTGATCGGGATGGTCGAGCGCGTTGAGGTGCTCGGCGATCAACCGGTAGGACTCGTCCCAGGAGATGGGGCGGTAGTGGGTGTCGCCGGGGCGCAGCACCACGGGATGGGTCAGGCGGCCCTGCTGGGAGAGCCAGTACTCGGGCTTGGCGGCGAGGTCGGCCACCGAATGGGCGGCGAAGAACTCCGGGCCGACGGTGCGCTTGGTCGCCTCCTCGGCGACGGCCTTGGCGCCGTTCTCGCAGAACTCGGCGGGCCGGCGGCCGCCCGGCTCCTCGGGCCACGCGCAGCCCGGGCAGTCGTAGCCGTGCCGCTGGTTGAGCCGCGTCAGGGTGGCGGCGGTGCGGACCAGCCCCATCTGTTCCCAGCCGCGGCGCAACGCCACCAGTACCGCTTTGACGCCGGCGGCTTCGCTCGCCCGCTGCGTGACGACGACGTCGTGTTCGTCGAAATCGGCGTTGACGTGGGAATGCTTGGGCCTGCTCATGTGTCCAGCCTAAGCAGCAGTGCAAACGGAACGGGTTACGGGCACAGCACTGCATTAGGCAAGCTAAGATATCCACCATGAAGGCAGTCACGATTGCGCTTGCCGCTGTAGCTGTGGCACTGGGTTTGGCCGCGCCGGCGAACGCTGATCCGGACACCGACTTCACCAATGCGCTGCATACTCACGGCATCTACGGGCAGAAGGATTACAACGCCTGGATCGCCAAAATTGCTTGCAAACGCCTTGACCGCGGTTTGGACAAGGACGCTTTCGCATCGGCGGAGTTCGTCTCGGATCAGCTGAACCGAGACACCAGCACCGAGCAGGCTTGGCAGTTCCTCGGTTTGGCCATCCCGATCTATTGCCCGGCCAAGCAGTACGTCCTGCAGCAGGCCGCCGGGCAGCCCGTTGCCCCGCCCGCTGACCCGTCGGGACCGGCCCTGCCCGCTGAGCAAGCCGGCTGACCGTCCTTTTCAACCGTCTGGAGACGTGATGTTCAACCTCAAGCGATCCAAGCTCTGGCTGCGCGCGGGAGTCGGCGCGCTGGCCACCGGCGCCGTCCTGGCGACCACGCCCGCCCTCGCCGCCGCTGATTCGACGGACAACTACCCGATCCCCAATCGGATGCTGAAGACCACGTGCACCGTGGACCAGTACATGGCCGCGGCCCGCGACACCAGCCCGGTGTACTACGAGCGCTACATGATCGACTACAACAACCGGCCCGCCGACGTCCAGCAGGGCGCCCGCGACCGCATCTCCTGGTTCTTCTCGCTCGATTACCCGGCCCGTCGGCAGTACTCGGAGAACACCGCGACCAACGTGTACTACGAGCAGATGGCCACCCGCTGGGGCAACTGGGCCAAGTTGTTCTTCAACAACAAGGGCGTCGTCGCGCACGCCACCGACGTGTGCAACGAGTACCCGGTCTCCGATCCGTCGGTGTGGACCTGGATGCTCTGACAGCTGCAGACGAACGAAACTCCGTGGGCCTCGGCGCAAGCCGGGGCCCACGGAGTTTTTTGTGACTGCCGGGAGTCGGAGTGACTCCCGGCACCCGGAAAGCAGAACACCCTCGCCCCGGTTCGCGGGGGAGGGTGTGCCGTGGTGGAAACGCTTGCGCGCCGGCGGGTCAGCCGCCGCCGGTGACCGGGTTGGAGGTCAGCGGGATGAAGTAGCCGTTCTTCCAGATGCCCCAGCGGCCGCCCCAACCGGAGATCCAGACGACGGGTTCGCCGTTCCAGAACTCGGCAGGCTTGGGCGGGGCCCAGTGCGGCGGGATCTCGCCCGGCGGGGGCGAGGGCACCGGCGGGGGCGGCACCGGCCCGGCGACGGCCACCGCGGCACCGAGTCCCAGCGACGCCGCGGTCAGGGCGCCGGCCACCGCGAAAGCGGAAAGAGAGGTCTTGATCGAGATCATGTGCATGTCTCCTGCGTCGATGTCATCGGGTGTTCGGGGCCGGTCAGACCGATGCCGGCTCTTCGCTCTGCGGCTTGGGCCACTCCGAGGGCAGCGGCCGCTGCCGCACCCGCTGCGGCCACCAGAACCACTTGCCCAGCAGGGCCGCGATCGACGGCGTCATGAACGCGCGGATCACCAGGGTGTCGAAGAGCAGACCCATACCGATCGTCGTACCGACCTGGCCGATCACGATGAGTTCGCTGACCGCCATGGACATCATGGTGAAGGCGAACACCAACCCGGCCGACGTCACCACCGAACCGCTGCCACCCATGGCTCGGATGATGCCGGTATTGAGTCCGGCGTGTATTTCCTCCTTCATTCGGGCCACTAGTAGCAGGTTATAGTCGGCGCCCACGGCCAGCAGCACAATGATGGCCATTGGTAGCACCATCCAGTGCAATTCGATCCCGATCAGGTGCTGCCAGATCAGTACCGAGATGCCGAACGCGCTGCCCAGCGAGAAGATCACCGTGCCCACGATCACCGCCGCGGCCACGATGGCCCGGGTGATCAGCAACATGATGATGAAGATCAGGCACGCCGCGGCGATGCCGGCGATCATCAGGTCGTAGTTCGCGCCCTCCTGCATGTCCTTGAAGGTGGCCGCGGTGCCGGCGAGGTAGATCTTGGAGCCCTCCAGCGGGGTGCCCTTGACGGCCTCCTTGGCGGCGAGCTTGATCGCGTCGATGTGCTTGATGCCCTCGGGGCTCATCGGATCGCCCTCGTGGCTGATGATGAAGCGCACCGAGTGCCCGTCGGGGGACAGGAACATCTTCATGCCGCGCTTGAAGTCCGGGTTCTCGAACGTCTCCGGCGGCAGATAGAAGGAGTCGTCGTTCTTCGACTCGTCAAAGGCCTTGCCCATGGCGGTCGAGTTCTCCTGCATGGCCGACATCTGATCCTGCAGACCCTTTTGGCTCTGATACATGGTCAGCATGTAGGTCTTCATGTTCCGCATGGTCTCGATCATCGAGGGCATGAGCGCGACCATCTGGGGCATCAATTCGTCCAGGCGCTCCATGTCGGGCATGAGGTCCTGGATGTTGTCGGTCATCACGTCGATGCCGTCGAGGGTGTCGAAGATCGACCGGATGGACCAGCAGACCGGGATGTTGTAGCAGTGCGGTTCCCAGTAGAAGTAGTTGCGGATCGGCCGGAAGAAATCGTCGAAATTCGAGATGTTGTCCCGCAATTCGGCGATGTCCAACGTCATCGTCTTCATCTTGGTGACCATGCTGTGCGTGGTCTCGGCCATCTGCACGGTGATGCCCTGCATCTTCTCCATGTTGTCGATGGTCGCCTGCATGTCGTCGGCCTGCTGCAGCATGTTGGCCATCATGTCCTGCTGATACTTCTCGTTCATCTTCTGCGTCACACCCTGCATGGAGATCTGGAACGGGATGGACGTGTGCTCGATGGGAGTGCCCTGCGGACGGGTGATGGCCTGCACGCGACCGACGCCGGGCACCCGGAAGATGCTCTTGGCGATCTTGTCGATGACCAGGAAGTCCGACGGGTTGCGCAGGTCGTGATCGCTTTCGATCAGCAGCAGTTCGGGGTTCATCCGGGCCTGCGAGAAGTGCCGGTCGGCGGCCGCGTAGCCGACGTTGGCGGGCAGGTCGTCCGGCAGATACACCCGGTCGTTGTAGTTGGTGATGTAGCCCGGCAGCGTCAGCAGACCGACCAGCGACAGCGCGACGGCGGCGACCAGGATCGGACCGGGCCAGCGGACCACCGCGGCGCCGACCTTGCGCCAACCCCGCACGCGCATCGCACGTTTGGGCTCCAGCAGCTTGCCGAAGCGGCTCGCCGTGGCGATGATCGCCGAGCCCAGGGTCAGGCCGGTCAGGACCACCACCGTCATGCCGATCGCGAGCGGCACGCCGAGGGTCTGGAAGTACGGCATCCGGGTGAAGTGCAGGCAGAACATCGCGCCGGCGATGGTCATGCCCGAGCCCACGATGACGTGGGCCGTGCCCCGGAACATGGTGTAGTACGCCTGTTCTCGGTCCTCGCCGGCGGAACGGGCTTCCTGATATCGGCCGGTCAGGAAGATGCCGTAGTCCGTCGACAACGCGATCGCCAACGTCACCAACAGGCTGGTGGCGAACGTGGAGAGCCCGATGATCTCGTGATAGCCGAGGAAGGCCACCACGCCGCGCGCCGACATCAGTGACAGCACGACGATGACCAGCGTCAGGAGCACGGTGGTGATCGACCGGTAGACCAGCAGCAGCATCGTGATGATCACGACGAAGGTCAGCGCCTCGATCGTGCGCAGGCTGCGGTCACCGGCGATCTGCTGATCGGCCGCCAAGGCGGCGGGCCCGGTGACGTAGGCCGCCACGCCCTCGGGTGCCTCCACGCCGGCGACGATGTCCTGGACGGCCTCGATGGACTCGTTGGCCAGCGCCTCGCCCTGATTGCCCGCGGTGTAGACCTGCACGTAGGCGGCCTTGCCGTCGGGGCTCTGCGCGCCGCTGGCGGTCAGCGGGTCGCCCCAGAAATCCTGTACGTGCTCGATGTGCTTGGTGTCGGCCTCGAGGCGGTCGATGATCTCGTCGTAGTAGTCGTGCGCGGCGTCGCCGAGTTGGTCCTCGCCCTCGAGCACGATCATCGCCGAGCTGTTGGAGTCGAACTCCTCGAAGACCTGACCGACGCGCTTCATGGCGATCACCGACGGCGCATCGTCGGGCGACATCGACACCGACCGCATTTGCCCGACCGTCTCGAGCTGCGGCACCGAGACGTTCAGGACGACGATCAGCGCGACCCAGCCGAGGATGACCGGCACCGCCATCGTGCGGATGCCCCGCGCGAGGCGACTGCGGGTGTCGGTCACCGCCGCGAAGGAGTCGGTGGGGGCGTCGTTGGAACTCATGCAGATTTCACCAAGCAGAAGGTCTGGGCGCTCACGCCGGTGGTGGTCTTCTCGTCCTTGATCTCGTCATCGACGGTGATCCGGCAGGTGATCGAGCTGCTGTCGCCCTGGGCCACGACGTTGGGGAACACCGACGGGGCGGTGGACTCCAGCCGCAACGTCCAGGGCAGGCTGGCGCCGTCCACGCGCTGGGGCTCGGCGTCCAGGTCCAGGTAGTTGATGTCGGCGTAGGTCCCGTTGCCCCAGACCTCGTAGGTCACGACCTTGGGGTCGAAGGGCTCGGTGTCCTCGATCGGGGTGGAGACGCCGATGTCGTCCTGGGCGCCGAAGAAGGTGCGGATGCGGGACACCGTCAGGCCGCCTACCACCAGGACTATTACGATGACCAGAGGGATCCAGACGCGCTTCAGCAGACTGAACATAGGACTCCCCAGACCGTTGGCCGTGCCACATGCACCCTTACGTCGGTATTTGCTTCGATGATTCACCGCAGATTAGCCCCGTTAACGGACCCGTTAGACCATATAACAGAGTTGCAGGGCAATCCTAGGCACCTTCCCGAGGTAGGTAAGGATGCCGTAACTTCAGTCGCAGATTTCTCCGTGCGCTGGGCGTTTAACGAGCGCCGAGGCGCCAAAAGCGGAGGACGTCACATGCGGGCTCAAATGTGATCTGTCTCACAAAACGACATATTTTGGACTCGTGTCGCGTGGTAAAAAAGTTTGCTGGCGGAGTCATTCGGGGGTATCCCGGAGTGCCAACTCCACCGATTCGGTCCGGCCGGATTCCAGTGACCGCACCCCGGCGGCGCACACCGCCGCCGCGGCATAACCATCCCAGGCGCCCGGCCCGTCGGCGTAATCCCCGGTCCGGGCACCGGCCGCGACGGCATCGACCCACCGCTGCATCTGGGTGTCGTAGGCGGCCCTGAACCGCGCGCGGAAATCGGCGGCGATGCCGCCGCCCCAGCGCCCGTCGGCGCTCTTGCGCACCAGGCCAACCGCCAGGCCGATCAGCGCCGAACCCCGTTCGCCCACTACCTCCGTGCGCACCTCGTAACCGACGCCGGTGGTGACGAACAGTTCCACGTCCACGTACCTGCCCGAGGTGGTCCGCAGGATGGCGATCTGCGGATCCTGCAGCCCGGCCGGGGCGCCGGGGTTGGTGGCGGGCCGCACGATCTGGATCGAGGTGATCTCCTCGTCGAGCAGGAAGCGCGCGACGTCGACCTCGTGGACCAGCGAGTCGCGGACCACCATCGCCGAATCGAAGCCCGCGTGCACGTCCCGGTTGCGGTGCACACAGTGCATCAGCAGGGGACGGCCGAGTTCGCCGGCGTCCAGCGCGGCCTTGAGTTGGCGGTACTCGTCGTCGAAGCGCCGCATGAACCCGACCTGGATCAGCCGCACGCCCAGGGCCGCCTCCCGGCGGACGACGTCCAGCGCGGTGTCCAGATCGGTGGTCAGCGGCTTCTCGCACAGCACGGGCTTGCGGTGCTGCAGGCAGGCCAGCAGTTGCTCGTGGTGGGCGGGGCCCGGGCTGGCCAGCACCACCGCGTCCACCCCGGGATCGGCGATGGCGGCCAGCGGGTCCTCGACGGCCCGGCAGCCCGGGATCGTCGCGGCCAGTTGTGCGGCCTTGGCCGGCAGGTGGTCGTTGACCACCGCGACGCGGGCGCCGGAGGTCGTGGCGCTCAGGCGCGCGACGTGGTCGGCGCCCATGACCCCGACACCGATCACCGCGACCCGCAGATCCGCCTTCGGTGCGGTCATCCCCGTCAGCCCTCGGTCGGCGTGATCAGCGGCCGTTGGACGCGCTTCCAGTCGGCGTAGCGCGCCTGGGCGCGTTGGGTGGACTCGAGCGTGGAGACCTCGCTGACCGGGACGTCCCACCACGAATTACTGTCCGGCGCAGTCACCTTCGGGTCGGTCTCGACGTGGATCACCGTCGTGCGCTCGGCGGCCTTGGCCGTCTTGACGGCGGCGGTGAACTCGGCGGCGGTGCGCACCCGGATGACATCGGCGCCCAGGCTGGCCGCGTTGGCGGCGAGGTCGACGGGAAGTTTGTCGCCGTCGAGGCGGCCGTCGTCGGCGCGGTAGCGGTAGGCGGTGCCGAACCGTTGGGAGCCCAGCGATTCCGACAGTCCGCCGATGGACGCGAAGCCGTGGTTCTGCACCAGCACCCCGATGATCTTGACGCCCTCCTGCACGGCGGTCGCCAGTTCGGTGGCCATCATCAGATACGAGCCGTCGCCGACCATGACGAACACGTCGCGATCGGGGGCGGCCAGGCGCACCCCGATCCCGCCGGCGATCTCGTATCCCATGCAAGAGAAGCCGTATTCGACGTGGTAGCCCTTGCGGTCACGGGTGCGCCACAACTTGTGCAGGTCACCGGGCATCGATCCGGCGGCGCACACCACCACGTCGCGCGGGTCGGACAGCGTGTTGACCAGCCCGATGACCTGGTTCTGGTTCAGCGGCGCGTCGTCGCTGACCCGGACCGCGGCGTCGACGGTGGCGTTCCACTCGTCGACCAGTTCGGCGGTGCGCGTGCGGTATTCGGCGCTCACCGCGTGGCCGGCCAGGGCTTCGCTCAACGCCTCGAGCGCCTCGCGTGCATCGGCGACGACGGACAGGCCGCCCTGCTTGACCGCATCGAGTGAGGCCACATTGATGTTGACGAAGCGCACGTCGGGATTGTTGAACGCGGTCCGCGAGGCGGAGGTGAAGTCGCTGTAGCGGGTGCCGATGCCGATGACGACGTCGGCCTGGGCGGCCAGGGCGTTGGCGGCGGTGGTGCCGGTGGACCCGATGGCGCCGACGGACTGCGGGTGATCGTGCGGCAGGGATCCCTTGCCGGCCTGCGTCTCGCTGACGGGGATGCCGGTGCGGGCGGCGAGGCCGGCCAGGGCCTCGTCGGCGTCGGCGTAGATGACCCCGCCGCCGGCGACGATCAGCGGCGCGGTGGCCGACCGGATGAGGTCGGCGGCGCGGTCGAGCACCGCGCGCTCGGGCAGCGGCCGCCCGACGTGCCAGGTGCGCTCGGCGAACAGCGAGACCGGCCAGTCGAACGCCTCCGCCTGGACGTCCTGCGGCAAAGCCACTGTCGCGGCGCCGGTTTCGCTCGGGTCGGTGAGCACCCGCATGGCGCCCAGCAGCGCGGCGGGCAGCTGCTCGGGGCGCCATACCCGGTCGAAGTAGCGCGACAGCGGCTTGAAGGCGTCGTTGACGGTGATGTCGCCGCTGCCGGGCAACTCCAGTTCCTGCAGCACCGGCGCGCTGACGCGGGTGGCGAAGGTGTCCGACGGCAGCAGCAGCACCGGCAGCCGGTTGATGGTGGCCAGGGCCGCGCCGGTGAGCATGTTGGTGGAGCCCGGTCCGACGCTGGCGGTCGCGGCCCAGGCCTGCAGCCGGTCGCGCTGGCGCGCGTAGGCGACCGCGCTGTGCACCATGGCCTGTTCGTTGCGGCCCAGCACGTATCGCAGCCCCGGCGCGGTCCCGGCGGCGTGGGCCTCGACCTCGTCCTGCAGCAGCGCCTGCCCGATGCCGGCGACGTTGCCGTGGCCGAAGATGCCGAAGCAACCGGCGAAGAACCGGTGCCGGGCGCCGTCGCGCTCGACGTACTGGTTGGCCAGGAAGCGGACCGTGGCCTGGGCGACGGTGAGCCGGATCCGGGGTTCGGTGTCGGCGAGCTTGTCGGCGGATTTCGGCGCGGTGGAAACCACGGTCATGCTCCTCGGGTGCCGGCTGCGGTGAAGGGGAGACGCGGGTCGACCTGCTGGTGTTCCCAGCTGCCGCGCAGCCAGGTGTGGTCCGGGTCGTCGCAGATCCGCCACGCCCGCTCGGGCCCGGAACCGGCCATCACGTTGAGGTAGTACATGTGGTGGCCCGGTGCGGCGATCGACGGCCCGTGGTAGCCGTGCGGCACCAGCACCACATCCCCGGAGCGCACCTCCTCGAGCACCTCGATGGGGCGTTGCGGCGTGCCGTACACCCGGTGGTAGCCGAAACCCGGTGTGCCGGCGGGACTGTCGTCGATCTCGAAGTAGTAGATCTCCTCGAGCTGGGTCTCCACCTCGGTGTTCTCGTCATGTTTGTGGGCCGGGTAGCTCGACCAGTTCCCGCCCGGGGTGATCACCTCGCAGGCGATCAGCGAGTCGGCCTCGAAGGCGGTCGCGGTGCCGAAGTTGTGCACCTGGCGGCTGCAGTTGCCCGCGCCGCGCAACTCGACGGCCACGTCGGCCGCGGCCACCCGACGGTTGGGGAACGACGCGGTGGCCCGGGCGCCGCAGATAGCGAAGCGGCCGGTGCCGGCCAGCGTGTAGCTGCGGTCGATGCCGAGATAGACCATGTCGGCGGGGCCGTCGAACACCGAGGCGCGCGGCGACAGTTCGAAGATTTCGCCGTCGCAGTGCACCGAGCCGCCGCCGGCCAGCGGCAGGATCATCACCTCGGTGCCGCCCGTGTGCAGTCGGATCTCCTGCGGCGCGGGGAATTCCACCACCTGCAGGCTGGATTCGGCCCAGCCCGCCGAGGCCGGGGTGATGTCGACCAGGTACGGCGCACCGGCGGTCTCGGCGGCGCTGCCGGCGGGAATGTAGAGCTTGCTGTGCACGGGTTACCTCACCATCGCCACGGCGGTGGCCACCGCGGAACTCACGTCGTCATCGGGCGGATACAGCAGGGTTCGGCCGACGATCAGGCCGCGCACCGACGGCAGGGCCAGTGCCTTCTCCCAACTGGCGAAGGCCTGGTCGGGGTCGGTGGGGTCGCCGCCGAGCAGCAGCGTCGGCAGCGTCGTGGCGGCCATCACGCGGTCCATCTCCTCGACGACGGGCAGCTTCATCCAGGTATAGGCCGACGTCGACCCGAGCCCCTGGGCGATGTGCACCGACTTGATGACGGCATCCGGGCTCAGATCGTTGCGGACCTTGCCGTTGACCCGGCTGGACAGGAACGGCTCGAGCATCGCGATCAGGCCGCGCTCGGCGAGTTCGTCGACGGCCCGCGCGCACGCCGCCATGGTCGCCACGGTGCCCGGATCATCGAGATCGATGCGGCACAGCATCTTTCCGCCGTTCATCTTGGCGACGGCGGTGGAGGCGGCGGTGGCCCCGGTCATCCGGTCGTCGAGTTCGAAACTGGACCCGGCCAACCCGCCGCGGTTGAACGACGAGAACACCACCTTGTCCTCGAGCGCGCCCAGCAGCACCAGGTCGTCGAGGATATCGGCGGTGGCCAGCACGCCGTCGACGCCGGGGTCGGCCAGTGCGGCGCGCAACCGGTCCAGCAGGTCGGTCCGGCTGTTCATCGCGGTCGGTCGGTTCCCGACGGACAGGGCGCCGCGGGCGGGGTGGTCGGCTGCGACGATCATCAGGCGCCCGTTGCCGCGGGAGACCGGGCGGGTGGTCCGGGCCTGCCAGGCTCGGGCGATGGCGCCGGGGTCCTGCGCGCGCAGGTCGGTGAGGTCCGCGTAGCTGGTGGCATCAGGCATTGGCGGCCTCCGCGGCGGTGCCGGCCAGCGCGGCCACCTCGTCGGCGGTCGGCATGGCGGTGGAGCATTCCAGCCGGGAGGCGACGATCGCGCCGGCGGCGTTGGCGTGGCGCAACGTCTTGTCCAGCGGCCAGTCGCGCAGCAGTCCGTGAATCAGGCTGCCGCCGAAGGCATCCCCGGCGCCCAGGCCGTTGACCACGTCCACCTCGTTGGGTGCCACCGTCACGGCCTCGTGCTTGGTCTTGCCCAGCACCCCGCGCGGGCCCTGCTTGACGATCGCCAGTTCCACGCCCAGGTCCAGCAGCGCGTCGGCGGCCTTGTCGGGTTCGGTTTCGCCGACCGCGATCTCGCACTCCTCGCGGTTGCCGACCGCCACGGTGACGAACTGCAGCGCGCGCTGCACCTGGGTGGTGGCCTCGGCGGCGCTCGCCCAGAACATCGGGCGGTAGTCGAGGTCCAGCACCGTCAGCGGTGCGCGGCCGCGGGCCTCCCACGCCGCGAAATGCGCGCCGCGGCTGGGCTCTTTGCTCAGACCGGTCACCGTGGACCAGTACAGGCGGGCTGCGCGGACGGCGGCCAGGTCGAGCTCGTCGGCGCGGATCTGCAGGTCGGGGGCCGACGGCTTGCGGTAGAAGTACAGCGGGAAGTCATCCGGCGGGAAGATCTCGCAGAACGTCACCGGGGTGGGGTACTGGGCGTGCGTGCTCACGTAGGAGTTGTCCACACCGAGGCGGGCGAGTTCGGCGCGGACGAACCGGCCGAACGGATCGTCGCCGACCCCGGAGATCAGCGCGCTGCGGTTGCCGAGTCGCGCGGCGGCCACCGCGACGTTGGCCGCGCTGCCGCCCAAGAACTTTCCGAACGATTCGACGTCCTCGAGGCCGACTCCGACCTGCAGTGGGTAGACGTCGACGCCGCTGCGACCGATGGCGAGGACGTCATGGGGCGGGGTGGATGAAGCAGTCAAGGCTGACTCCCTGGTGCAAGTGGTGCGTGCCGGTACGCCACACCGATGGTGCCGAGCGCACCGGCGTCTCGCTATCGACTGTGCTATCCGATCCCGCCCATGTCAAGACTTTGTTCTGACATTCTTACTTGCAGTCAATGCCATGTAATCTGAATCGCACCGCCGGGCGACGCCGGCGCGGGCCGGCCGAGAGGAATGGGAGCCAGGGTGCCCACGATGCTGCAGATCGACCTGGACCGGTCGAGTCCGGTGCCGCTGTACTTCCAGGTCGCGCAGGTTTTCGAGAAGGCCATCATGGATGGCGTGCTCAAGCCGGGGGAGCGGTTCGAGAACGAACTCGCCCTTGCCGATCGGCTCAACCTGTCGCGGCCCACCACCCGCCGGGCCATCCAGGAACTCGTCGACAAGGGTCTGCTGGTGCGCAAGCGCGGCGTCGGCACGCAGGTGGTGCAGGCCCCGGTGCACCGTCCCGTCGAATTGACCAGTCTCTACGACGATCTCGCGCGCGCCGGTCAGGAACCCGCGACGCGGGTGCTGGACTATGCCGTGGGCCCGGTGGCCGACGACGTGGGCGCGCAGCTGAACCTGGCGGCCGGCACCGAGGTGGTCACCGTGCGCCGGTTGCGCTTCTCCGGCGGGCAGCCGTTGGCGTTGATGACCAACCATCTGCCGGTCAACCTGGCCCCGGAGCGCGAGGAACTCGAGCGCTCGGGGCTGTATCAGGCACTGCGGTCCCGCGGCGTGCACATTCGGTTGGCGCGCCAACGGATCGGGGCCAAGTCCGCCGATCGCGACGAGGCCAAGCTGCTCGACGAGAAGCCCAAGGCCCCGTTGCTGGTGATGGAGCGCACCGCCTTCGACGACTCGGGCCGCGCGGTCGAGTACGGCAGCCATGTCTATCGGGCCTCGCGCTACTACTTCGACACCACGCTCGTGGACCGCTGACGCTTTTCTTTGATAAGCGGTCCTAATGTCAGAACAAAGTCTTGACTTTCAGGTGTGAGCGGTATTACATCGACGCCATAGGCCGTGTCGCTTGCTGCTTGATGTCCTGCTTGATGTCGGAGAACCGCAAGCCCCGCGGCGATGTCGAGGACATGGACGAGGAGAGACAATGACGTTGAGTCGGCTCGTGGCGGCAATCGGGGCCGGGGTGCTGCTCGTGGGCATGACCGCGTGCTCCAGCACCGGGGGCAAGCCCGATACCAGCGGCGGCGGCATGGGGGCCGGCACCGCCGACACCCCACGGATGAAGATCGCCATGATCACCCACGAGGTCCCCGGCGACTCGTTCTGGGACCTGGTGCGCAAGGGCGCGGAGACCGCGGCCAAGAAGGACAACATCGAACTGCTCTACTCGGCCGATCCGGAGGCGCCCAACCAGGCCAACCACGTGCAGTCCGCGGTCGACAGCGGGGTCGACGGCATCGCCGTGACGCTGGCCAAGCCGGACGCCATGCGCCCGGCGGTACGCAACGCGACGGGCAAGAACATCCCGGTGGTCGCCTTCAACGCCGGTCAGGACGCCTGGCTGGACATGGGGGTCACCCAGTACTTCGGGCAGGACGGCTTCATCGCCGGGCAGGAGGCCGGCAAGCGCCTCGCGAACGACGGTGCCCAGAAGGTCATCTGCGTGATCCACGAACAGGGCCACGTCGACCTCGAAGCCCGCTGCGCCGGTGTGCGGGACGCGTTCCCCGCCGTCGAGACGCTCAACGTCAACGGCAAGGACATGCCCTCGGTGGAGTCGACCATCACCGCCAAGCTGCGCCAGGATCCCGCGGTGGACACCGTGCTCGCCCTCGGCGCGCCCTACGCGCTGACCGCGGTGCAGTCGGTGGGCAATGCCGGCAGCAACGCCCAGGTCGCCACCTTCGACACCAACGCCGCGCTCGTCGACGCCATCCGCAACGGCGACATCCAGTGGGCCGTCGACCAGCAACCGTTCCTGCAGGGTTACCTGGCCGTCGACTCGCTCTGGCTCTACCTCAACAACGGCAACGTGATCGGCGGCAACCAGCCGACGTTCACCGGGCCGGCGTTCATCGACGCGACCAACATCGAGGACGTCGCCGAGTACGCGAAGGCGGGAACCCGCTGATGAGCACTCAGGCCGAGGTCAACCTCAGCAACCGCCAGGTGGTGCACGACGAACGGGTCAAGGAGCAGAACAAGCTGCAGCGCTTGATCATTCGACCCGAGATGGGCGCCCTGGTGGGCGCGGTCGCGATCTTCGTGTTCTTCCTGATCGTCGCGCCGCCGTTCCGTTCCCCGGAGTCGCTGGCCACCGTGCTGTATGCCAGTTCGACGATCGGGATCATGGCCGTCGGCGTCGGTCTGCTGATGATCGGCGGCGAGTTCGACCTGTCGGCCGGCGTCGCGGTCACCACGAGTTCGCTGGCCGCCTCGATGCTCTGCTACAACCTGCACCTGAACCTGTGGACCGGGGCGGCGCTGGCGCTGGTGGTCTCGCTGGCCGTCGGGTTCTTCAACGGGTACATGGTGATGAAGACCAAGATCCCGTCGTTCCTGATCACGTTGAGTTCGTTCCTGATGCTCACCGGCATCAACCTGGCGGTGACCAAACTGGTCAGCGGTCAGGTGGCCACCCCCAGCGTCTCGGACATGCAGGGATTCGACTCCGGCCGAACCATTTTCGCCTCGTCGCTGCCCATCGGTCCGGTCTCGGTGCGGGTCACCGTGCTGTGGTGGATCCTGTTCGCGCTGATCGCCACCTACGTGCTGTTCAAGACCCGGATCGGCAACTGGATCTTCGCCGTCGGCGGCAACCAGGACAGCGCGCGTGCGGTCGGCGTGCCGGTGACCAAGGTCAAGATCGGGTTGTTCATGGCCGTCGGCTTCTGCGCCTGGTTCGTCGGGATGCACCTGCTGTTCTCGTTCGACACCATCCAGTCCGGCCAGGGCATCGGCAACGAGTTCTTCTACATCATCGCCGCGGTCATCGGTGGCTGCCTGCTGACCGGCGGGTACGGCACCGCGATCGGCACGCTGATCGGCGCGTTGATCTTCGGCATGACCAACCAGGGCATCGTCTACGCCGGGTGGAACCCCGACTGGTTCAAGTTCTTCCTGGGCGCCATGTTGTTGTTCGCGGTGATCGCCAACAACGCCTTCCGGAACTACGCGACCAAGCGCTAGGAGACAGAGCATGAGTACCACCGCGGAAGCCCCCACCGCCGACTCGTCCTCCGGTGCCGAGGTGCCGCTGGTCGAACTCCGGGGTGTCGGCAAGAGCTACGGCAACATCATCGCGCTCAAGGACATCAACCTGCGCGTGGGCGCCGGCGAGGTGACCGGCGTGCTCGGCGACAACGGCGCGGGTAAGTCCACGCTGATCAAGATCATCGCCGGATTGCACAAGCCCACCGAGGGCCAGCTGCTCGTCGACGGCAAGCCCACCGAGTTCAACTCGCCCAAGGACGCGCTGAAGGTCGGCATCGCCACGGTCTATCAGGACCTGGCCGTGGTGTCCCTGATGCCGGTGTGGCGCAACTTCTTCCTGGGCAACGAGCTGCGCAAGAAGGGCTTCCTGAAGTCCTTGGACATCAACGGCATGCGCGCCACGACCATCTCGGAGCTCAAGAAGATGGGCATCGACCTGCCCGACGTCGACGCGCCGATCGGTTCGCTGTCCGGCGGTCAGCGGCAGTGCGTGGCGATTGCCCGCGCGATCTTCTTCGGGGCGCGCGTGCTGATCCTCGACGAGCCCACCGCGGCGCTGGGCGTCAAGCAGTCCGGCATGGTGCTGCGCTACATCACCGCCGCCAAGGAACAGGGTTTCGGCGTCATCTTCATCACGCACAACCCGCACCACGCGCACATGGTCGGCGACCATTTCGTGCTGCTCAACCGCGGCCAGCAGAAGCTGGATTGCAGCTTCGGGGAGATCACGCTGGAACAGCTGACCCAGGAGATGGCCGGCGGGAACGAACTCGAGGCCCTCAGCCACGAACTCGGCCGCACCTAGGCCGCACGTAGGTCGCACTAAACGTCTCCCGCGAGAGTGCGCGTCCCCGGCCGACACGCCGCGCCAAATCCCGGGTTTGCGCACCTTCGCGGGCCTGTAACCAGGCCTGTCACGAATCTGTCATAGATCACGGCCGGTTAAGAATCCGACCGGGGGTCTAAGAAAACCGTTCGCCGACGGCGAATTCGGGGGCCCTTCGGCCGCGAATTGAGGTCCAACTCACGCCGCCGGGGTGTAACGCCCACAACCGCTGACGCGCGCCGCAATTCGGCTGGG
>Ga0265293_10007025_pt1 | contig 17608 bp, 17 predicted proteins | sample Munlanlewell138R_FD_192505 | JGI IMG/M metagenome (GOLD analysis project Ga0265293, IMG submission 192505) | Leachate microbial communities from a municipal landfill in Southern Ontario, Canada - Leachate well 138R | ecosystem: Engineered > Solid waste > Landfill > Unclassified | place: Canada...
CAAACTTTCGTCTTTAGCGTTAAATGCCTCTACTGCACGATTTAACAGTAAGCGTACATTTTTGTACCTTAAATAAGACTGTACCTCGCAAGCGGAATCATAGTCTAGTGTGCCAAGAATATGGTTTGTAACCTCTACAATCGTAACAGCAACCCCTAAACGCATTAGGTTTTCTGCCATTTCAACACCTATGAATCCGCCGCCCACTATCACCGCCGTTTTAGCACGGTTAGCTTTGATAAACTCTTCTATGCGGTACGCATCGGGAATCGTGCGCAAGGTAAAAATTCGCTCATCTCTTATGCCCTCTATGGGCGGCAAAATAGGCTCTGCCCCGGGGGAAAGTATGAGTTTATCATAACTCTCGGCATATGTGCCGTCTTTTGTGCGCACTTTTACTGTCTTGTTTTGGGCATCTATTGCCACTGCCTCGCTTTGCACACGGACATCAACATTAAAACGCTGCCCAAACCTCTCGGGAGTTTGCAAGGTTAGCTGTCTTTTCTCGGTGATTTCTCCGCCAATATAATAAGGCAAGCCGCAGTTTGCATAGGAGATATATTCTCCACGCTCAAGCATGATAATTTCTGCCCTTTCGTCCAATCTTCTAAGCCTGGCCGCTGCTGATGCGCCGCCCGCCACTCCACCTATGATGACTACCTTCATTAGCTCCTCCCCAAAACAGGTTTGTTACGATATCATTGCAAGAATTTCTGCGTTTGTTACGATATCATTGCAAGAATTTCTGCCTTACGGCGCAACCCTACCACCTTTTTGGTTATCTTGCCTTCTTTTACTACCAAGAGCGTGGGTATGCTCATAATACCAAAAGATTGCGCAAGGGAAGGTTGCTCGTCAATATTGACTTTGGCGACTTTGGCGTGTTGTACCTCTTTGGCTATCTCGTCTACTATTGGACCAACAGCACGGCAGGGTGCGCACCACGGCGCCCAAAAATCAATAAGCACAGGTTTGTCCGAGGAAAGCACCTCGTCTTTAAAGTTATCTTTTGTCAAATTAATTACCACAGACATTTTTACCTCCTTGTATACCTAAAAAGTATACTCTCATTATATAGTCAAGCAAAAAAAACTTCTGTAACAATGTCACACAACTAACCCCCGAGCATTAAAAAACCGAAACAATTAAAAAATTTATATAAAACTTATATATATTATATCATTAAAATGTACCAATTTCAATGGTGAATTTATTGGTATATATGGGAAATTTGCAGGTTTTGCGGGTTTTTTATAAAAGTTACAAAAGAGTAAAATCATTTGAGTTGTATATTAGTTTATAGTATAATTAATAATCATAATTAATAAAAAAATTGCGGGAACGGGATATTTTTTTGAACAACATCATATCAGTTAAAAACGCAACCTTTGCTTACAAGACCGAAAATACCTTTTCAAGAGGGGTGCAAAACATCAACCTCAATATTGAAAGGGGAAGTTTTGTTGCGCTTGTAGGGCATAATGGGAGCGGCAAGTCCACTCTTGCCAAACTGTTTAACGGCTTTCTCATTCCCGATGAGGGGGAAGTGCTTGTCAAGGGCATTAGTACAACAGACGAGGATAAAATTTTTGATATCCGCAGCGCAGTTGGTATGGTGTTTCAAAACCCCGACAACCAAATGGTTGCATCAATAATAGAGGATGATTTGGCATTCGGTCCAGAAAACCTAGGGATAGCACGGGATGAGATAAGAAGGCGGGTGGATTGGGCGCTAAAAACCGTGGGAATGTACGAACACAGGACAAGAACCCCCTATAAACTATCGGGCGGGCAAAAACAAAGGGTAGCGATAGCTGCAATTCTTGCAATGCTGCCAGAAGTTTTAATATTGGACGAATCTACCGCAATGCTAGACCCCAAGGGACGGGCGGAAGTTTTGCAAACTGCAAAAAAGCTAAATCAAGAGGAAAATATGACGGTGATACTCATCACCCATTATATGGACGAAGCTGTTGATGCCGACAGAGTGATTGTAATGAACGAAGGCGAAATTGTCCTTGACGGCACGCCAAAAGCGGTATTTAAGGAGACCAAAACAATAAAAAGTGCGGGGCTAGAACTTCCTGTTGCCATAGAGGCGGCAAATATATTAAGGGCTGAGGGCTACAATATCCCCGAGGTACTTACTGATGAGGAGTTAGCGGAGGCGGTATGGCGATTGAAGTAAAAAATTTAACATATACCTACTCGGCAAACACACCGTTTGAAAAGCGTGCAATAACCGATATTTCCTTTAGCATTAAAGAGGGGGAAACGGTGGGGATAATTGGCTCAACAGGGTCGGGGAAGTCCACCTTAATACAGCATCTAAACGGCTTGATAAGAGCTGAAAGCGGCAGTATAAAGGTCTATGACATTGATTTAACAGCAAAAAAACCCAATTTCAAGCGCTTGCGCTCTATGGTGGGTATGCTGTTCCAATACCCCGAGTACCAACTGTTTGAGGATACCGTGCTAAAAGATGTGTCCTTTGCGCCCCGCAATTTTGGCTATAATGCCGAACAAGCCGCACGAGCGGCAAGAGAGGCAATTGAGCTTGTGGGGCTTGACTACGAAATAGTTAAGGATAAATCTCCTTTTGAGCTATCGGGCGGGGAAAAGCGCCGTGTCGCCATTGCGGGTGTAATTGCATACAGACCTAAAATACTCATATTGGACGAGCCTACCGCAGGGCTAGACCCAGCGGGTAAAAAAGAGATACTAAGCCTAATACAGCACCTAAAAAGCGGCGGAATAAGAACGGTTATCGCTATCAGTCACAATATGGACGAGATTGCCGAATATACCGAGCGAGTACTTGTATTAAATGAGGGAAGGCTTGTTGCCGACAAAACTCCAAAGGAGTTATTTGCCGACAAAAATGCCTTTGCAAACACGGGGTTAGCGCTCCCGCACACAGCCAATATTGCCAATTTGATAAGAGAAAAGGGGGCTGACATTCCCAACACACCGCTCACAACAGAGGAGCTTTGCAAGGATATAGTTGCATATCTAGGAGGGGATAATGGCTAAAGATATCACCTTTGGACAATATTATCCTGCCGATTCTTTCACGCACAAGTTAGACCCTCGGGCAAAGCTGATTTTTGTTACCGCATACATTACCGCTGTCTTTTTGGTAAAGAGTTTGTATAGCTATATCCCGATAGGCATTTTTCTTATTGCCACGGTTTTGGTATCCCGCATACCGCTAAAAAGCATACTAAAAAGCCTTAGAGCTATTTTATTTATTGTTATCTTTACCGCTGCCCTCAATGTGTTTTTCAACACGGACGGCAATGTGCTTGTAAGCTGGTGGGTGATAAAAATTACCGACGGCGGCTTGCTTTTTGCGCTGCGTATGGCGCTTAGGCTAGTACTTCTTGTTATTGGCACTACCCTGCTTACCCTTACAACCACCCCAATGAATATCACCGACGGTATGGAGAGCCTAATGAAACCTTTAAAGGTGGTTAAGTTCCCCGTACACGATATTGCACTAATAATGAGTATTGCACTTCGTTTTATACCTATTTTAATGGAGGAAGTGGACAAGATAATTATGGCACAAAAGGCAAGGGGGGCGGCTTTTGATAGCGGCGGTTTGATAAAAAGGGCAAGAGCATTACTGCCCGTTTTGATACCTTTGTTTGTATCTGCTTTTCGCAGGGCGGATGAGCTTGCCCTTGCGCTGGATGCCCGTTGCTATAATGCCACACCAAAGCGCACAAAGTTAAAAGAGCTAAAATTTACATCCCGTGACCTTGTTGCGGCGGTATTTATCGTGATGCTTATTGTTGCGGTTGTAGCGGTAAATAACAGTTTTTGGGGGCTGTTTGCCGTGTGGGGTTGGTGATGAGATACAAAATCACTATTGAGTACTCGGGCAAAAACTACGGCGGGTGGCAGCGGCAAAAAAACGCAAATAGCATACAAGAGGAATTGGAAAATGCACTTAGCACGCTATTTGAGCAAAAAATTGTGGTTTTCGGCAGCGGCAGAACAGATGCAGGAGTGCACGCATACGGGCAAGTGGCGCACTTTGATGCCAATAATGTAAAAATCCCCACCGAAAAACTTGTCTACCCGTTAAATATTTTACTCCCTTCCGATATCAAAGTAAAAGATTGCTCTGTGGCAGACGATAGCTTTCACGCACAGTTTGATGCAAAACGCAAGACTTATATATACAAAACTTATCTTGCACGCATTTCTTCGCCAATCAAAGACGGTTTTTATGCGCAAACCATACCGCCAATCAATACAGAAAAAATTAGGGAGGCGGCACAACTTCTTGTGGGGGAGCATAACTTTAAGTCGTTTTCCGCATCTGGCGGCACACCAAAAAAATCTTTTACACGGATAATCTATCGCATTGATATAAAAGAGGACGGCGAGGATATAATATTTGAGGTTGAGGGTAACGGCTTTTTATATAATATGGTGAGAATCATCGTGGGAACTCTTATTGCCGTTGGCAAAGATAAAATCCCCAAAGAAAATATCTTGCTTATGTTAGGCGGCGCACCTCGCAAACTTGGCGGCAAGACCTATCCGCCAGACGGGCTTTACCTAAAGGAAGTGATATATTAAAGATTTAAGCGGGTTTTTTGGTATTAAAATAAAAAAACCTGTCAAATTAATTGACTTCCCTTTATTAATATACTATTATATTTAGGCGTTGAGCATTCGCAGGCAGGACTTAGCCCCTTCGGTCGGCGAAAGATAAACAGCAGCTTACAATGGAGGTTTACCATGAAATCATATATGGCAAAACCCGAGTCGGTAGAGAGAAAATGGTATGTAGTTGATGCGTCCGATATGGTTTTAGGACGCCTTGCAACACAAGTGGCAAGCATTTTGCGTGGCAAACACAAACCCACTTTTACCCCCAATGTCGACACGGGCGACTATGTAATCGTCATCAATTGCGACAAGGTCGTACTCACGGGCAAAAAGCTCGAAAAAAAGTTTTACAGATATCACACTGGATTTGTGGGCGGACTAAAAGAAGTGCGCTACGACAAACTGCTTGAGAAAAAGCCCGAGTTTGTAGTAGAACATGCCGTAAAAGGTATGCTCCCCAAAAATTCCCTTGGTAGAAAGATGTATTCCAAGCTATTCGTCTACAAAGGCGGCGAACACAAGCATCAAGCCCAACAGCCGGTTGAGCTTAAACTTAATTAAGAGGTATACAAATGGCAGCGGCAAAAAAAGTTGTAAAAAAGAAAGTTCAATATTTTGGCACAGGCAGGCGCAAGAAGGCTATCGCCCGTGTCCGCATATTTGCAGGTGAAGGCGCAATCGTCATCAACAAAAGGGAGATAGACGACTACTTTTCCCTAGAAACCCTAAAGTTTATCGTAAGACAACCATTGGTCCTTACCTCAACTTTGGATAAGTTTGATGTGGCAGTCAATGTGGTTGGCGGCGGTGTATCTGGGCAAGCGGGGGCAATTCGCCACGGTATTGCTCGTGCGCTCTGTCAAGCAGATATAGCTTACCGCCCATCGCTAAAAAGCGCAGGTTTCTTAACCCGTGACCCCCGTATGAAAGAGAGAAAGAAATACGGACTTCACAAAGCAAGGAAAGCCCCGCAATTTAGCAAGCGTTAATTCCTATTATCCAACTACCCTTATTATTATATTGATATCAATATAAAAGCAGTAAGGGGCGCAAATAGCACAACAAAAAGGGCGTCTTTTTTCTAAAAAAGACGCCCTTTTATCATACCATTAGTACAAACTAATTGGTTGCAAACTTTTGTTTAGCTTGGTCTATTGCCGGCACTTGCGCAGGCTTTACTTCATAAAAGCCCTTGGAGTTCATAGTTTCAAATACTGTGAACTGCTGCTTTGCGATAGTGTCCATATTCTTTTGCAAAATTGTTCTTAGCTCGGGGCAAGCCGCCTCGGGCAAGAAGGATGCGTATACCTTGAGGATATCCTTTTCTTGCATTAGCACATCCATAAGTGAATCTTTTACATTTACATTTATTGTAGCCATAGTTTTTTCCTCCTCCTATTGCGCATTGAGATAGTTGTATAAATTTTGAAAGTTTTTGGAGTGGTTAGTTTCCAAACTCTTGCAAAGGTCTTTGAGTGCAGGCTCGGTGAGTACCCCCGCATACATTCCGCTTTTTTTCATTGCCCATTGTTCATAAGTCAAAAGGTCTGAAATTAGTCCAAGCTCTTTTTCGGTAAGCTTTTTTGATGCCATATAAATATCCTCCTTTTTTAGGTTGTTATAATATAGTTTTTACAAAACGGCAAAAATTATACTAGAACCATCCCCTTTACGATTGTTAGTATCTTTACAGTTATTGACACCTTGAACTTGAGTTTGTTATAATTAATACAAGGATATATAATATGAAACTGCTTATGCATACTTGCTGCGCCCCTTGTTCGGTGCAGTGTATACAATCTCTTAGAGATGAGGGTCTAGAGCCCACCCTATTTTGGTACAACCCAAATATACACCCTTATACCGAATATAAAAATCGCCTTGATGCACTTATAAGTTACGCAAAAACTGCGGATATCACCTTGATAAAAAAAGATGAGTATGGGCTAGAGCACTTTTTAACAAGTGTGATGCCAAGTTACCACGAGAGGTGCGCCTTTTGCTATGCTAGCCGCCTAGAAGAAACGGCAAAATTTGCATCTCAAAACGGCTATGGCGCATATACCACCACCCTATTAATTAGCCCTTACCAAAACCATAGCTTGCTTTGCAAGATGGGCAAGGAGTTTGGACAAAAGTATGGTGTAATGTTTTGCTACAAGGATTTTCGCCCCCTGTTTAGAGAGGGGCAGCGTATTGCACGGGAGCAAGGCTTGTATATGCAAAAATATTGCGGCTGCATCTTTAGCGAAATGGAGCGGTATTTGCCAGATAAGCGCCCCAAAACATCCGACTAGGTTTCCCATACCAAGAAATACAAGATTTGCTAGTTTTCACATTGTCTTTTATATAGCAGCTTAAATTAATATTTTTAAAAAAGTATAGCAAAATAAAAATATGAATATAAAAAAAGCAGTCTGCCTTATTTTGTTGGCGGCATTAATTATGTTGTTTTGCGCAGGGTTTGTGAGCCAAGCGGCAAACACCCAAGAGAATACCTATATAAAATGGGTGGACAACCGCATTCCCTACGAAGTACTTTTGTCTGCATATGAGTACCAATTAACATACCGCAATTCGGACACGGTGGAGTTTGATTTTGTAAAGGCGCTTGCCTATTTAGCAGCAAAAAACGGCAACAACTTTTCGGTTAAGGGAGATATAAAGGCGCTTTCCGACCTTGTTAATATGCTAAAAGAGGGTAGGAAAATAGATAGTTTTTACGGCGAAAATAAGTATTATAAATACTATGTTGAGGCGTATGGTGCAATTTTTGCCGAGTTTATTGGAGAGTACACGCTCCCTAACGGGCAAACCGCCTATGGACTAAAGAATTATCACCCCTTCCCAAAGGGATATTGGTATTCTCACGGTGACGACTTTGGCAATAGCCGCTCTTATGGTTTTAAAAGAAAACATCTAGGACACGACATTATGGGGTCTATCGGCACTCCGATTATCGCAATAGAAGGAGGGGTTGTAACCGAGTTTGGCTGGAACAAGTACGGCGGTTGGCGGCTTGGCATACGCTCTCACGATAAAAAACGCTCCTATTACTATGCACACCTTAGGAAAAACAAGCCCTATGCCAACGGACTAGAAAAGGGCGCTACCGTAAAAGCGGGCGAAGTAATAGGCTATTTGGGCATAACAGGATACAGTACCAAAGAGAATACCAATATGACAGGACAACCCCACCTGCATTTGGGAATGCAGCTAATATTTGATGAGTGCCAATACCAAGGGGCAAAGGAAATATGGATAGATATGTATAATATCACTAAATTCCTATCCCATAACATGGCAACGGTATACAAAGAGGACGGCGAATATTACAATCCTAACTTGCGCCCCCCGAGCGCAAGCTAGGGTTAAAGCATTATGCAAGCCGCCAAAACATAAATATCAAAATATGGGCAATATAAGCTCACCTTGACAGGGGCACTAGCTTTACAATTACGGCGGGCAAAGCTTTACAATTACGGCGGGCAAAGCTTTACAATTACGGCGGGCAAAGCTTTACAATTACGGCGGGCAAAGAGCTTACCTTTCTTTACAAATGCTAAGGTTTTTGCTATAATCTTTACTATGTTAGAAAATATTTGCAGATTATCCAAAATAGGGGCGGCGGTGTCGGGCGGAGCAGACTCTATGGTTATGCTAGAGATGCTTTTAGAAAGCGGTTTTTTGGTAACGGCAATAAACATTGAGCATGGCATACGGGGAAAAGACTCCCAAAAAGATACCGACTTTGTATTGAAGTACTGCAAAAAAAGGGGGGTGGAGTGCCTACCCTTTACCGTAAATGCCCCTGAATATGCCAAAGCTCAAGGCATATCGGTAGAGCTTGCCGCACGCATACTTCGCTATCGTGTTTTTGACGATTTATTAAAGAACAAAACAGTAGACACCATTGCGCTTGCTCACCACAAAGGCGACCAAGCGGAAACCTTGCTTATGCGACTATTTAGAGGGACGGGAGTTAGAGGGCTTAGGGGAATTGTGGATAGAGTTGGATATATTCATCCGCTGCTCAATCGTTCAAAGGCGGAGATTTTGCAATATGCCAAAGAGCGTAACATACCCTTTGTGTCCGATGCGACCAACGCAGACAGCGCCTATACCAGAAACTTTATTCGCAACGAAGTGATGCTGCTTGTTGCTAACAGATATCCTAATGCAGAGGCAACCCTTTCCCGCACGGCAGAAGTTTTTCTAGAATTAGAGGATTATTTATTGAGTGAAATTACTCCTCACACACGAGAGGGAAATGCGTTTTTCCTGCCCTTAACCACCCTGAACAGGCACGGGGCGATAGCAAAAAAATCGGTAGCCGAGTGCTTGAGGGCAATGGGGATAGAAAATGATATAGAATTTAGCCATCTTGAGGCGATTATTCGCTTGAAAGACTTGCAAAACAACGCTAAAATAGATTTGCCCTTTGGGGTAGAGGTGATTAAAGAGTACGAACGCTTGGCTTTTGTGAAAAAAAAGGATGTGTTAAGCTTTTGCCAACCCTTTGGTCTACACAATGCCTACCGCCTAAACGGAGCGGAATACGCATTTATTCCCCACACCGCCAAAGGGTGCTCCACATTCGACCCAGACAGAATACCCCCAAATGCGGTGGTGAGAACAAGGCGAAAAGGTGATACTTTCAAAAAAATAGGCGGGGGCAGCAAGCCGCTTGCTGAATACTTTACCGATATAAAAATGCCGCTCCGCCTAAGAGATTCGGCATTGCTTATCGCAAGCGGCAATAATATTCTTGCCGTGCTTGACGGCGATGTGGGCGAGGCGCTAAAAATTACCAATGACAGTAAAAAAATATACAAAATAATCAAAAGAGAGGATAAATAGCTTTATGCATCCAGACATTTTAAAAGTACTGCTCACCAAAGAACAAATTAACAAAAGAGTGGACGAGTTGGCTGCCCAAATCACCGCTGACTATCAAGGCAAAAGCGTACTAATGGTATGCGTGCTTAGGGGTGCGGTATTGTTTTTTGCCGACCTTGCCCGCAAGATAGCGCTTGATGTGCAAATGGACTTTATGGCAGTATCAAGCTACGGCGGCACTAACACTTCTACAAGCGGCGAGGTTAGAATTGTAAAAGACCTAGCCCAACCCGTAGAGGGGCTTAATGTGATAATTGTAGAGGATATTATTGACAGCGGGCATACGCTAAGATATCTTAAAAACTTGTTAAAGGCACGCAAGCCCGCCTCAATTAAGGTATGTGCGCTTCTGGATAAACCCGAGCGCCGTGCGATAAGGATAAACGGCGACTATGTTGGGTTTGCGATACCCAATGAGTTCGTTGTGGGATACGGATTAGATTATAATGAGAAATATAGGAGTTTGGAAGAGGTATGTGTGCTAAAGCCTTCGGTTTACGGCGGATGACAGTATCCACTCCCTTAGAGGAGCTGGCAAATCTTTTCCCCACGCCGCTATACATTGTGGGCGGGGCGGTAAGGGACTTTGTTGCGGGGTTTCCCGTGTCGGATATAGACCTTGCCGCATCCCTTAAACCTGACGAATTAATAGCTATCCTAAAGGACAGCAATTTTAAGGTTTCGCCCACAAGTCTTAAACTTGGCACGCTAAAAATTAGAGCAAAGAACGAGAGCTACGAATACACCTCTTTCCGTACCGACAGCTACCCGCTTGACGGCTCACACCGTCCGTCCGATGTTAAGTTCACCAAAGAGATTAAAGAGGACGCTCTGCGGCGTGATTTTACGATAAATGCCGTTTATTATCATATAAAAACTCAAGAATTTGTAGACCTTTGCGGCGGAATTCCCGATATTAAAAACCGCCTGATACGCACAACAGCCCATCCCGAAAAGGTGCTTAAAGAGGATGCTTTGCGGGTGCTAAGAGGAATAAGGATAGCTGCCCAAACGGGATTTGAAATAGAGAACAAGACTTTTGCCGCCCTTGCCGCATATGCGTCGGGGCTAAAAAATATTGCCGCCGAAAGGATAAGAGAGGAATTTGATAAGATAATTATTGCCGATACCCACCTTGGCATAAAGGACGGGCATATACGGGGCTTGAGGCTGCTTGACGAGATAGGAGCGCTAAAGTATATCGTACCCGAACTATTGGAGGGGAAAGGTGTTTTGCAGCGTGCAGACTTTCATAAATATGATGTTTTTGGACACGCTCTTAGCGTATTTGAGGCTGCTCCGCCCGAGATACGGCTTGCCGCACTACTGCACGATATAGCAAAGCCTGCCACCCTGCGCAAAACAGGGCGCTTTGCAGGACACGATAAGGCGGGAGCGGAAATGGCGGTAAATATTATGCGGCGGTTGGTATATCCCGAGGCAGAAATAAGGCGGGTTAAAAAATTGATAGCGGCGCATATGTACGACTTGGACAACAAGACAGGAGAGAAAAAACTGCGCCTGTTTATTTTGGAACATTGCGATATAATAGAGGATTTAATCAAGCTAAAGCGTGCCGATATAGCGGGCGGCGGTATAATAAAGGAAGATGTTCCCTTGCGACTTGAAGAAACTTACCACAGTATGCTAAACGAAGGGGTGGCTTTCTCTATCAAAGCGTTGCCGATAAGCGGCAGAGATTTGCTTGAACTTGATATCCCTGCAAACACGAGAGGGGCGCTCCTAGGCGATTTATTAAAGCGTTCGGTAAATGATAGCGCCCTGCGCACACGAGAGGCGGCACTAAACTTTGCCAAAAAATATAAGTAGCCCGCAAAGCAAAAGAGTTTTTAAATTTTATCCTTGCAAAAGGGTTTTTAAATTTTATCCTTGATTTTGCCAAAAATTATACTATCTCTTTTTATTATTAAAGTACCACTAATTATATTTTAAACACTCATACTATAACTATGCGGAAAAAGGTGTTTACCGCAGTTGCGGTATTAATAATTATTGCCCTTCAACTTATGGCGGGGGGCGCTATGCGTGGCGGACGGTTTTCTTTCACCTTGTACGACGGAGAAATTCCCGTACTGCAAAAGGAATATCCCATTAGCTTTGCGTTAAAAGTTAGAGTTGCAGTACTGTACAAGGGAGATTATTTAAGGTATTATCAATCTCTTGCAAGCAAAAAAGATGCCCTTTATTTAATTAATGAGGAGCTTGGTAAAGATGCGGAAAAAGCCGCCAAAGCCCTCGAATATCCGCCAGAGGCAGCAACCGTGGAGTGGGATAAAAACAAGTTTACCTACCACGACGGCAAAGACGGCGTGGCGATTAACAGAGAGATACTTGCAAGGGATGTTTTTGCAAGCTTTAGCAAAAGTTTTTCCGTCAAGCTAAAAAAAGAGGCGCTCTCCCCTTCTCCAAGCAAGCAAGAACTCATTGATGCCACAGCCAAACTTTCGTCTTATACCACTTATTACAGTTCCTCATCAAGGGAGAGAAAACATAATATTGCGCTTGCGGCAAGGCGAATAAATGGCACGGTAATAGCGCCTAACGATATATTTTCATTTAACCAAACTGTGGGCGCACGCACAAAAGAAAATGGCTTTCTCACCGCTAAAATCATAGAGCGGGGCAAGTTTGTAGACGGTGTGGGCGGCGGTGTGTGCCAAGCATCCACTACCATATATAATGCGGCTCTTCTTGCAGGAGTGAAAATCGTGAGAGCAGAGGCGCACTCTCTGCCCGTTTCCTATGCCCCCTTATCTTTTGATGCAATGGTAAGTTCACATTCAGACTTGGTTTTCACCAACGAAACTGCCTATAATTACTACATTTCTGCTGTAACTAATAATGATAGCGCAACCTTTACCTTTTACGGCGTAAATACCTTTGGGGATGCAAAGCCACGCTTAAAAAGCATTACATTAAGGTCTATCCCATCCAGCGACTACGAAATAATAGAGGATGACAGCTTAGTACCGCCGGGAAGTGGGGAGCATATAATAAAAGAGCCCAAAAGCGGCTATATATCCGAAGGTTACATTGAACTATACTTGGACGGGAAATTGATTAATTCAGAACGAATAAGAAAGGATAGATACCTCCCTCAAAAAGGCATTAAGGCTATTAGAAAGACTTCTGCGGCTTGAAAAAGGCACTTATTTCTTTGTTTGTTGCAGGCGAGGGTATTTTTGATGCTTTTTTTAAGGGGATGGTGTATAATTAAAAATGCTTTAATCTTTTTCCGCTTTTTAAGCGGTCGCTGGAGTTCTTATGCTAAAACTAAACAATATTAATAAACAATATATTGTAAGTTCCTTAAAAATTGACGCACTAAAGGATGTTGATTTGGAGTTTAGGGATAGCGAATTTGTGTCGATTCTCGGACAGTCGGGAAGCGGCAAAACCACACTGCTTAATATTATTGGCGGGCTGGACAGATACACTTCGGGCGACCTCGTCGTTAGCGAACGCTCTACAAAAGACTTTAATAATTCCGATTGGGACTCTTACCGCAATGGCACGGTTGGGTTTGTATTTCAAAGCTATAATCTTATTCCGCACCTTTCTGTGCTAGGCAATGTGGAAATTGCCCTCACCCTTTCGGGCGTGTCCAAAACGGAAAGAAAGCGCCGTGCGCTCACTGCGCTAAACAGCGTCGGGATAGCAGACCAAGCAAACAAAAAGCCCAACCAACTTTCTGGCGGACAGATGCAACGGGTGGCAATAGCAAGGGCTTTGGTTAACAACCCCAAAATCATACTTGCAGATGAGCCAACGGGCGCACTTGACTCGGCAACCAGCGTGCAGATAATGGAAATCCTAAAAGAAGTTTCCAAAGAACGGTTGGTAATAATGGTGACTCACAACAACGAGGCAGCCGAGGCATACAGCAGCCGAATTATCCGCTTGAAAGACGGCAAAGTGATAAGCGACAGCTTGCCTTACCACCGTGAAAATAGCCACCCAAGCACCAACAAGCTAAATTGCAAGCCACAAAAGAGCCGCCCTTTTTATAAGAGGCTGTCTTTTAGCAAAGTTTTTTCATTTGGCAAGAAAAAAGGAATTCGGACAGAAGAAAAGTCGGACACCGCCCTTATTTGCAAAGAAAGCCGCTGGAAAAAAGCAAAAAAACAACGGCTTGGCAACAAGTCATCAATGTCTTTTGTAACCGCACTCAAGTTGAGTTTTCGCAACTTGCTCACAAAAAAAACAAGAACGATTATCACATCGGTTGCCGCAAGCATTGGCATAATTGGTGTGGGGCTAGTTATGGCAATAAGCAGCGGCACACGCTCCTATATAGGCGGCGTACAAAGCGAAACTATGGCAAGAATGCCTATCACAATGGCTCGCCTATCCAACACGGGCAGAACCAACCCCGATAAATACAAAGAATACCGCTACACCGATAAAGAAATCCTCATCCCCTATGACAGCCGTTTTGACAGGCAAGAAAGCCAAATAATACACCAAAATCCCTTTGGTGAGGAGCTTGATGCGCACCTTGAGAAACTAGACCCATCTCTTTACAACTCTATATCTTATGTGCATAATGTGCATATGCGGGGCGTTGGGCAAAGGCAAGACGGAACATACAATGAGATAAATTTAAGCGAATTTAACATAATGAACGCATCTGCAAACTTTAGAGCATTGCCGCCGTCCGACACATTTGTAAAGAGCCTGTATGACGAATTATACGGGCATTATCCCACGCACAGCGGCGAAGTAGTGTTGATTCTGGACAGCGAAAACCGAGTGGATATCTCCCTCTTGCAAAACTTTGGCATAGAGTACGAACTAAACACACCGTTAAGCTTTGATGATATTGTAGGTTATAGCTTTAAAGTACTACATAACGATACTTCGTATGAGTATGACGAGGAGCATTCCACCTTTACAGCCCGCACGGACTATGAGGAGCTTTATCACGACGAAAATAATAAGACGCTTACCGTGTCGGGCATTATTAGAATAAACCGAAATGCCACTTCGGGTTTCCTAAACCGTGGTATAGGATACCTGCCTTCGCTCACATCGGAAATGCTGGCATCAGCCGAGGAGTCACAAATTGTGCAGACGGCAAAAGCTAACCCCAATAAAATTGTGGTAAATTATAAAAATCAAACAAGGACTTTTACCCAAAATGCCTATCACGAACTAATGGTAATCACGGGCGGGGACACTGTGCCGTCGGCAATTTTAATTTATCCTGCAACATTTGAGGCAAAAGAGGGTATAAAAGCCCACCTCAACACCTTTAATATAGGTAAAAGTGAGGATGAGGAGCTGCGCTACAACGACCCGTCCGAAAGCATAATAGAGTCCACTTCCCGTTTAATCGATACGGTATCTTTCATTCTAACTGCATTTGCCTCCATATCCCTAGTTGTTTCGTCCATTATGATAGGGATAATCACCTATGTATCGGTAATAGAGCGCACCAAAGAAATAGGGATACTGCGAAGTATTGGGGCAAGGCGGATAGATATCAGCCGAGTATTTAATGCCGAAACAGTGATAATAGGATTTACCGCAGGTGTGCTTGGGGTGATACTTACCTATGCGCTATCTGTACCTGCAAACAATATTATTTACAATCAAGTGGATGTAGAGGGCATAGCAAAACTTCCATTTTCCACCGCATTTATATTGATAGGAGTGAGTATGCTGCTCACCTTTATTGCAGGAATAATACCGAGCTATATAGCTGCCAAAAAAGACCCCGTGGTGGCGCTTAGGTCGGAATAAAGAGTGCGTTTTTAAAAAAACAGCAGGCAATGCAAAAGCAAAAACTTTGCTAGCAGCCCTTTAGCAAAAACAGATATTATATGTTGATTATTAGCTTTTTGTGTTGTGACAATCTAGATTTTTCACGGTGGGGGCGGTGATAATTTCGCCGTCTATGGTAAACCTTGAGCCGTGACAGGGGCAATCCCACGATAAAGTATCCGAATTAAACGATAGTCTGCACTTCAAATGTGCGCAAAGCGGGGAGCAGATATGGAGCATACCCTTTTCATCTTTATAAACCGCCTTTGTTTTCCCCTTGTAGCAGACTATTCCGCCCTCGCCGTTTTTAAGCTTTTTGTATGACTTAACGGCAGGCAGCAACGGCATTATAGCTAGGTGCAAGATAGTAACTGCGGTGTTTTTTAAATAGTTTGCAATGCCCGAAAGTTTTCTTTGCGGGCTAAAAAGATATTCTAAGTGGTTTTCTCTGCCGCAAATCATATCGGTAATTAGTCCTGACGCAAGCATTGCGTTGGTCATCCCCCACTTATTAAATCCACTAATCACAAATATATCCCGTGACTTTTTGGAGTAGTAGCCTACAAAGGGCAATCTGTCAAAAGTGATGCAATCGTTTGCCGCCCAAAAATGGGTAGCTGTTCCGTTTTCGCTAAGGTGGCGAAAGCGCTCATATAGCCGCTTGTCTTTGCCGCTTGTCTTTTCCCGTCCCGAACGATGGTCAAGCCCGCCTGTAATTATGCCGCCCTTTGCGTTGCGGCAGGTAAGCCCGTTTTCGCCTATGCTTTGGTACATTCCCCCTATGTCGCCAACCCTGTCCGTCTGTACCGCATAGGATGCGGATTTATACATTCTCAAAAAATACAGCCCAGGGAAATCTATGATTGGAAAGTTTGTCGCTATTACAATTTTTTCCGCCTTGATTTTTATATTTCCCGCATAAAGGATATTTTTTTTAAAATCCACATCGGTTATTCGTGTGTTTTCAAAGACTTCAAAGTTTTGGGGGAGTGCGCCCAAAAACTTGAGCGGCTCAAAGATTGCTTGTTCTTTCAAGCGAATTGCCCCCGTCATTTTGTATCCTAGCAGTTCGGGCGCATCCAAATATTCAACATCCGCCCCTATCGCCTTTAAAGCTCGGTACTCGGCTTTGAGTTCGCTTGTTCCTTTGGCGGCATAAATATATCCGTCCTGCATCTCAAAACCGCAATCTATCCCGTACCGCTCTACCATATCACGGTAGGCAAAAATTGCCTCCTGCCCTGCACGAAAATACAGACCTGCATTTACTTCGGAATCCTTAATGAGTTGGCTATAAGTGTTGCCTTGCAATGTGCTTATGTGTGCGGTGGTGTTTTGGGTTACCCCTGCCAACAATGCGCCCGCCTCAACCAAAGTCACCCTCTTGCCGTGTTCGGCAAGGCGGAATGCCGTAAGATATCCGGCAATTCCGCCCCCGACCACAACGATATCCCTCTCGATATCCGTCTTTAATGCGTTTTGCTCCTCAAAACGCCTATCTTTAACCCAAATTGATTGCATTATAATTATTATCTTTATTTATCTATTATTTATACGATATTTTTTGCTCTCAATTGACTTTTAAGTGGGTTTTGCGTTATCATATTTTTATAAAGCAAAACGCAAGGCGCAATTTATCCCGTAAATACGCACTATATAAAACGCAAGGCGCAATTTATCCCGCAAAAGACGCACTATATAAATGGATATAAAAATGGAAAGACCTATTTCAAAAAAGAAAAAAATTATCATTATCACTTTGAGCATATTGCTAATTATCGCCATAGCGGGCGGCACAATTTTTTTTACAGGCGCTTGGAAACCTATGTATAGAGAAATAAAAACCCAATCATTCCGAATTGCAAACCGCAACATCCAAACGGGCGAAGTTGTCTTTACCGGTGACAGTATCACCGAACTGTGTGACTTAGGTCAATTTTATCCAAATATCACCGCCTATAACCGAGGCATTAGTGCAGACACCACCGAGGGGCTGCTAAAGCGTATGGATGAGAGCATATTCGACCTTGCTCCCAAAGTTATAGTGCTTTTAATAGGGATAAACGACCTTGCTTTTTTTGGCAAGAGCGAGGATGAAGTGCTGGTTAACTACCGCAAGATTCTCTCACAAATTGCCGATAGATTGCCAACTGCGGCAGTGATTATACAGTCGGTTTACCCCGTAAATAGCCAAATGTACAAGGACGAAGTATTTTTCCACCCAGAAAAAATAGTGCGCCTAAACACGGGGCTTAGCGCTCTTGCCGAGGAGTTTTCTTATACCTATGCTAACATA
>Ga0265293_10007026_pt1 | contig 17606 bp, 26 predicted proteins | sample Munlanlewell138R_FD_192505 | JGI IMG/M metagenome (GOLD analysis project Ga0265293, IMG submission 192505) | Leachate microbial communities from a municipal landfill in Southern Ontario, Canada - Leachate well 138R | ecosystem: Engineered > Solid waste > Landfill > Unclassified | place: Canada...
ATAGTCAATATATTTGAAAGAGGTTCCAAATAATTTTTTCTGATTTGCACAATAAGAACACCACTCCGTTCCATACATTTTCACTCCTTGCTCTGTAAGATATTTTGCTAAGTTATCGTTATTTCCTACAACTGCATTTCCACTCAGAGATTTATATCCGATAATTAATACTATAATTAGTAAAACTAAAGTAGTGCTAAGGATTAATGTTTTCTTTTTCATGAAATGTTAACAATTGTTACCTTTATAAATCTTTCGAAATATTAGGCTCTGTTGAAAATCTCTTAGTGTCTAAGATTTAGATTGTTTGCTATTGCTCTCAAATAGAGCTCTGCTCTAGCAGAACTGATAGACTTAGTTAGAGTGTAACCTCCATACTTCCTTTTCAAACAACTAAATCCGGTTTCGGCTAAACTCCTTTTATGATATTGTTCTTCGGAATAGTTTTTCATCTGTTTCCGTCGGTGAAATCCTCGTTTAATATTCTTTCTTGGTTTGATAAATGTTTGAATCTTTCTTTCAAAACATTTCTCATGAATCTTCTCAGAATCATAAGCTGAATCGCCATAAAAGTTTTTGAAATTATTACACTTTCTAAACAAACTCGGAAAATCTAAAACATCATGTCTCGGTTTTGCTCTAATTTTTAGAGCAAGAAACTTTCTATGATCTATATCATAAAAAGCAGAAAGTTTCACATATCTTTTAATTGGATTTTTAGAATTTATCCTTTTCACAAAATGTTGTGAAGGATTTTGCACAGAAATTCCAGTAGAATCTATAGCCACATTTTCAGAGATTTCTGGAGTTGTCAAGTTTAATAATTTCTCAAATAACGAAGGAGAAATTCTTTTTCTACTCTTACATAAAGCAGAATAACTAGGAACATAGAATCCAAGTTCAACTAATAAAAATGAAGCTCTTCTAAACGAAGATTTAGTTATTTGCATAAATAAAAGTGCAAATAAATGTTCTTTCAATTTAAATTTTTTAGGTCCAAAATGATGCAAATATTCTCTAGAATTTAGTTTTTTCAGCAATCGCTGGATTTTTAAAAGCAGTTTGTTTTGTTTTACCATGTTATTCACCTCAATGAATAGCTAGGTTCCCATAGTTAAGTAATTTTCTATGGGGACTTTTTCAACAGAGCCTATTTTAGAAGATACCATCCTTGTCTATTTAAAAAATTCATAGACTTTCCTAAAATTCTCCCTTTCTTTTATATCTCTTGTTTCGCAATACATCTTTAATAAACTTAAATTCTCATCATTATGAAGCAATCCGTCTACGTCATCGATTAAAATTGGCTTATGTAAATTTTTATAGCCTAAAATAAAAAGCTGTAGCGGAGTAATATGGCTTAAAATCCTTAAATAAGGTTCTTCAGTCATGATTGATTCAAAGAGCCTAGATTTCCCAAGACCTCCCCTAGATTCTAAAATCAATAAATCAGAATTCCCATTCTTGAACATATTAATAAAAAAAGAAAGTTCGCTATAAGTTCTTACTATCATCTAATTCCTCCCAGGCCTTTAAATCCCTTTCATCTCTCATTCTATCATAACATTCATCAATATAATCTCCTAGCTCTTTTTCTTCTTCAAACATTTGTGCCCTCCGTTTCTATGCTGTAGAATTCTGTTTTATTGAAAATAATGCTGTCTAGGATTGGAAGGCCTAAGCTTTCCCCAGAATCTTTAAGTTTAACATAAACTTCTTTATCTTCATAAGAAGGGGCAAGATTTCCAGAAGGATGATTGTGGGCTATAATTATCTTGCTAGAATTATTTATCAAAGCATATCTAAAAACAAGTTTAGCATCAATTAAGCAAGAATCTAAACCTCCCTTAAATAAAACCTTGCTAGAAATAACCTGGTTTTTTGTGTTTAAACATATTACTAAAAAGTTTTCCTGGCTGAAGTCTATGTTTATCTTTTGGATTTTACTGAATAAATCTTCTGGACTTTTAACAGAACCCTCAGGCTCTTTAATCTTTAAGAGTTGTTTCATTTAACTAAATCCTTTAAACACATATCAAGGAAACCTCTTGTTTAATTAAATTTTCAGTTTCTAAGATTAGTTTCAAGGTCTTCTCAATGTCTGAAATTAAACTTAAAACGGCCTTGTTGATGTCTTGACCTTCTGAATAAGCCTTCAAGTACTCGTAAGCATTCCCTAGCCTGTCGGTTTTCTTCTGGGACATATAAACCAGAACAGCCGAGGCAAACTCTGCAACAATTTCTTTTTGTGCTTTAGTTCTCTTGTTAAGAAGGCCTGTTCTGTCGTGGCTTGCATGAGCTAGCTCATGAAAGAAAACCTCTTCTTCTGGACTAGCCATATAAATCTTTTTCTCTGAAGGACTATAAGCCCCATATACTCCAGAACTAAAACCAGTTGATTCAACATTTAAGCCCCAGGATTTCGCAACATCTAAAAAGCGGAACTCTGGAAGAGGTAGGTTTTCATATTCTAAGGCCTGGCCTTCTGTGTCTTCTACTCTAAACACTGGAACAGGTCTAAAACCCACCAACCTTTTACGCTCCTCTTCTGAATCTTCTTTCTGTTTAACAATTAAAGGAGCTAAAATATAGAAAGCTTTAGTATTTGGTTTTAAATATCTTCCAGACATCTTCCAGGAAAGAAAGCCCCTGGCGTCTTGTGTACCATTTGCGAAAGCTATCAGTTTATTTCCTAGACTCCAGGAACTAAGAGGAATGTTTATCTCTGGATTGGTCAGCAGTGCAATAGTTTCAGGAATATTCCCAGATGCGAACAAGTCCAGAATCTTTCCGATTGCTGAGCTGATTCTTTCTTTCGATAGATTTTTATATATTTGTTGTTCTTGTTTCATTGTCTTTTACTTAGCGGTTAGAGACAAGGGAAGGCTTCGGCCTTCTCTTTTTGTTTACTTTTATATAAATTGTTGTTACCAAGACTTTATAAATCTTTCGGTTATGGGGTGGGGTCAATTCACGGGCAAGCTTTTCTGAAAGGGGTAATAGTGGTGTCAATAGCTTATATAAATCTAAAATTAAATAGTAACACCCATATATCATCTCTAGAAAATACAAAGATTTATAAAGCCAATAATTCTTTATATGTTGTTACTAATGGTATACATAACTAAGAAGAAAGTAGGAGGACATGAATATTACTATCTGGTAGATGGTAAAAGGGTAGATGGTAAAGTCAAACAGAAAATGCTTGCGTATATAGGAGATAAAGAAGCTCTAAAGCGGTTGTATGAGAATATTAAGGGGAAGATTGAATTAAAATAAATCATTCTTGACACACCATTCTGGAGGCATTAGTTCCTCATGACAATATTTCTTAGATAACTTATAGATGTCCCCTAGGCCCATTTCTTCAAGTAATTGGACGGTGATGTTCTCAGTTTGGTACGGAAGGTAAGCATAATCTTCATGGTTAAATATTTCCTCACATTTAATCTTTCCATCCGACAAATAAAAATTCGGCTTTGTATGATTTACACTCAAGGGATAATAGTATTCCCTATAAAAAACTCTTTTAGCTGTTAGGATTGTAAGGTTAATTTTACCTGGAGCACAAAAACCTTCTAGTTTTTTAGAAATTAAAAAATAACATTTTTCATTTTGCCAATCAAAATAGACTCTTGCTAATATGTCTGGTTTTAGAAGTTGACAAGCATTGTTTCTTATATTGCTTATATTTATATAAAATTTACTTGACTGGCCGACTAGAAGATACTTTTCTTCTAATTCTGCTTCTTTTGTCCTAAATGGGCCTCCGGATGTAAGTGCTGTAGTATAAGTAATGTGTAAGTTTTCTAAGTCTTTTGCACCATTATTTTTATAGATTACTTCTATTTGGTTTTCATTTACTGGAGGATATTTAAACTCAAGTAAGATATTTTCTCCAAAAAATTTTGAATAAACATTTATTTTCCCCCCGTCAAAAAACGGCGTAAAGATAACAAAAGAGATAATTGCAATTAAGAGCATAATTCTTCCAGCCATCCTACCTGAAGGTCTTTTCCAGATTTCGCGTAATTTATTGAACATCTTTTCCTAGATAGAAGAGGCTTTAGGTATTTTAATCTTTCGAATACCTTCTACGACTCATTAAACCAACTCTAACTCAATCTCATTCGCTTTACTATCCATCTTTTGCATCCAAGCCATCATATGATTAAGCTTTTCTCTTAAGAGAGTATTTTCTCTTTCTACATTAACTAGCCTATTTTCTATCTCTGTCTTAGTTACATCTATTAACAAATCTTCTTCTTGAATAGTATCTCTCATTCCAAGCATTTCAGAGTAATAATGAATCTTGTCGGTCTTCTTCCAACCAAATCTATACTTCAATGCAGACTCTGTAGTGTATCTCGGAAGCCAATAACAACAAGAGCAATGTCTAAAGTCGTACATGCTTATATCACCATACTTCTTCCCTGCAAGAGTCTCTCCCTTTCCAAATAGACCAATAGCATATTTCTTCAGATTTCGATTGATAACTTCTGGACAGATTTCAAATAAGTAATCATCTGGCTTTTTATTTTTCACTTGAATATATTGCCTTAACAATTCTGGACAAAGCATTAACTTAATCTTTCTAGAGAAAGAGTTTTTCTTATATACTCTAATGTTAAGTTGTGTACAATCTTCATACAAATCAGAAACCTTAATCGGTAAAAGTTCTAATGGAGGTCTTAGTCCTGTATCTATCAAAAACCATATTAAAACTTTATGCTCAAATTTAGCAGAATCGGCTAGTTGTCTTAATTGTTCTTCATCTAGATAGACCCAGTCTGGTTTTTCTCCCCGGACATCTAAATCTTGAGTAATATCTTCAATAGCGACACCCTTCTTCCTATTTACCTTAACCCACCAGTGCCAGAATGCCTTGAATGCTTTTCCTAGAGTATCTATACTTTTATAGTTCTGACCAAATCGATTCTTTATGTTGCCTTCCCTAATATCGTGAAAAATTGTATGTAGGTCTTGTTCAGTTAGTTTACTCATATCATTTATATTATACTTCTCTTCAAACCACTTAGCAAAAATAGTTAGTCTGTCTTTCAAATCAATTAACCTTCTGTGGGACCTTCCACCTTTACAACTCTTAGAACTAACATTTAATCCTAATTCCATATCCTTAACATAACTATAAATCATGTTAGCATTCTGAGAACTTATTCCAGGAATACTCTTCTTTGGAAAAGAGTTCTTGAAGTTATCCCATCGGTTCTTATATTCATTCTCTCTTTTATCTAATCTCTTCTCATGAGCTGTTTTGTCGTCTTTATTCATATTTATTATACGAATATAGTTATTATAAAGCACTTGTGTGTAGACTTGTACAAGTTTTTAATCAAACTATATTCAAAAAAAGACGCCCATATAAACCGACGATTTCGTCATACGCCCCAACCGGGAATTGAACCCGGGTCTCAAGCGCGACAGGCTTGTGTACTAGCCACTATACTATTGAGGCACAATTTTTTATATCTAATTTGGTTTTTAAATCTAATGTTTATTTAAATTTTAAGTAATCCTATAGAAGCTAAATTATAGTAATTTATTACTAAATAAAAAATCCAATATTGAGTTTTCTTTTGGATTAGGAGGTGAGTAATTTGCTCTTGCTAAAATATTTGTAACTTCTTAAGTCGCAAGAGTAAATTGTGAATTGCTCTTCTTTTGTTAAAAGAAGGAGAGTTCAAAGAAAGGAGAGTTCTTACAAAGATTTATAATATAGTTCAACCTAGATAGTTTAATGTTTAAATTTAAGTTTTTTAAAAGAGGTAAACCTGTAGAAACAGAGGGTGTTAAATTTTCCTATTCGGAGAGAGAAATTTTAAGAGATATTTCTATAAATCTAAAGGAGAGAGAAATTGTTGCAATTGTAGGAAAATCTGGAAGTGGAAAATCTACTTTTTTAAAAATTCTTTCTGGAATAATTTCTATAGGTTACAGTGGAAAAATAAGAATTTTAGGAAAACCTAAATTTTTCCAGAAGGCTAAACTTGGATTTGTCCCTCAAGAAATTGCACTAATTCCTGATTTGTCTATTGAAGATAATATAAAAGTTTTTGGATTAAATTTTGGAATTAATGAAAAAAAGGCGTTAAAAAAAGCCGAAGAATTAATGAAATTATTAAAGCTAGATGAATCTTGGACAAAAAAACCCTCGCAACTTTCAGGAGGACAAAAAGTTAGATTAAATATTATTCTTTCATTTTTGCATGATCCAGAAATTCTTATTTTAGATGAACCTTTTGTAGGCCTAGACTTCCAGAATAGAAGACTTGTTTGGTATTTCTTAGAGTCTATGAAAAATAAAGGAAAATCAATAATTCTTACTTCTCATCTCCTAAGCGAAACTCAAGAACATACAGATAGATTAATTATTTTAAAAGAGGGGAAGGTATTTTTTAGAGGAGATTTAGAGAATCTAAAAAAGAAATTAAAAATTCAATTTATTTCAGAAATTAGAATCTCAAAAATTTCGCAAGAAAAATTTGATAAACTAAAAAAAGAATGTTATGTGAAGGAAATAAAGATTATGGAATTTTATGATAAATATATTATGTTTGGATTAAATTCTGAAAGATCTAAAAAAACTCTTTCTAATATGTTAGATAGAATTGGAATTAAATACGAGGAGAAAAGCTTTCGAGAACCTAATCTTGATGAAGTTTTTCTTACGACTTAATGAAATTTTTTAATCAGTTTTATGGATATTTGAAAAAAGAATTTCTTTTATTTTATAAAAGAAAAAAATACCTCTACTTGTTTCTAGGAATACCTTTGATTCTAGGATTGTTTTTCATTTTTGCTCTAAACCCTGGAGAATATAAAATAAAAGTTGGCGTTTGTGATTTGGATAGCTCACAACTCTCCCATCAATCTCTGAATAGTCTAGATAATTTTAAGATAAATTTTTTAGAAAATAAAGATTGTTTAGAAAATTTAAAAAAAGGAGTAATTTCAAAAAAATACGACGTTGGAATTGTAGTTCCGAATAAATTTGAAGAAGAAATAAAGAATCTCAAACAAACACATATGGAGATATATTACGATAATAGCGATATTGCTCTTTCAAATTTAATTAGTTGGAATATAGACAATGCTCTTTATGGATTTAAAAGACAAATTGTGGATAATTTAAATAAGGAGCTTGGATCAAAAGCTGGAGCAGTTAGATCTAATATGGATATTATTTTAGAATTTACTGCTTTTTCTCCTTCTATACAAAAAAGAGCTAAAGATATAGATAGTGATCTCAAGAATTTAGAGGAGATGGATACTGAATTTATTGTTAATCCTGTTTGGACAAATAAAATCCCCTTATATGAATCTAAACTCGATAAAAGCTCTGGGATGGTTTATGTATTTCCGATAATTTCTCTTTTTACAATCTTAATGCTCGCTTCAATTTCTATAATCTATGATAGAAAAACAAGATTTATTACACGAGTAAAATCTAGCTCTTCAGGAATTTCCTATTTATTTGCTAAATTAATATTTTTTATTCTGTTAGTTTCAGTTCAATTTTTGATAGTTTTGATTTTATTTTTGATTAATGGAGGAAGATACAATATGCCTATTATAGAACTCATGAAATTGATATTATCTATAGCTTTGATAAATACTCTTCTAGGATTTTTGATTGGATTCTTCTCCGAAAATGAAGGAATTGCAGTTTTATTTTCTCTAATAGTTGCATTCCCCTTGATGTTAATTTCTGGAATTTTTTTTCCTATTCAAACTCTTCCCAAAATTTTACAATATTTTTCATTAGTAACTCCTTTAAATTATCAAATCTCCTCTTCTAAAGCGGTTCTGTTATTTGGGCAAACATTCAATCAGGGGTGGATATATGTTTCAATAATTCTTTTAGGTATTTGCTATTGGTTATTTAAAAAAGAGAGATAATTCTTCTGAGAATTGAAGAGATAGTCTAAAAAATTATGAGATAGTTTTTGGAAACTTCACTAGTTTAGTTTTTCTTTATTAGGAGGAACTTTCTTTTTTCTTCGATCTTTTAAAATGAATGGGGAGAGGAAGATTCGAACTCCCGTAAGCATAAGCTACCAGATCCTTAGTCTGGCCCGTTTGACCACTCCGGCATCTCCCCAGATGATTGATAGAATATCAACTAACTTTTAAATATATCGGAGTGGGAGAACGGCGTTTGACCGAGCAATTTGCTTTTACAAAGATTGTTGTAAATTTAAAAATAGTAAAAGTGAATTGGGAGCAGCGTAGGCATCTCCCCAGATGATTGATAGAATATCAACTAACTTTTAAATATATCGGAGTGGGAAAAATAGATTTAATTAAATAAGATTTCTAAATTGAAAATAGAAAATTACTTCAATATTTTCTTTAAATTATCTAAATTGCTCTTAAGAATTTTTACACTTTCAGAAATAATTTCTGAAGAAGACATTCCAGACCAATTTTCTATTATAAAAACTAGTTCATTTGTTGGAGAAATTTCAACTCCTTTAACATTCAAATCTTCTTCGTCAAAATTACAAGCCCAACTATCTTTTACTTTGAGTTCATTATTAAATTCAAAAACCTTAGGATATCTCTCGGCAGGTTCGGGATTATTTTTAGCTTCAGCCTTTATAGAAATCTTATTTAAGTGATAATAATAAATTAAACCAGGGGTATGCCTAGCATGATCCTTTCCCTTCCCTAAAGAAGCTTTAGCAACTAGCTCTACTCCTTGTCCTTCCCCTAATCTAACGATTGGAATTTCTCCAATTGCAACTGAATCTCCTAATAGGCTTGAACTAACATCAAAATTATTTTCTTTGCTTTCCAATTTTAATTTTAGTTCTACTACATCTCCTTTCTTTAGTTTAATATTTTTTAAGGGAATTAATCCTAGTCTATGAACTAAATTTTCATCGGAAAATGAAGAGTCATTTCTAAAAATATCGGCTTCTTTTATTGCAAGAGTTTCAATTTCATTAACTGTTCTTCTTATTGCATTTGCTAAACTTGTTTCAATAGTAGTGGTTATTATTTCCTTATTATTTGATTTTAGAACTTTTTCCATTTTCTAAGAAATTTAAAAGAGTATTTAAACTCTTCTGCCCCTTCTACCTCCTTTTTTCTTTGGTCCTCCTCTAGGAACTGCAGTAATTTCTGAAATACTTATTACCTTAAATCCTTCCTTGGTTAGTGTTCTAACAATTGCATTTGCTCCAGGACCTGGACCTGTAGATCCTGTCTGTCCTTTTATTCTTACATAGAGAGAATCAATATTATAATCTTTAATCATTTCCTTTAATCTTTTTGCTAAAAACATTCCAATAGTAGGATTTGCTTTAAGTCTATTATGTTTAGTTACTTGTCCTCCTGAAAGTCTTGCAATAGTATTTCCGGCTAGATCTGTAACCTGTACAAGAGTATTATTGAAACTTGCATAAATATATACTATTCCAGTATTTGTTATTGCTTTTGCCATCTTAATTTTCATTATTTATTAATTTAATTTTCTTTTCAGATTTTGAATTTACTAGAAAAGAAGGAATATTAACAATTTTTCCATCCACTGAAATTTTTTTATGAACTATTAGTTGTCTAGATTCTAGAGGGGTTTTAGATAATCCTATTTTGAATACTTTGGTTTGAAGTCTTCTCTCTAACCAGTCTTCCTTTGTAAGAGCTAGTGCATCTGCAGTAGTTTTAACATTTAATCCAAGATCGTTTAACTTTCCGAAAAATTCATTTCTTTCTTCATCCGTCTTGGGGATAAGTGCTTTTGCTCTTCTTCTCAATTTAGAAACCTCGGACTCTGCTTTCCAAATTTCTTTTTTATTCTTTAAACCATATTTAAGAACAATCTTATCTTCCTCTTCAATCCTAGTTCTATCAAAGGATTTTCTAGGTTTTTTGAATTTATTTTTTTTCTTTTTAATGTCCCCCATTATTTCTTTTTAATACCTCCCCTCTTGGATCTATTTTTTCTGAAATTTGCTTTTGTTCTCTGTCCCCTTACCGGATATCCAAATTGATGTCTAACTCCCCTATAAGATTTTATCTTCCTCATAGATTTTATATCAAATTCTTTCTGTAAATCTATATCCGCTCCAGCCAAATGTTTGTCTTTTCCGCTATCTACATCTTTTTGTCTGTTCTTCATAAAGTTAAAAAAGGTTTCATCTTGACTAATTAAAAATTCCTCGATTTTCCTTATTTCTTCCTGAGATAAATCTTCAATTTTTTTAGTTCTATCTATTCCTAGTTTATTACAAATAGCATTGGAATACATCCAGGAAACTCCTTTAATTGCTGTAAGTCCGGAATAAACTTTCCTATTCCCTGAAATATCTTTAGCTAGAATTCTCACTAGTCTAACATGCTCATCCTGATTTTTAATTTCTTGTTTCATCTTATAAATAAATTTTGCCTCTGCATTGTAGTTATTTCTTCAAATAGTCTTTTTTCTATTGCTTTTTGAGGATCTGGAATATTTGCAACTCTTTCTCTTATATTATCGAATGATGTAAACTCTCCATTTTCTCTCTCCTTCAAAATTGATTGGCTATGTTTGTTTCCACAACCTGGAAGTAATTCTAATTGATGTAATCTTGTATTTATTGCAACTGCTTTATTGAAAAACTCAACATACTTAGCTTCGTTCTTGGAAACATAATCTTCAATAATTTCTAACAAATTTGATTTTGCATTCTCTGTAAGTTTCTCTCTATGTAACTTTCCTTTAATAAATTGAATTTTTTCTCTCTTACCTTCTCCAATGTAAACTTCTTCCTTTATTTCAAATGTCATTCCCCTCCTAGGTGCTAAATGTAATATTGCAAGAGTATTCTTACCCACCGCTTGAACAACAGGATTCCTAAAAGATTCTAGAGGATATCCGTAAGGTAAAAAATCCAGAACAATTGCATATTCTTCTTTCTCTCTCATATTTTCTCTCATTTCTTCAACACTCCTAAAATTTTATCAATTTCTTCCTGATCTAAAGAAATACCTTCTAATACCTTCATGATATCTTGTGCATCCTGAGGCATAAAATTAACTAAGTTTGTAATTCCTTCTTCATTCAATTTTAATATATCTAATTCTTTTAATCCTTCCTTTAATTCCTTAGATTTCTTCGCATCTAGTTTGATAAAATTTTTTGAAAAAAGCTTTATTTTTTCGGCTCTTTCTCCATCTCCGACTAAATCTACTACTTCTGCAAGGGTTATAGGTTTTTTTTCTATTATCATTTTATTAGTTTAAGGTGGATAGGATGTATTATAAACCTTTTCTCCTTATTCCCATCATTTATTTGAATAATTTTATGACTTCCTCTTGTTCCCACTATCTTTCCTGTTGAACCAATAAATCTTTCTGGAACACTTGTAGGAAGAGATTTTTCTTTAATGATTGTCGCTCGTTGATTTTCCTTAATCTCTTTAAAGTATTCACTAAGTCTTATCTTTCCTTTCTCTCTAATATTTTTCGTTTTCTTTTTTGCCATCTTACTAATAAAATTAAGATAAAGTTGCTTTAAAAAGGTTTTCAATGAGTTAAATAGTTAAACTAGTGTTATCCCCTTGAAGATTGGATAGATTTTCTCCAACCCTTCCTAGCTCTAAATTTCCTTTTTCTTTTTCTGATTCCATATTGGAAATAATTGCTGCAGACATTTTTGGCCCCCAAACTTTATGCATACAATTTTTACACATATCGACGACAGAACCTTCGTCAATGGAGTTCATACAATATATACATTTTTTAACCATCATCAAGTCCAGACGATTGTATTTTTAAATCTGTCGTTTTATTTTTAAAAAGATTTATAAATGAACTTGGTTTTGATAATTTATGAAAAAGAGTTTGATAATCTTATTAGGGATAATCCTCATCTTGGGATCTGTACTAGCGGACTGTAATTTAGATATTTCGTTATTGAATCAAGATCCCGATCCTGCAGTTCCGGGAGATTATGTTAAACTTTTATTTAAGGTTTCGGGAGTGGGTGAAGCAGATTGTGGAGATATTTCCCTAGAGCTTTTAGAAAACTATCCTCTAAAATTTGATCCTGATTTTAACCCTGTTCAAACTCAAAAAGCAGGAGCCTTTGCCAAAGATTATAAGTCAAATGATTGGACGGTTCCTTATAAGGTTAGGATTGATTCCAGTGCTATAGATGGAAATTCTAAAATAGAACTTCTTTATTCCACGAAAGGAAGAGATTCTTTTAAAGTATCAAAAACGTTTGATTTAAGAATTAAAGAAGTGAAGGCAAATTTTGATATCTTCGTTAGATCCTATGATTATTCAAATGGTAAACTCGTTTTAGATATTTTAAATACTGCTAAAAATAATGTTGAAGCAGTTATAGTTACGATTCCTAATCAAAAAAATATTGAGATCCGGGGAGCTAATAGAAATATTGTAGGAGGTTTAGATTCTGTAGATTATACCTCTACGGATTTTAATGCAATTCCTTCCGATGGAAAGTTTAATGTAGAGATAGAATACACTGATGAAATTGGAGAACGAAGAGTGATTGAAAAAGAGGTTTCGTTTGAATCTGAATATTTCTTACATACTAAACCTAGTAAAACTGCAGGATTTAGCAAGATTTTTATTATTTTCTTAATTGTGATTTTAATTATTGGTTGGAGACTTTATTCAAAGAATAAAAAGAAAAGTAAATGAAAGATTGAACTCCACTAAGTTTTTAAATTGTAAAATCTTGACTCTATTATGGTGAGATCTATAAAAGAGAGTGTTGAAGAAAAACTATTTAATGTACCAAATACTCTTACGTTTATTAGGGCAGTTATTTCGGTTTCTTTAACAGTGTTCTATATACTAGGATTTGATATATTTTTTCTATTAAGTCTTTTTATCGTAGGAGCTATTACAGATTTTTTAGATGGATTTTTAGCAAGAAGATTGAAACAAGAGACAATATTTGGTGCAAGGTTTGATATTGCCGCAGATAGACTTCTTTGGATAACCTTTGGAATTATTCTTATAGCCGGATATAGAAATAATAACTACTATAATCTGTTTCATTTTGCAATGATATTTTCTAGAGAATTAATTTGTGGAGGATTTCTTTTAGGATATATTATTTTCTTGAGAAAAAGAGACATTTTTCCCTCGGTGAGGTATAGCGGAAAGTTATTGACTGTTCTACAAGGAATTGTAATTCCATCTATGATCTTAAGTGAGAAATATAACTTATTTATATTCTATAAATATCTAATAGTTCCTATATTTTTAATAGGAATATTTTGTTCGATTTATTATATTTTCGATTTAGTTTATTATGATAAATTGAGAAAATCAAAATTTGTAAGATATTATAATCTTATTAATCCTATAGCTCCAACCCCTCACAATCAGGATCTAAGATCTTGATCACTCATATCTCAATGCATCTACAGTATTAATCTTTGAAGCTCTTATTGCAGGAGAAACTCCTGAAATTGCTCCTGTAATGATAGCGAATAAAATACACCCTAAATATGTCCAGTTTGAAAGTAGAGGTTTTAGAAAACTCCACCCTAGATTTATTAGGATTTTTTCTAGGATTAAACAGATTAAAGTCCCTATTAAAACACCTACAAATCCTGCGACTAATCCAATTAAAGCGGATTCAAATAAGAATATTCCTAAAATCTCTGAGTTTTTTGCTCCAATTGATTTCATAATTCCAATTTCTTTATATCTTTCCAAAACTGAAGTTATCATCGTATTAGAAGTATTTATCGCAGAGACTAAGACTGAAACTAAAGCAATTAATATAATAAATCCTATAACAATATCTAAGGCTCCCATATAGGACTGAATCATATCATTGAAACTCTGAACAAAGAAATCTTCATCTCCTTTCCTCTGACCTCTTCCTTTTCTTATGACCTCTTCAACTCTTTCTACGATAAAATCTATTTTTGTAGAATCTACCCTTGCAACAACCATATCATATCCCTTCTTGTCTGGGAATAATTTTTTGAATGAATTTATATTTATGTATGTTTGTGCGTTATCTGAACTTCCTACATCTTCAAAAAATCCAACTATAGTTAATTCTTCTCCTCCGATATTTATTTTTTGGTTTAAATTAGATTTCTTAGAAAATATTTTTTTATCTAAAAGAAAATTATATCCTAAAATTATTTTTTTATCATCTTGTTTTTTCAATATTCTTCCACTTTCTAACTTAATATTAGAGATCTCCAATATTAATGGTTTCTCAGGATCATAGGCAATGAGGGATGTATAAACCCTTTCTGATCCTTTTTTAATTTCTATAGGTTGAAGATAAATCCCGCTAGTTTCGTATACTCCTGGAACTTTCTCTATTAAAGATAATTCTCTATCTGTTAAATGAAAATCCCCTATTCCTGGAATAGGGATTCCTTTTGATTGAATTATTATTTTATCCATTGCAGTTCCCTTGCTTAAATCATCTATGTAATTGTAAAGTCCTAATCCAAAACTAATGAAGATAAATATAGTTACTATTCCTATAAAAATAGAGAGAGCTGTAAGAAAAGTTCTCATCTTTCTATTTCTTAAATTTCTTAAGACATACTTTATTCCCTCTTTATTTATCATCTTAGTGCCTCCACAGGATCTTGATTTGCTGCTTTCATTGCGGGAGAAATACCTGCAATTCCTCCGATGATGAAACTCCCTATAAAGACTCCGATTAATAGTATCCAATCAATCTCCAGAGAAAGATCTGTGGAAATTATTTTCCCTAGAAAACTAATACCAATCCACCCTAATAGAATTCCAGAGATTATTCCAATTACGCCTCCGATTAGTCCTAACATTCCAGACTCTATAAAGAACTGTAAGAATATCTGGCTGTTTTTTGCTCCGATTGCTTTCATAATCCCTATATCTTTTTTTCTATCTAATACTGAAGTAGTCATTGTGTTAACTATTCCTACAATTCCTACAATAATGGAAATGCTTGCTATAATTATAATAAAAACCTGGACACCTGTAATAATATCCTCTATCATTTCAAGAGTTGCTTCAGGTGTTGAAACTTGAAAATCTTCTTCTCCTTCTTTTACATTTCTAAATTTTCTTAGATTTTTTTCTATCTCTTTTATAGTTTGATCTAATTTATCTTTAGATTCTGGTTGAACTGCAATAATATCAAAATTATCTCCATAATCTAAGAGGTTCTTCATATCTTCAGAAGTCATATAGATTACATTATCAGTTATAAAACTCCCTTGCTTTTTTGTAATTCCTATTACCTCAAATCTTTCTCCATTTATATTAATTCTATCTCCGGAGCTAATTTCCTTTCCTTTTAAGGAAGACTTTCCTGTGAAAAAATTATTACCTAATACAACTTTTTTCACATCTCCATTTTCAAAAAATCTTCCCTCTTCCATTTCTAAATTAAGAAGTTGATAGAGAAACCTTCTTTCATCTAGTTGGATATTTGTTAGATAACCTATATCTTTGACCTTTTGAAATTCTATTTGAATATATCCAATATTCCTTCCTATAGCCTTTTTTACAGAAGAAATTCTTTGAATTTCTTCAAGGTCTTTTTTTGTTAGAGAATTCACCGAACCGCTTCCAGGAGGACCTCGAGAGATTCCTCCTGCTTGAACACTAATTATTTCAGATGAAGCTATACCAAATTGATTTGTTATAGCTAATTTTAATCCATTTCCTAATAAGATTAATGAGACTACAACTAGAACTCCGATTACAATTCCTAGAAGAGTTAACCAACTTCTTACACCTCGATGTTTTAAATTTCTTATCGATAAAACAAAATAATCTTTTATCATAGAGATATTAAATTTTGTTTCTTTTTATACCTTTCAGATTTGATTTGAGAACTAATCTTTTTCAGTATATCCTGTTAACTGAGCTAATCTCTCTAGTGGTTGAACTCCGGGATAACTCTGTCCGTCTATTTTCCAGGTCGGATATCCTGTAACTCCAGCTAACATACACTCCTGACTTTTTTTATCACAATCTATATAGTCAATATATTTGAAAGAAGTTCCAAACATCTTTTTCTGATTCTTACAGTGTGGACACCATTCAGTTCCATATATTTTTACTCCTTGTTCTGTAAGATATTTTGCTAAGTTATCATTATTTCCTGCAACAGCATTTCCATTCATACTCTTATAACCTATTAAAAGAACTATAGCTAATATTGCTATTGTACAGGTAATTATTAATGTTTTCTTTTTCATAAAAATGTTAACAATTGTTACCTTTATAAATCTTTCTGAATATTAACAATAGTTAACCTATTTCTTTGTAATTTTTTCTACTTTCCCGTCCTTAATCCAATAAATTTTCTCAGCATATTTTTGAGCTAAATCTTTATCGTGAGTAACCATTACTATTGTCTTTCCTTCTTTGTGGAGTTTCCTTAAAAAATCTAAAACTTTTCCTCCGGTATGAGAGTCTAAATTTCCGGTAGGTTCGTCTGCAAGAATAACTTCAGGATTATTCGCTAGAGAACGAGCGATAGCGACTCTTTGCCTTTGCCCTCCTGAAAGTTCGTTAGGATAGTGATTTTCTCTATCTGCAAGTTCAACTAACTCTAAAAGTTCTTTTGCTTTTTCCTCTTGTTCTTCCTTGGATTTCCCTTGAAAAACCATTGGGAGTAAAATATTTTCTTTTGCTGTAAGGGTAGGGATTAGATTAAAACTCTGAAAAATGAAACCTATTTTTCTTCCTCGGATTTGTGCTAAATCGGATTCGTGAAGTTTTGAAATATCTTCTCCATCTAAGAGAATTTTTCCTTTTGTCGGAGTATCTAAACTTCCTACAAGATTCATACTAGTAGATTTTCCTGAACCTGAAGGCCCCATAATAGCAACAAATTCTCCTTCTGTAACGGAAATATTAACTCCGGAGAGGGCATTAACTTTTACCTCCCCCATATCATATATTTTGAATACATCTACTAATTTGATAATCTCTTTTTTCATAGAATTCTTAGGAACAAAACCTTTAAAAATGCTTGTAAATACCAAACCTTATGTTAATACCTGTTAGATGTTTTTCATGTGGAAAGCCGATTGCTCATTTATGGAAGCAGTTTAAGGAAAGAGTTGCAAATGGCGAGGAGGCAGGAAAAGTTATGGATGAGCTTGGTTTAGAAAGATATTGTTGTAGATCTATGTTTATGGGCCAGGAAGATTATATTGATTTAGTTAATAAATTTAAGAAATTTTAAGAATTTAGTTAGTGAATTTTATATCTAACCTTTTTCCCACAATTCTCACAAATAGTATTTATATATTCTCCCTTGATTCTTCTTTGTGATTTATCTAATGAATGAAAACAATTTTGACAGAACTCTCTTCGAAGTTTTCCTAGTTTTATATTATTCTTCATTGCAAGTCTTTTTGCTTGCTTGTTAGATTTTGAATCTTTCTCATAAATTAATTCTTTTATTTTTTCAAGAGCCTTTTCTTTTTTGGTCGACATAGATTATTTAAGAAAAAAGAATATAAAAAGATTTGGAAAATATAGGTGAGACAACTTTATGCCTTCCCGCTTGTTCAGCAGTACAAACATAAACGCCTGAAGCTTAACTTCTGTGTTCGGAATGGGAACAGGTGTGACCAACA
>Ga0265293_10007027_pt1 | contig 17605 bp, 15 predicted proteins | sample Munlanlewell138R_FD_192505 | JGI IMG/M metagenome (GOLD analysis project Ga0265293, IMG submission 192505) | Leachate microbial communities from a municipal landfill in Southern Ontario, Canada - Leachate well 138R | ecosystem: Engineered > Solid waste > Landfill > Unclassified | place: Canada...
CGGTGCGCAGGTAGCTGCCCCGAATCCCTTGCGCGCGATAGCTCGATGCATTGACGATGGTGAATTCGTCGCCCGCGATGATCCGGCCCCGCGTCACGTCGAGGGGGTCGGGAACCTCGCAGGCGTAGCGGCCCAGCTCGACGGTGCCGAGCGTCCCGCCCGGAACCGGCGGCGGATCGGCGGCGCCCGTCAGGAGCAGCAGGCAGGGAAGGACAGGCAGCGCCTTTGGCATGGTCATGCCGGGCAGGCTAGCAAGCGCGCGCCTCCATTGCCAGATGCCGGGCCGCGCGCTAAGGGCGCTGCCTTCCTTTTTTACGACAACGCTCTTTCCCATCAAAGGCCAGACCCATGAAGATCAGCGGCGTGGATATCCGTCCGGGCAACATCCTCGAATACGAAAACGGCATCTGGAAAGTCGCCAAGACGCAGCACACCCAACCGGGCAAGGGCGGCGCGTTCATGCAGGTCGAGATGAAGAACCTCATCGACGGCCGCAAGACCAACGTGCGCTTCCGCAGCGCCGACACCGTGGAGCGGGTGCGGCTCGACACCAAGGACTTCCAGTTCCTCTATGCCGATGGCGACCAGCTCGTCTTCATGGATCAGGAAACCTACGACCAGATCAACCTCCCTGCCGACCTTCTGGGCGATGCCGCCGCTTTCCTGCAGGACGGCATGGAAGTGACGCTGGAAATGTATGACGAGCGGCCGATCTCGGTGCAATTGCCCGAACAGGTGGAAGCGACCATCGTGGAAGCCGATGCCGTGGTGAAGGGGCAGACGGCTTCTTCCAGCTACAAGCCCGCCGTGCTCGACAACGGCGTGCGCGTGATGGTGCCGCCGCATATCGAAAGCGGCACGCGGATCATCGTCGACGTTTACGAGCGCACTTACGTCGGCAAGGCGGGCTGATCCCGGCCATGGCGATTTCCGGTCTGATCCGCGTCATGGAGAAAGCGGCGCGCAAGGCGGGCCAGCGCCTGCGCCGCGACTTCGGCGAGATCGAACACTTGCAGGTGTCCCGCAAGGGGCCGATGGATTTCGTGTCCAAGGCGGATCAGAGGGCCGAGCGCACGCTCTATGACGAATTGCTCGCCGCGCGTCCCGGCTGGGGCTTCCTGCTGGAAGAAGCGGGTGAGATCGCGGGCGAGGACGGCAAGCCGCGCTGGGTGATCGACCCGCTGGACGGCACGTCCAACTTCCTTCACGGCATCCCGCATTTCGCGATTTCCATCGCCGTGCAGGAGCCGACGCTGGATGGTCGGGGCTGGGGCGAAGTGACGGCCGGAGTGGTCTATCAGCCGATCACCGACGAAACGTTCTGGGCGGAAAAGACCCGGGGCGCGTGGTTGCAGGACGGCCGCCTGCGCGTTTCGGCGCGCCGCCATATGGACGAGGCGTTGGTCGCCACGGGCATGCCTTATGGCGGACACGGCAGTTTCGGCACATGGGCGCGCGTCGCCGGGGCGATCTGCCCGCAAGTGGCGGGCATCCGCCGCTTCGGCGCGGCCTCGCTCGATCTGGCATGGGTGGCGGCGGGACGTTTCGACGGCTTCTGGGAAAGCGACCTCGCCCCGTGGGATACGGCCGCCGGGTGCCTGCTGGTGCGCGAGGCGGGCGGCTTCGTGTCCGACTGGCGCGGACGTTCGCTGCCGATCTGCGACAAGGAAGTGCTGGCGGGCAACGACAGCCTGCACTCCAAATTGCACAAGACTTTGGCGGGCGCGCTAAAGGCCGGTTGAAGCATCGGCAAAGCGCGGCTAAGCGACGGACTTCGGTGCGCCCCTGTGGCGGAATGGTAGACGCGAACGACTCAAAATCGTTTGTCGCAAGACGTGCCCGTTCGAGTCGGGCCAGGGGCACCAGCTTTCACCGCAACGGTGCGCGGCGGCGAGAGACGCTCAGTCGGCCCCACCTGCTTCGCCCGAGCCGGACCGGGTCTGGGAGCGGGCGATCATTGCCTCGTATTCCTGCGGTGTCATCCGCCGCGCCGGTGCGGCGGCTTGTTTCTTCTTCCCGGGATCGAGCGCCTGCGGCAGCCCCGGCGCGCCGAACGCGGGAATCTGTTCGCTGCCGGCGCTGAAGGTCCGGGCCTGCGGCGGCATGAACGGTGGCGGCGCGGGCGGCGGAATCCTCGCACCGGGAGCGTAGGACGGTTCCAGCACATCGGCCGATTCGATGATGCCCTGGCCCACGACGAAGCCACTGCCTCCGCTACCGGCGGCGGATGTGCGCGATGCGGGAGCGGCCCGCCGCTTGCGCGGCTTTTCCTTTTCTGCGCCCTTCTGGGCCGGTGCCGCGTTGCGGGCGAGTTCCTGTTCGATAGTCTTCGCGTTCTCATCGTCGGCGAACATGAAGATCGCCGCCGTCAGCGCGACGGTGATGACGGCGAAGTGCCGATACATCTTCGGGCGAACCGCAAGGGTCTGGGCAAGGCGCGACATGGCATTGCTGTTAACCCAAAGGATTTACCCAAAAGCGCGCAATCATGGTTAGCACAAGGTTGACGGGCGCGCGGCTTGCCCCTGGAGGGGCCTGACCATGCGGTGTCAGGCAAACCGACACAACGGGGCCGGATTTCCCCGATTGCCGGGTCTGTGCATCACGCCGGTGGCGGAATAGGGCGTAAGGTTTACCGACATTTTACGCCTTGCCCTTATCGCGGGTCAGTATCCTTCCGGGGTCGGAGACTGGCGTTGCGACAATGATACGTCTGTTCAAACATTATATTCCGCACGCCGTGGTGCTGCTGGGCCTGTTCGATGTGTGCCTGCTGATCGCCGCCGCGGAACTGGCGTGGCAGTTGCGCGCCGGCCAGATCGGCATCCACAGCGGACCGCTCGATAACCGCGTCGGCCTTCATGCCGGATATGCGGCCATGATGCTGACGGCGATGATTTCCGTGGGCGTTTACGGGGCGGATTCGCTGCGGTCCATGCGCTTTGCCACGGCCCGGCTGCTGGTGGCCATTTCGCTGGGCATCATAGCGCTCTCGTTCATAGATTTCGTTCTCAATACCCAGAACTTCTGGCGCTCGACTCTGGCCTACACGATGGCGCTGTCGATCCTGCTGCTCATTCTCAACCGGCTGATCGTCGGCGGTATTCTGGGCGCCTCGGCTTTTCGCAGGCGCGTGCTGGTGCTGGGCGCGGGGCATCGCGCGCAGCGGCTGCGCGAACTGGGCGAGCGTATGGAGAGCGGGTTCGTGATCGTCGGCTACGTCGCCATGACGGAAAGCGAGCCTGTCGTGGAGGAAGCGATCTCGCGGCAGGCGATCCACAACCTGACCCGCTATGTCGAGAACCTGGGCGTCAGCGAAGTCGTGCTCGCGCTGGAAGAGCGGCGCAACGCGCTGCCGCTCAAGGATTTGCTGCGGATCAAGACGGCGGGCGTCCACGTCAACGACTTCTCCAGCTTCATCGAGCGGGAGACGGGCCGGATTGATCTCGACACCGTCAACCCGAGCTGGCTGATCTTTTCGGACGGATTCTCGTCGGGCCGGGCCGTATCGAGCGTGGCCAAGCGCCTCTTCGATGTCACGGCCAGCGCGATTCTGCTGGCGCTGACGGGGCCGGTGATCGTGCTGTTCGCCCTGATCGTGAAGATCGACAGCCGCGGTCCCGCCTTTTTCCGCCAGACCCGCGTCGGCCTCTACGGCCAGCATTTCGAGGTCATCAAGCTGCGTTCCATGCGCACCGATGCCGAGGCGGCGGGCGCCCAGTGGGCGACGAAGGACGATCCGCGCGTGACGCGCATAGGGCGCTTCATCCGCAAGGTGCGGATCGACGAACTGCCGCAGGCGTGGAGCGTGCTGCGCGGCGAAATGAGCTTCGTGGGGCCCCGCCCGGAACGGCCGGAATTCGTGTCCGAACTGGATGAGCACATTCCCTACTATGCCGAACGGCATATGGTGAAACCGGGCATCACCGGCTGGGCGCAGATCAACTATCCCTATGGCGCTTCGATCGCCGATTCCCGCAACAAGCTGGAATACGATCTCTATTACGCCAAGAACTACACGCCTTTCCTCGACCTGCTGATCCTGCTCCAGACCTTGCGCGTCGTGCTCTGGCACGAGGGAGCGCGTTGACGTGGGCGCGGTGGTCCAGCCGCTGGCCGAACTGGTCGCCTGGCTGATCTATGCCAGCGCCGCCGTTTGCGCCGCGACCGTCGCCGTATGGCTGGGCGGGCGGCGCGGCGCGATGGGGCAGGCGAGCGTCGCGATCATCGGCGCTCTGCTGCTGACGGCGGCGTGGTGCATCGCCCTCGCGACATCGGCCGATGGCGGCCTCACGGTGGAACTCACGCGGGCCGCGCGCAACCTTTCCTGGATCTTCGTTGTTTACCGCCTGTTCGCGATGGACGGACGTCATGAAAGCGTGAAGCCGATCCGTCCGGTTCTGCTGGCGTTGATCGCGGTCGAAGCGCTGGATCTGGGCACGGGTCTGTTCGCGGCGAACAGGGCGGGCGAGATAGCCGATCTGCAACTCGCGCCGCTGCTGCGGCTGCTCTTCGCGGTCGGCGGGCTGGTGCTGGTCCACAATCTCTTCGTCGGCGCATCGCGCGAAACGCAGGCCGGGCTGCGGTGGATCGCCGGCGGGCTGGCGCTGTCATGGGCAGTGGATCTTAATCTTTACACCATTGCCTGGCTCAGCGGCGAATGGCCGCCCGAACTGGCGGCGACGCGCGGGCTGGGGACGATCCTGCTCGCCGCGTTCGTGGCGATCGGGGCGGCGCAGGCCGGTTCTCCGCTGCGGTTCCGCCCGTCGCGCGCGGTGACGTTCCAGACGTTCTCGTTGCTGGTGATCGGTGTCTACCTGATCGGCATGGTGGCCATCGCGCAATGGCTGTCGCTGGCGGGGAGCGACTTCGCGCGCCTGATGGAACTGACGTTCCTGACGTTGGCGACGGCGCTGGCCATCGTTCTTCTGCCCTCGCAGCGTATGCGGAGCTGGCTGAAAGTCACGCTGGCCAAGCACTTCTTCCAGCACCGCTACGATTATCGCGAGGAGTGGCTGCGCTTCACGCGGACCATCGGCGCGCAGGGCGACGGCGCGCTGCCGTTGGGCGAGCGCGTGGTGCAGGCGGTGGCCGATATCGCGGAAAGCCGCGCCGGGCTGCTGCTGGCGGGAAGTGAGAACGGTGACCTCACGCTGGCGGCGCGCTGGCAGTGGCCATCGGCTGATGTTCCTGCCGTCGCGATGATGCAGGATAACGTCGCCTTTTTCGAGAAGGATGGTTTCATCGTCGATCTGGACGATGTTCGCGCCGGGCGGGAGGATCGCGGCGAAGCGGTGCATATTCCCGAATGGCTGCTGGACGACCCGCGCGCCTGGGCGCTCGTGCCCCTGATCCATTACGACCGGCTGGTCGGCATGGTCGTGCTGGCGCGCCCGTCGCTGCCGCGCCGTTTCGACTGGGAGGATTACGATCTGCTGCGCATCGTGGGCCAGCAGCTTGCTTCCTACCTTGCCGAAAACGCCATGCAGGACGCGCTGGCGGAGGCCAGCCGGTTCGACGATTTTCATCGCCGCATCGCTTTCGTGATGCACGACATCAAGAACCTGGCCAGCCAGTTGAGCCTGTTGGCCCGCAATGCCGAACTCCATGCCGACAAGCCGGCGTTCCGCGACGACATGCTGCTCACGCTGCGCAATTCCGCCGACAAGCTCAATGCCCTGCTCGCCCGGTTGTCGCGCTACGGCGGGGGCGCGGTCGACCAGTTGACGACAGTTCCCGCGGGCGAAGTGGCCCGCGCCGCCGTCGCCCGGTTCCGCGCGGTCCATCCGGTGATCCTGACCGAATGCCAGCCTTGCGACGTGGCCGCCCACGCGGAATCGCTGGAACAGGTGCTGGTCCACCTCATCCAGAACGCCGTGGACGCGAGCGCGCCGGACAGCCCGGTGTTCCTCGCGCTGACGCTGGACGGCCTGATGGCCCGCTATGAAGTGGTCGATTCGGGGTGCGGCATGTCGCCCGATTTCATCCGCAACCGGCTGTTCAAGCCTTTCGTCTCGTCGAAACCCGGCGGCTTCGGCATTGGCGCCTTCGAGGCGCGCGAACTGGTGCGCGCGATGCGCGGCCGGCTCGACGTGGAATCGCGCGAAGGGCTCGGCTCCCGTTTCACCGTGCGGCTGCCGCTCGCCGTGACGGCGGGGCTTGCCGATACGCTTTCCTTTCAACACCAGAGACTTGCATCATGACCGACACCAGACCGAAGCTCCTTGTCGTGGAGGACGATGCCGGGTTGCAGGCGCAGCTCAAGTGGGCCTACGACGATTTCGACGTGATCGTCGCGGGCGACAGGTCCGGCGCGCTGGCCGCGTTGCGCTCGGAAATGCCGGATGTCGTCACGCTCGACCTCGGCCTGCCGCCCGATCCCGACGGCACGACCGAAGGCTTCGCCCTGCTGGACGAGATCATGGCCCTCAAGCCCGACACGAAAGTGATCGTTGCCAGCGGCCACGGCGCGCGGGAAAGCGCGTTGCAGGCCATCGCCAAGGGGGCTTACGACTTCTACCAGAAGCCGGTCGATATCGACGCCATCGGCCTTATCGTCCGGCGCGCGCTGCAACTGCACCGGCTGGAAGGGGAAAACCGCAAGCTCGCCGCCAAGGCGTCGCGCGACGACCGCGTGCTGGGCCGGATGCTGACGGCGGCGCCGGAAATGATCCGTGTCGCCCGCACGATCGAGCGCGTGGCCAACACCAGCGTTTCGGTCATGCTGCTGGGCGCGAGCGGCACGGGCAAGGAACTGCTGGCGCGCGGGCTGCACGAGGCGAGCGATCGGGCGGAAGGCGCGTTCGTCGCCATCAACTGCGCCGCGATCCCGGAGAACCTGCTGGAAAGCGAACTGTTCGGCCATGAAAAGGGCGCGTTCACCGGCGCGGTCAAGACCACCGAAGGAAAGATCGAGCAGGCCAACGGCGGCACGCTGTTCCTCGACGAAGTGGGCGACATTCCGCTGCAATTGCAGGTCAAGCTGCTGCGTTTCCTGCAAGAGCGGGTGATCGAGCGAATCGGTTCGCGGCGGTCCATCGCGGTGGATACGCGCATCGTCTGCGCCACGCACCAGAACCTCGAAGCGATGATCGCGGACGGGCGGTTCCGCGAGGATCTGTTCTACCGGCTCGCCGAAATCGTGGTGAAGATCCCCAGCCTTGCCGAACGGCCCGGCGATCCGGTGCTGCTGGCCAAGGCGTTCCTGGCGCGCTTCGCCAGGGAAGTGAACTCGCCGGTGCGCGGGTTCGCCTCTGATGCGCTCGCGGCCATCGACGCATGGCACTGGCCAGGCAACGTGCGCGAACTGGAAAACCGGGTAAAGCGCGCCGTCATCATGGCGGACGGCAAGCTGGTCTCGGCGCTGGACCTCGATCTGGCGGCGCCGGACGAGGCCGCCGAACAGGCGTTGAACCTCAAGACCGCGCGCGAGCAGGCGGACCGGAAAGTGATCCGCCATGCGCTGGCGCGCAGCGAAGGCAATATTTCCAGCACGGCCAAGCTGCTCGGCATCAGCCGCCCCACGCTCTATGACCTGCTCAAGCAATACGACCTCCACGCCTGAGCGCGGCCGCGGCAGGGGCCGAAGGCTCGCCCTGCCGCTGCTCTGCGGCGCGGTCGCGCTGGCGTGGCCGTTGGTCTCGGGGCGCGCGGAAGAAGGCGCGGCCGCCGGTCTGGTGAAGCAGGCCGTGGCGGACCTTGAGCGGTCCGATGGCATCGCCGCCGAAACGCGGTTGCGCCGGGCGCTTGCGGAGGGCGCGCGGCGGGAGGATGTGGCCGCGCTGATGGGTGAGGCCTGGCTCGATCAGGGCGATCCGGCGCGCGCCGAGGAATGGCTGGCGCCCGCCGCCTTTTCACCGGGAACCGCCGCGCGCGGCTTTCGCGAACTGTCGCGGTTGCGGCGCCTGCAAGGGGATGTCCCGGCGGCGCGCGCCGCGCTCGACCGCGCATTGGCGGCGGCTCCCGGCGATGCGGGCCTGTGGGTGGATCTGGCCGCGCTGCGCTATGCCGATGGCCAGCATTACGCGGCGATAGAAGCGGCGGACCGGGCGCTGGAAGCCGATCCCCGCCACGCTGGCGCGCTGGTGTTCAAGGGCATGCTGGTGCGCGATGCGAACGGTCTTGCCGCCGGCCTGCCGTGGTTCGAGGCGGCGCTGGAGGCCGATCCGCGCAATCTCGACGCGCTGGGCGAATATGCGGCGACGCTGGGCGATCTGAACCGTGCGACCGAGATGCTGGCCGCCACGCGCAAGATGCTGGCGATCGACGGCAAGAACCCGCGGGCCTTTTTCCTGCAGGCCGTCATGGCGGCGCGCGCGGGGGAAACGGCGCTGGCCCGCAGGCTGCTTTCGCGCATGGGCGAGCGCATGGCGCGAGTGCCCGCCGCGATCCTGTTGCGAGGCGCGCTGGAACTGGACGCGGGCAACGCGCAGGCCGCCGTCGAAGTGCTGTCGCGCCTGGCCGATGCGCAGCCCGCCAATGAACGGGCCAGAGCGCTGCTGGCGCGCGCGCTGGCGCAGGCGGGCAACTGGGCGGATTTGCAGATGCGGTTCGGCAGGGAGGCGGAGCGGCCGGACGCTTCGCCCTATATCCTCGCACTGCTGGCCCGCGCGCACGAAGTGGCCGGGCGCCGCGATCTGGCCGCGCCGCTGCTGGATCGGGGCGCACAGGCGTTCAGCCGTCCGCTGGCGCCCGTGCCGCAATCGCCCGTCGGCGGGCTGCTGGCCAAAGGCAACCGTTCCGGCGCTCTGGGGCAGGCGCAGCGCCTGTTCGCCGCCCATTCGGGCAATGCGACGAGCCACGCGGCGCTGGGTGATGCTCTGCTCGCCAACGGCCGCCCGGCGGAGGCGGCGGAACGCTATGCCGAAAGCGCGAAAGTGCGTCTGGACGCCAGCCTTCTGATCCGCTGGTCCGTGGCCCTGGAAGCGGCGGGACGGGGAGGGGAGGCAGCCGGACTGGTCGAACGCTATCTTTCGCAGCATCCCTCAAGCCTCGCCGGGGCGCGGCTGGCGGCGGCCATTGCGCGGGGGCAAGGGGATTGGCCGCGCGCCGTGGAACTGCTGGCCTTTGTCCGCGCGAACGGCGCGGGGCGGGACTTGCGCGTGCTGGTCGACCTGGCCGAGGCGCGGCTGCGCGCCGGGGAGAACGAGGAGGCCGTGGAGACGGCGCGCGAAGCCTATACGCTGCACAGAGGCAGCGGCTTTGCCGCCAACGCGCTCGGCCTTGCGCTGGAAGGCAGTGACGGAAACGCGGCCAGGGCACTGCTGGCCAAGGCGCGCGCGATGGGCGCCGATCCGGCGGGCAAGCCGCTGGTCGCCAATCCCTATTTCACCGGGAGATGAGCGTCAGCCCTTCTTCGGCTGATAGGTCTGTTCCACGCCGGGGAAGGTTCGCGCGCGCACGTCCGCGGCATAGCGCGCGGCGGCCTCGCCGATCTGTTCGCCCAGTTCGGCATAGCGTTTGACGAAGCGGGGCACGCGCTCGAACATGCCGACCATGTCATCCGTGACGAGCACTTGCCCGTCGCACTGCGCCGATCCGCCGATGCCGATGGATGGGCAGGCGATGGCTTTGGTCACTTCGATGGCAATCGGCTCGACCACGCCTTCCACTACCACGGCGAAGGCGCCCGCCCGGTCCAGCGCGACGGCATCGGCCACGATCTTGCGCGCTTCGGCCTCGCTGCGTCCGCGCGAGTTGTAGCCGCCCAGCACGTTCACGGCTTGCGGCGTCAGTCCGACATGGCCGATCACCGGGATGCCGCGCGCGACGAGGAACGCCACGGTTTCCGCCATCGCCTCGCCGCCTTCCAGCTTGACCGCCGCGCAGCCGGTGTCCTTCAACAGCCGCGAGGCGTTGGCGAAGGCCTGTTGCGGCGATTGCTCGTAGCTGCCGAACGGCATGTCCACCGCGACGACGGCGTGCCAGCTTCCGCGCACCACCGCCGCGCCATGCGCTGCCATCATATCCAGCGTAACCGGCACGCTGGAGGGCAGCCCGTAGATCACTTGTCCCAGCGAATCGCCCACCAGCAGCAAGTCGCAATGCGGATCGAGCAGTTGTGCCTGCCGGGCGGTGTAGGCCGTGAGCATGACGATGGGTTCCGCCGTCACCCCGTCCGCCTTGCGCGCGCGCAGGGCGGGGACGGTCAGGCGCCGGATGGGCGCGGGCGTGGGATTGGCGCGGCTGGTGGCGGTGTCGAGCTGGAAGGTGGAAGACATGCCCGCCCGTCTAGCGGCATTTGCCCGCGTTCGCCACCGTCTCGCCAACCATCCGTTGTGCTGTCATCCGCAGGCCTTATATGCGCGGTTCGGTTTCAGGCCACAGGAGACGGGCATTGAGCAAGGTTCTGGTGATCGGCGCGGGCGGCGTCGGTTCGGTCGCGGTGCACAAGATGGCCATGAACGCGGGCATCTTTTCCGAAATCCACCTCGCCAGCCGCACGGTCTCGAAATGCGAGGCCATCGCCGAATCCGTGAAGGCGCGAACCGGCGTTTCCGTGCAGACCTATGCCATCGACGCGGAGGACGTGCCTGCTCTCACCGCGCTCATCCGGCAAATCGGACCGAAGCTGGTCGTCAATCTGGCGCTGCCCTATCAGGATCTGACGATCATGGATGCCTGCCTTGCCGCGGGCGTCGATTATCTCGATACCGCGAACTACGAGCCGAAGGACGAAGCGAAGTTCGAATACAAGTGGCAGTGGGCCTACCAGGACCGCTTCCGCGAGGCCGGGCTGATGGCGCTGCTCGGCTCCGGCTTCGATCCGGGCGTGACCAGCGTGTTCGCCATGTGGCTCAAGAAGCATCGGCTCAAGACGATCCGCACGCTCGACATCCTCGATTGCAATGGCGGCGATCACGGCCAGCATTTCGCCACCAACTTCAACCCGGAAATCAACATCCGCGAAGTGACCGCGCCCGCCCGGCACTGGTTGAACGGCGAATGGGTGGAAACTCCCGCCATGACCATCCGCCAGAACTTCGACTTCGAGGGCGTCGGGCCGAAGAACATGTATCTCATGTATCACGAGGAACTGGAAAGCCTCGCGAAGTTCCTGCCCGAAATGGAGCGCGCGCGGTTCTGGATGACATTCGGCGATGCCTATATCCAGCACCTCACTGTGCTCCAGAACGTGGGCATGACGCGGATCGATCCGGTGATCTACAACGGGCAGGAAATCGTGCCCTTGCAGTTCCTGAAAGCCGTGCTGCCTGAACCAGCCAGCCTTGGCGCGACGACGCGCGGCAAGACCAACATCGGCGATATCGCCACGGGCGAGGCGCTTGACGGGTCCGGTGAAAAGACCTTCTACATCTACAACATCTGCGATCATGAGGACGCGTTCCACGAAACCGGCAACCAGGCGGTCAGCTATACCACCGGCGTCCCGGCGATGATCGGCGCGGCGATGATGCTGACCGGCGCGTGGCGCGGAGAAGGCGTGTTCAACATGGAGCAGTTCGATCCCGATCCCTTCATGGACATGCTGAACGCGCAGGGCCTGCCGTGGCAGGTGAAGGAACTCGCGCACCCGTTGCCGTTCTGAGGGGCGTTTCGGCCGTGCCTGTCAACTGGGCGCTGATCCTGCCGGTTATCATGCTGGCCGGGTCGAACATCGTGATGAACGTCGCGTGGTATGGGCACCTCAAGGCGCCCGACCGCGTCCTGTGGCTGGCGATCCTGTTGAGCTGGACGCTGGCCTTTGTCGAATATTGCCTTGTCGTGCCCGCCGTCCGGCTTGGTTCGACAGTCTATTCGCTGCCGCAGCTCAAGACGATCCAGTTGTTCATGTCGGCCACGACGTTCGTTCTCATGGCGTGGTATCTGTTCGACCAGAAGCCCACGCTGGCGCAACTGGCGGGTTTCGCCATGATCGTGGGTGGCGGGGTGCTGGTCTTTTCGGGCAAGTGAATTCGGGAAAGCGATATGGAAACGAGAGCAGGCGATCCGGGCGCTTTCGCGCAATTCGATCTGGGGCTGGTGGACAGCCCCGCCTTCGTGGTGGACGCGGCCCGGCTGCGGCAGAACCTGCGCGTGCTGGCCGATGTGCGCGACCGGGCGGGGGTGAAGGTTCTGGCCGCGCTGAAAGCCTTTTCGATGTGGGCGACGGCGCCGATCGTCGGGGAGTATCTCGATGGCGTCTGTACCTCCGGCCTGTGGGAAGCGCGGCTGGCGTCCGAATTCTATGACGGCGAGATCGCGACTTATTGCGCCGCCTACAAGGCCGGCGATCTGGACGAGATCTGCCGCCTGTCCGATCACGTCATCTTCAATTCCCCGCAGCAAATCGAACGCTTCATGCCCGTGATCGAAGCGGCGCGCGGCCGGGGCGACAGTTTCGACGTGGGGCTGCGGATCAATCCGCTCCACGCGGAGGGCGAAGTGCCGCGCTATGACCCTTGCGCGCCCCATTCGCGCCTCGGCTTTCCGATAGACCAGTTGACGGATGAGCACGTCGCGCTGGTCGATGGCATCCACATGCATACGCTCTGCGAGCAGGATTTCGAGCCGCTGCGCCGCACGTGGGACCATGCCTTCGATTTCCTCGAACCGTGGTTCGGCCGGTTCAAGTGGATCAATCTGGGCGGCGGGCACCATATCACCCGCGCGGACTATCAGCGCGACGAACTGGTGGAGTTCCTGCGCGACATGCGCGAGGACACCGGTGCGGAAGTGATCCTCGAACCCGGCGAGGCAATCGCGCTCGACGCGGGCATCCTCGTCGGCACGGTGCTGGACGTGGGATGGAACGGGATGCCGCTGGCCATCACGGACGTTTCGGCCACTTGCCATATGCCGGACGTGATCGAAGCGCCCTACCGCCCCGCGATGCTGGGCGAACTGCCCTATGACGGCGAAGTGGACGAAGGCTTCGGCGGCGCGATCCGTCTCGGCGGGCCTTCGTGCCTGGCGGGCGACGTGATCGGGGACTATCGCTTTTCCGAAGCGCCGGAGCCGGGCACGCGCTTCGCCTTTCTCGATCAGGCGCATTACTCGATGGTCAAGACCACGACGTTCAACGGCGTGCCGCTGCCCTCCATCTGGCTTTGGGACAGCGAGACGGGCGCGCTGGAATGCGTGAAGCGTTTCGGCTGGGAAACCTTCCGCGACCGGCTGAGCTAGACGGGAAATAACTCTCCTGTCTGCTCGGCCTGAGTCGACGCGGGCGGAATCGCGTTCTGTTCCGGCGCAAGCCGTGCCCGAACCGTCTTGCGGCGGTGTAGGCCCTGTCGGTCAGGTATTCATATTATGCTTTATAAATCAGTAAGATAATTGATAAATCCCGCTGTCCTCGCGGATGTGTTCCCCAGGCTTGCATTTTCACTTGCAGTTCATGCGGCACGCCCTATATCGACCCCCCGCTGCCCCATGGGGACTTCCAAACCGCAAGGCAGCTTCGTCTTTGTGTTGTTTTTGGCCGCAAGGCCTATTGGGGGTCCCTTGAGTTGCACATTTATCCCGACGCACCGGCTGTAGTCCGCGCTCTTTCGCCCGACGAACCCGTCATCCTCAATCGCCCCCACGCTGCGGCGCGGGCTGCCCGCTTCTTTGTCGAGAAGTTTCCGGGCAAGCCGCTCTATGCCGTGAAGGCGAACCCTTCGCCTGATCTGCTGCGCGTGCTGTGGGACGCGGGCGTGACGCATTACGATGTGGCGTCCATCGCGGAAGTGCGCATGACGCGCGCCGCGCTGCCCGATGCCGTGCTGTGCTTCATGCATCCGGTAAAGACGGCCAGCGCGATCGGCGAAGCCTATTTCCAGCATGGCGTGCGCACGTTCAGCCTCGACAGCCACGAGGAACTTCAGAAGATCGTCGCGGCGACCACGGACGAAGCAGGCAATGCCGCGGGCGATCTGCGCCTCTGCGTGCGTCTGCGTGTGTCGTCCGAATACGCGGAGTTGAGCCTTGCGTCCAAGTTCGGCGTCGATCTCGCCGATGCCGCCCCTCTGCTGCAAGCCACGCGGCAAGTGGCGGACTGGCTGGGCATCTGCTTCCATGTCGGCAGCCAAGCCATGTCGCCCTTCGCCTATGTTCAGGCGCTGGAGCGCGTGCGCGCGGCCATCGTCGATGCCTCCGTCACGGTGGACATCATCGACGTGGGCGGAGGCTTCCCCTCGATCTATCCGGGCATGGAGCCGCCGCCGCTGGAGGACTATTTCTCGGTGATCCACCGCGCGGCGGAATCGCTGCCGGTGTCCTATTCGTCCGAACTGTGGTGCGAGCCGGGCCGTGCGCTCTGCGCGGAATACAATTCGCTGATCGTGAAGGTCGAGAAGCGGCGCGGGAACGAGTTGTATATCAACGACGGCGCCTATGGCGCGCTGTTCGATGCGGCGCATCTCGGCTGGCGTTTTCCGGTCCGCTGCGTGAGCGAGGGGCGCGGAGCGGCGGAGGAAGGCTTTTCGTTCTACGGCCCGACCTGCGACGATGCCGATTTCATGGAAGGCCCGTTCACACTGCCCGCCGATATCGCGGCGGGGGATTATATCGAGATCGGGATGCTCGGCGCCTATGGCGCGGCGATGCGCACGGCCTTCAACGGCTTCGGGCAGGGCTCGGCCATCGAAGTGTCGGATGAGCCGATGGAAAGCCTCTATCGCGGCGACCGTGCCGATCCGCGCGTTTCGGACAACGTGGTAAGCCTGCGCTGACAATCATGCGGGGGGCCTCTGTGCCGCTATCGGCGCAGGCCCCGCGTTTGGGATCGCTTTCCGTCAATTCACCATGTAGTGAACGCTGACGATGTAATAGCTGGCGATCGAGCGCCCATCCTTGTCCAGCGCCGGCAGGAAGCGGGCATGGCGCATCAGAATTGGGCAGGCCGTGCGCTCAAAAGTATCGTCTTTCGACTTGAGCTGGACGTGGCACGCGGAGGGCTTGCCTTCCTGATCCACGCCCATGCGAATGCGGACGACGCCGTTCTCCATTTCTTCCAGCATTGTCGGCGGATAAAGCTCCTGAAGCTTTCTTGCCCATTTGATTTGATCGACCGCTTCGACCTTTCGCGTCAGAGTCTTGTGTGCGGCAACATCAATGCCCCAATGTGTCAGAAGTTCGTCCATGCACTGGCGTAACGCATCCATGGGTCGCTGCATGGACCCTGTCTTGAGGGTGAAGGTCTTGTTGAAACCGCCCTTCAAGGTGATGTCCGTAACGGACTGTTCCCATGCCCGCTGCGCCGCGACATCCGGGCGGGGGGCGGCGGATTGACCGTCATTCCCCGTGTCCGGGGCGAAGGGCATTGAAAACAGATAGCCTTCGAAACCGTCGCCAGTGGAAATCGGGCGAGCACGTTCGATTCTCCGATCAGCCTCACCATCCTGGAGGGCGACCTTGACAGTCTTTACCCACGGAAGCGGGAGAGTCTTGGCAGTAATGAGAGTGCTTGTTTCCCACATCAGCGGCCTGATGCCTTTGGTGACGATCGTGAAGGCTGGATCGCCGTCCGGCTTGAACTGGCGCATTTGCAGCAATGCCGATTGTTCGGGCGTGCCGAAGGTTCGGCGCAACGCGCAACTGTCGTCGGCGTAATCGACCACCCATGCGGATGTGGGGTCGAGCACCGTGTCGGCATGAGCGGGGCGCGGGACGGATGCAAAAGCCAGACCGGCAAGAAGCGCCACGGATATGGATTTCACCGGCGTTCCTCTCCTTATGCGCGCGTCAGGGCGCTTTTTGTCCCGTCTTGGCCGCCAGCGCCTTGTCGATCACGGCCTGCGCGGCGGGCCTTGCGCCTGCCAGAGTGCGCGCGACGCACTCGGTATCGGACGAAAGCGGATAGAGCCGGTCAAGCTGGGCACAGGCATCGCTGGAAACCCGTTCGATCCGCTTCATCAGCCGGTCCGCGTCGGTGGGATCGGCAAGGTCCAGATCGCCGTAGAGCACGGGGATGCGAAGCGTCGCGACCACGACCGGCGCGCCGGTATAGGGTGAGCGTCCGACCGTCTCGGGCGGCGGGGGCAGGGGGCGCGGTGCCTCGACCACGATCTCAGGTCCGTCCGTGGGCGGCGTTTCATCCTGCGCGGCGGCGGGTGTCGCGGCCATGCTCGCGATGGCGCAAAGCAGGGCGACGCGGCGGAATGGCAAAAGGCGTGTCATGCGGGCATTCTTTCCCGGAAGGCCGGACGAGCCACGGGCGCGGCGCAATCGCGGCGCGTCGTCAGGCTGCTTCGGCGAGTTCCATATCCATGCGGTCCCAGATCTCGACCAGCGCCTCAGTCAGTTCCTGCATCATTGCATCGGTGTGCTGCGGGCCGGGCGTGAAGCGCAGGCGCTCCGTGCCGCGCGGCACGGTGGGGAAGTTGATGGGCTGAACATAGACACCGTATTCGGCAAGCAGGATATCGCTGATCCGCTTCGCCTTCACGGGATCGCCCACCATCAGCGGCACGATATGCGTGACGGAGTTCATCACCGGCAGGCCCGCTTCGCGGAACAGGGCTTTCAGCCGTTCGGCGGCGGCCTGCTGGCCGTCGCGCTCCTCGCTCGACTGCTTGAGGTGCCGCACGGCGGCCAGAACGCCCGCGACCAGCACCGGCGAGAGCGAAGTGGTGAAGATGAAGCCCGGCGCATAGGAGCGGATGCAGTCGATGATGCGGGTGTCGGCCGCGATATAGCCGCCCATCACGCCAAACGCCTTGCCCAGCGTGCCTTCGATGATGGTGATGCGGTGCGCCGCGCCGTCGCGTTCCGAAATGCCGCCGCCGCGCGCGCCATACATGCCGACGGCGTGGACTTCGTCGATGTAGGTGAGCGCGTTGTATTTGTCCGCCAGATCGCAGATTTCGTGGATCGGTGCGACGTCGCCGTCCATCGAATAGACGCTTTCAAAGGCGATCAGCCTGGGCAGGGCGGGATCGGTTTCGGCCAGAAGCTCTTCCAGATGGGCCACGTCGTTGTGGCGGAACACTTTCTTCTCGCAGCCCGAATTGCGGATGCCCGCGATCATGCTGGCGTGGTTCAGTTCATCGGAAAAGATGACGCAGCCCGGCAGCAGCTTGCCCAGCGTGGACAGCGTGGTGTCGTTGGAGACATAGCCGCTGGTGAACAGCAGCGCGCCGTCCTTGCCGTGAAGATCGGCCAGTTCGTGTTCCAGATCGACGTGATAATGCGTGTTGCCGCCGATGTTGCGCGTGCCGCCCGATCCGGCGCCGACATTGTGCAGCGCTTCTTCCATCGCGGCGATCACCTTGGGATGCTGGCCCATGGCGAGATAGTCGTTCGAGCACCATACCGTGATCGGCTTCGGCCCGTTGTGGCCGGCAAAGCAACGCGCGTTGGGGAAGGCCCCCTTGTTGCGCAGGATGTCGATGAAAACGCGGTAGCGGCCTTCGGTGTGCAACCGTTCGATCGCCGAATCGAAAATCCTGTCGTAGTTCACGCGAGGGTCCGTCCTGCATTGTTGCGGCCCTTCCGGCCTGCTTGGGGCCGCGCATAACTGAACCGGGTCAATTTTGCCAGCGACAAACGTATTTTAGCCGATAAAGTCCGGGTCTGCCTTGATTTGCGTCAACCTGCCCGCCTGCCTGGAAATCGGCCCACCTGGAACTCGGCCTGCCTAGAAAATCGCGACGCGTTCCAGCCCATGTTCGCGCAGGGCGGG
>Ga0265293_10007028_pt1 | contig 17601 bp, 16 predicted proteins | sample Munlanlewell138R_FD_192505 | JGI IMG/M metagenome (GOLD analysis project Ga0265293, IMG submission 192505) | Leachate microbial communities from a municipal landfill in Southern Ontario, Canada - Leachate well 138R | ecosystem: Engineered > Solid waste > Landfill > Unclassified | place: Canada...
AGTGAAGTAAATTTGCTGTTACAATCTGCGACTTAAAGGGGTAGCCCAATATAATTTATAACTATATCCGTTTCAGTAGGATTTACTGAAAACGATCCATATCCACTTTGCCAAGAAAGGTTTTTTAAACTCTCATCTTGCTTTTAAATGGGAATTTACTCTGGAAAAGCTTTACTCTGGAAAAGTACAGTATGTGCCGTCCTTTCAGATACTTTATTGATTTCTTTATTAATAAGCCTAGGAGTTACCTCCTAGGTTAGCTCATTTCGTCCTTTCAGACTTTTTTTGGAAAAATCACTTCAAAATCCCAACGGGATGGTACGCAACAACCTAGGACGTAAGTCCTAGGGATGGACAGAATGAGTCGATTTTAGTATCTGAAAGGACGGTACAATTTGAATATGTATTATTCCTGAAGTAACAATCTAGGTTAACGCATTTCATCACGTTGAGATTTTGAAGTAAGTTTTTGTAATTCAACTCTGAATGCAGAACATGACTATAATTCATAATGAATCGTGACTTTTTAATGTAAATGAAAGTGATATAAATTCATTATTTAATTGCACCCACACAAATCCATATAGAGCCATAATATTTATCGGTATGTTTACCAGTAAAGCAAGGGATCTCACGTTTTAATCAGTCGATATTAATGTTTTTTTAATCTATTGGTAAAGTACCCGATATGCATTTTAAATATTTTTTATAAAAACTGAGTTCTTGGGTGTTAAAACCAAAAAACAGCATAAGGAAAACCCCATGCTGTTCTATTATTGACATGAATGTCAGTGTTTGATATAAATAATATCTGTTATTCGTTTTTTCACTCTCACTATTCTTTCTCTATAAAAATAATTGGTTTAGAAGTTTTATTTCTAATCTTATGCAAGGTGGTATAAATCACTAGTGCATAACTATTGCTAGCTTGATTTCGGTTCCTTACAGAATCTGGCAGGACGCTTTATATTATTTATCCAATTTTTTATAAATCAAACTATCAATTGAAATTCTCCCTGCGCCAGTTACTGCTATAACCATGTAGATTGCTGCATAAAGTAATGGTAACTCTTGTCTTGCAAATCCATCATTTGAATGCACAATAAAGACCACTACCAACATTGTGAAAAGTAATGAAAGTGCCGCAAGTCGCGTACCTACACCAAAAATCAAAAGTATTGAGCAAAGTACTTCAGCGAAAACGGTGAGTGCCAAAGAAGCAGTTACCCCAACACCAATTGGATCTGGGAATTGAATTGGTTCATCGCCAAATAAGTTGTGAAACTTACTCATTCCATGTGTGAGCATTAAAACCCCTACTACCAATCGGAGCACCAACAACATATAACTAACATTGTTGGTGTAATTCCCTGGATTAAAGATGTTCTTTATCATTACTTATTAAGTTCTTACTTGTTGATGATTTTCCACATTGAACCATTCTTTGTAGTCAATACCTCCAACTTTCCTTTAGAAGTAAGATCGTTTAAAACTGCTTCACTATCTGCTCTAGGTGTTCCTGAAAGTACAGAAAACTCTTTTGCTGTTAATGTAGGATATACTGCGAAAAGTTCATCCCATTTTTTACTGTATTCACTTTTTGCAATTTCAGGATTCACTTTTAGTATAGCCATCTCGTAAAATGCGTAAGGTTTTGCACCATAAACAACATCTTTGTTTCCAGCCCCATCCAAAACATAAACAGTTGGAAAACCTCTTACACCGTATTCTCTCGCTATATTTAAATCTTGTTCAAATAGCGTTTTTGCTTTACTGTCGAAATCTTTTTTCAATTGGTCAACATCAAGTCCTACAGTTTTTGCCGTAGTTGCCATGTGTTCCCATTTAGCAATATTTTTCTTTTTCAAGAATACCAATTCACGCATCTCTCTCATAAATAAATGAGCTTTTTCCTCATCTTGCATTTCTGCTGCTTTGAAAGCAATAGAAGGAGGATATGAAGAATCAAGTGGGTCTTCTAACCATAAATCTCCATCAATTGGCATGTCATAATGAATACTTACTTCGTCCCAGTGACCTGCAACGTCTGATGGTTTACCAATTCCTCCGCTGTTGTAACTCCAGTCTGGTAATAATCCTCCCATTCTGTATTCAATTTCTATATGCTCTCCATATTCTAATTTCAGTTTTCTTAATTGCGGTTCAATTCCCCAACATGATGAACAAATAGGGTCAGTAAAGTAAACTAATTTCACTTTTTTATCGCTTGTTTTATCTACAGTCGTTTTTGAATCTTGAGCCTCACCAGCTGTTGTTTCACACATTCCTGTTTCGATATCACATAAAAGTGGATTGCTTGTTGTCGTTTCTTTTTTCATATCTTTTGATTTTGTTTGTCCTTGTAAAACTGTAATGCTAAACAAAGAAATTAATAATGTGAATAATTTTAATTTGGTACCCATAATGTATTTCAGTTTTCGTTCTTAGCTAATGTTTGAGCAACTTCCAGAAGAGACTTTCTTATCTTCTTACTACTGGATTTTCTATAAACCTTTAATGTTGATACAAATATAAGTTATTTAAACTGTATATTTGATACGCATTTCCTTTTGGGAAGCACTATCCTAGAGGGAACTATCTAGGGTTATTTGATTCTTAATGTGGTATTTATCAAAATTAAAAGTAATGAAAAAGAAAGCAGTTATTAATGATACTCCGGTTTGCCAAGTGAGAATGCAAGCTATTAGTGATACCATGAGTATTTTAACAGGTAAATGGAAATTTCATATTATAGGAACCCTCATCGAAGGCTCAAAACTAGGGTTCATGGACTTGTTAAGAGAAATTGATGGTATTGGCACCAAAATGTTGTCGAAAGAACTCCAAGATTTAGAGATGAATCTTCTAATTAGTCGAAAGGTGATGGACACAAAACCAATAACTGTTCAATATTCAATAACAGAATATGGTGCAACATTAGCTCCTGTAATCAATGAACTTGCGAGCTGGGGAATAGAGTATAGGAAGTCTCTTCATGAGTCTAAATAGTCCTAATCAAAGGGTTTCCTCTTCTGGTTTTCTGATTTTAGTAAAAGTCCATCACCTAATAATATCTGCAAGAAAACTAATAATTTTGAAGTTTTCTTGCAAAGACTCATTGAGAAAAACTAGATTTACTCCTATATCCTTCTTGTTGGATAAGGTATAAACTCCGTTTCGTCTCCTTCTATTTTATCGAATGTTTGGTCTTTCCACTTTTGTTTTGCTTCCTCAATTAATTCTTTATCTGATGAAACAAAGTTCCAGTCAATGAAGCGTTCTTCTGGAAAAGCTTCACCACCAAAAATATAGATGGTACTGTTTTCAGAAATTGTAAACTGACATAATGTGCTGTCTTTCGCAATCAAAATTTGCTTAGGTCCATATTCATGTCCTCCGCTTTTAATACTTCCCTCAAGAATATATAATCCTGATTCTCCATAAAGCTGGTCTCCGATATCAAGAACTTGTTCAGTTTTACTTTTTATTTCAACCATGAAAAGTTTACTAAAAACTGGAACGGGTGACTTTCTTCCTAGTGCTTCTCCTGCTACTAATTTGAATTGGACATCACCTTCTGTCCAAGCTGGAATTCCTTCTTTTTCGATATGGAAAAACTCTGGTTCCATCTGCTCTAATTCTTTAGGTAGGGCTACCCAGATTTGTAATCCATGTAAACGAATGTCAGAGTCGCGCAAGTATTCTGGTGTTCGTTCTGAATGAACAATCCCTTTTCCTGCTGTCATCCAATTTACCGCGCCGGGTTTAATTTCTACTTCATTTCCAAGGGTGTCGCGGTGCATTATACTTCCATCAAATAAAAAAGTAAGTGTAGAAAGTCCAATGTGTGGATGCGGTAAAACGTCAAAGTTTTCGCGTTCACTAAGCTTTACAGGACCCATGTGGTCAATGTAAATAAACGGACCAACCATTCTTTTCTTTCTAAATGGCAATAAACGACCAACCATAAAACTCCCTATACTAGCGGCTCTTTCCTCGATTATCAATTTGATGTTTGACATAATATAATTTGATTTTGTTCTTAAAAACCCCGTGAAGTTTCCTCCTCAGGGAAGTCTATTTAAAGTTTATTGTTTCAAAAATAGTTAAAATTCGCTCCCAAAAGTCATTGAGATTAGTGTATCTATTCCTACATGCTATCAGAAACAACCCTAATAGACTAAAGACCAAGTCTCTATCATCTCGTCTAATAATCTAATTGTCTAAGCTCTAACATCTAATTGTCTAACGTCTAACATCTAACCGTCTAACCGTCTAACGTCTAATGTCTAACATCTAATTATCTAACAACTAATGTCTTATTGTCTAACATCTAATTGTCTAACGTCTAGCTGTCTAAAATCTAGCTGTTAATTTAAAAAAAATCCATTTTTGCATGTTCATTAAAAATAGGATCGGATAAACTGTAAATGCATAAGGCATATTAGGAGAAACTATTTAATGATTCCTTCTAATTGCCGACTTTTCCAAAGTTTAAAGTAGGAATTAAGTGTTTCAAAGCTTCGCAGTTACTCACTTCTTCAATCATTAATGCATTGCTGCATTGTGAAAAACATTACTTTATCGACTTGTTTTACCCATCTATTTCCTTATTCACATTTCTTAAGTCCTACTTTTTTGAATGGCATTCATATTGAATTTAAAGAGTAATTTTGGTTCTATATGATTCTGTGTGGGTATAATGAAAAAAGTCCGTCGGCTGACGGACGATAAAATTCGAAAAGGAATATCTATTATCTCAAAACGATCCATATCCACTTTGCCAAGAAAAGTTTTTTAAACTCTCATCTTGCTTTTAATTGGGAATTTACTCTGGAAAAGTACAGTATGTGCCGTCCTTTCAGAGGACTTTTTTTTGAAGTAAGTTTTTGTAATTCAACTCTGAATGCAGAACATGACTATAATTCATAATGAGTCGTGACTTTTTAATGTAAATGAAAGTGATATAAATTCATTATTTAATTGCACCCACACAAATCCATATAGAGCCGTAATTTTACTATATTTAAATTCATATTTTTGTGCAAAACGGTTTAACAGCAACAATAGAAAAATGACATATCTATTTTTTATAGCCTCTTTTAATGCTTTCTTCTTTTTGGTACTTCTCCTTCAAAAGAAACCGAAATTGCTACATGACCGTATCTTAATTTATTGGCTTTTATATTTGGGGAGTCTTACTGCAGCTTATGCTTTTGCCAAAGATTCTTTTTCCACCATGCCTATTTTTTCAAGTGGAATTATTGCAATGTTGCTGCTGCACGGTCCTTTCTTATACTTGTATGTTTCTGCCCTAAGTTTTGGCCACAATAAATTTAAAGCCAAGGACAGCATTCACTTTGTTCCTTTTTTAGCGTTTATTCTCTATTTATTTATAGCGTCTCTGTTCCCTGATTATTCTGCAGGAATTAGAGTAGACCATGTTTCTGAAAATGTAGCCGAACCGCCTTTGTTATTTCTGTTTTTTCTTATGATAACGGCACTTTCAGGACCTGTCTATTTTATTTTAGCGCAAAAACAATTTAAGAAAATGAAAGAATCCAATCTCAATTTTTCTTCTAAAGATATTGAAGTAGATTGGTTTGGCAAATTGATTCCCATCTTTGGTATAATATGGACAGCCTTGATAATTATAGCAGTAATCCACCATGTTTTCCACTTGTTTTCTATAGATTTCTGCATCAACGGACTTATGTTGTCTCTGTCCGCCTTCATTATTTTAATAGGATATTTTGGACTTAAACAAGAAGGGGTTTTTATTAACTTTAATAATGAAGTTCTCATAGATCCAACCCTCGATAACAGGACCACCTCTTTCAAACCACAACTAAAAGATGCCGAATTGAATAAATGCTACAATTTAATTGACAGTTATTTTATAAAAGAAAGACCTTATTTGGAGCCAGATTTGACCTTACCCAAACTCGCTGAAAACCTCAATGTTCCACATCACCACCTTTCGCAGGTGATCAATGAAATTTATGGACAAAACTTTTTTGACTTTATCAATAAATACAGAGTTGAAGAAGTGAAAGCCAAAATTGTAGATCCTAAATTCCAGAAATACTCCATTCTTGGTATCGCTTTGGAAAGTGGTTTTAACTCTAAATCTGCTTTTAACCGTGTTTTTAAGAAGTTTACTGGAATAACTCCAAGTGAATACCGAGATTCTCAACAACAGTCTGCTGGTTAAAGCATTACATCATTTTTATTTCTTCTTCCCAAGTCCTCTTTTATAAAGTGGGACGTGTATTTCTCTTCGAACCAGTGCCATGTTATAAGGTAGGTCGCGAACGGGAAGGCAATGCTCTACATTTGTTCCTAAGAAATAAAAGTAAATTATTTATTCAATAAATCAATTATTATGAAAACACAAGGAAGAAGAGAAGCCGTTGCAATTCAAACGGGAAAAGAAAAAGGGTTGAGAGCGTATATGCTTGGACTTTTATTAGCAGGAGCATTTTTACTCATCAGCATTTCATCATTTGCACATTGTGACTCCTATGATGGACCAGTTATTAAAGATGCTTTAAAAGCATTAGACCAAAACAAAGTGGAGTTGGTTTTAAAATGGATTGAACCCCAACAAGAAAAAGAGGTAATTTCCTTATTTGACAAAACCTATAAGTTGAAAAAAGGAGACAAGGAAGTTTATTCTATTGTTGAGAAACACTTTTTGGAAACGCTAGTACGCTTACACCGTGAAACTGAAGGAGCTCCGTACACAGGATTGAAACCAAAAGGATCTATGACCCCTTTAGTAGAAATGGCGGATAATTCTATTGAGATTAAAGATGTTGAAGGAGTACTAGAAACAGTGAAAAATCACCTGGACCATTTGGTAAAAGAACGTTTCGAAACTGTTCTTGAACTGAGTAAAACAAAAGATAATTCTGTAGAACAAGGTAGAGCTTATGTTGAAGCGTACGTTATTTATACGCATACACTAGAACATTTGGAGCATATTTTACATGATGCAGATGGGGGTCACGCAGGGCACTAATAAAATAATATTAACAATAAAAAATAAGAAATTATGGAAACGATAAAAGCATTAAGGACAGTGAGATTTCAATTGGAGACACTTACTTGTCCGAGTTGTATAACAAAAATAGAAGGCATTCTTAATAAAGAACCAGGAGTTAAATCTGCTAAAGTCCTATTTAATTCAAGTAAAGTAAAAGTAGAGTTTAACGAGGAAGAGGTTTCCTCACAACGATTGGGAGAACTAATTGAAAAGGTAGGATACCCGATTTTAAACGCATAACTTAAAAAAAACAGATCAATGAGAATTCAACAAGTTAATAAGATAATGTATGCAGCAGGAATTTTACTTCTTGCTGCATTAGCGGCCTATTTATTCAATTGGGATAGGTTGATTCTAAATACACTTTTAATTATTGCATCAGTAACAGCTGGTATTCCAATCTTTATAAAAGCATGGAAAGCAACGCGATTAAAAATGTTTAGTATTGACCTATTGGTGACAATCGCTGTGATTGGTGCTTTAATTATTGGTGAATATGTTGAGTCGGCTGCTGTAAGTTTCTTGTTTCTTTTTGGAGCTTTCTTAGAAGGGCGTTCCTTGGAAAAGTCTCGTGCTTCTATCAAATCTTTAATGGATATGACACCGCTCAAAGCTACAGTCCTTCGAGATGGAATTCGTTCTGAAATCAAGGCGGAGGATGTTGTTGAAAATGATTTAGTGATTGTTCAAACGGGAGAGAAAATTCCGATTGATGGAAGGGTGGTTTCAGGAAGTGCAGATGTGAATGAGGCAGCAATTACTGGGGAATCTGTTCCAGTAAGTAAAGACATAGAAGATCAAGTCTTCAGCGGAAGTATTTTAGATAGTGGATATTTGGAAATAATCGCAGAGAGTGTAGGAGAGGACACCACTTTTTCTAAAATAATCGAATTGATTGAAGAAGCCCAAGAAGGAAAAGCAAAGACCCAAAGGTTTTTGGAAAGATTTGCGGCTATTTATACACCAGGGATTATAGTGCTTTCTGCTCTTGTTTTACTCGTAACACAAGATGTTCACTTATCGCTTACGTTTTTAGTAATCGCTTGTCCCGGAGCTTTGGTGATTTCTGCACCAGTTTCAATTGTTGCAGGTGTTGGAAATGGAGCAAGAAATGGAATCCTGATTAAAGGAGGTGAAGTGATGGAAAACTTGGCCAAGCTAAACGCTATTGTATTTGATAAAACGGGAACTTTAACAAAAGGTAAACCTGAAGTGACTGATGTGAAAGGTTTTGGAATAAGTGAAGATGAATTGTTGTTAATGGCCGCCGAAGCAGAAGTAATCTCAGAGCATCACTTGGGTAGAGCTATTGTAAATGAAGCTAAGAAATTAGGACTAAAATTGATCAATCAACCTTCGAATGTGAAGGTGCTTAAAGGTCGTGGGATTGAAGTGGAACTTGATGGTAATCAATTGTATATTGGAAATAGAAAAGGACTTTCTGATATTCAAATCACCATAAATGATGAGGTAGAACAGTATGCAACAGAAAAAGAGAAAGAAGGCAATACAGCTGTCTTTATTGCAAATGGTCAAATTGTGATTGGAGTTATTTCTATCGCTGATAAAGTGAGGGATGAAGCAAAGTCTACAATTGAACAGCTAAAACAAGAAGGAATTGAGCATTTAGTGATGTTGACGGGTGACAATAAACACACGGCAAATATTGTAGGTCGACAGTTAGGTATTGACAAAGTTTTTGCAGAATTACTTCCAGAAAGAAAAGCCGAAATGGTAAAAGAGTGCATGGGGAAAGGTATAAATTTAGCCATGATTGGAGATGGAGTGAATGATGCTCCTGCAATTGCAACAGCAGATGTTGGGATTGCAATGGGAATTTCTGGAACTGACGTTGCTATGGAAACAGCAGATGTGGTTTTAATGGCCGATAGACTTGATAAATTAGCTTATGCCTTAAAACTTTCTAAAGCAACGGTGCGCAACATGAAGCAAAATATGTTTTTTGCTGTAGGAACAGTTGTAATACTCTTGGCAGGAGTTTTAACGAAGAATGTAAATTTAGCTTCTGGAATGTTCCTCCACGAATTGAGCGTGCTCTTGGTTATTGTAAATGCTATGCGTTTAGTACGTTTTAAGCCCAACAAAAATTCGAGTAAAATCATTCCCCTCAAAAAAGCAGCTGATTATGAATTGAAGAAAAGCGCTTAATGTCATTACAATATGGACTTTCAAATTCAGGAATGAAAACAATGCCGTAAACTGGCAATGAATAAAGCAGCAAAAAATAAAACGGAGAAAGTGAAAGTGTATCATTGACGTGAGATGAAAACAAAAAGTCCCTCATCTATATGAAGGACCTTTTGTATTTTTCAGTGATTAAGTGATTAGATATATACTTATTGTTTTACAAAGCGTAAAGGATGCTTATTATTATCCGTTGAAATGATTGCGAAATAGGCACCAGCAGATAATTCCTCAATAGAAAATGATGTTTCTTTTGTGACTTTTACGATTTTGCCATAAATATTAACCACTTCAATTTTATTGATTTTTGTTTCTGAGCTTAAATTAAGAATAGATGTCGTTGGATTTGGATACAGTTGAATTGATTCCATTGCGATTGCACTTAATCCAATTGTTGTTGATCCAATACATCTGGTCACTCCGTCTTGTATGTTTTGGCTTGTAAAATTGACGATAGCCCCGTTATTTCCATTACCTGAATTATCGGTTACAGTAGAATTAGTAAGCCCTTCAAAATCATAGGCAGCTAACGTTCGAGGCTTTGCGACGGCCTGTTTTTAAATGTTTTATCGAAGATACAAACATTTCATTTACATGAATGTAAAAATCGAAGGTTTTTACAGGCTGACGACAAAGGCTGTGTTAGAGCCATCCATTTCTACCATCTTTGAAGAATAAATGGTTTGATATATCAACACCAAATTTAAAACCAACCATGTAATCTATCTGGTTAGTGGTTGGAAGTAGGTAAAATAGAGAAATCGAACCAAATATACCTCCTCCTATTTCAATATTAATATAATCAACATAGAAGTTTGACAAATTAAAGTAAGGTTCTGCTCGGGCATACCAACGGGCACCCCACCAAGTGATTTGGGCAAATTGAGGGAATACTGACAAATAATGATTTCTAAGTATAAAATTATATGAAACCCCAAATTCATAAACCGAGTTAAAACCATCACCAGATAAACCATGTTTATTTGTGAAACCTAACAGCGATTTTGAAATTGTTAAGCCATTGCTGTAACCTGAAAAATCAGTTACCCCAATGTATTTAATTTCCCCAGGTATCAACTTGAAAAGTTCAAACTTATTTTCTTTTATTGAGTCATTTGTGGACGCATTAACATTACCCATAATGAGTAAACATAATACAATAAACAACTTTCTACTATCCATATTCTAGTTGGCTCTAACGGTCTAGGCTATGCGTAGTGCGGGATACACGAATGTAATTAATTTATTTCGTAAATAAACCGATTTATTATTGATTTACAATCAGTTTCTTATTAAAAAAACTTCCATTGTTTTCAATTTGGACTAAATATATACCGTTTGTAAAATCTGAAATATTTACCGATTCAAAATTATCCGATACAAATTGTTCATACATTACTTTTCCAGTAAGGTCGATAATGCGAAGAGTAGCATTTTTAGGAATACTGTTGATATGAACTATTTCAGAAGCAGGGTTAGGGAAAATATGAATCTGGCTAGATAACTTTTCATTATTTACTATATTAGCTGTAGGGCTGTACTTCAAAACTCTAAGTTGATTTTGCATAGAACCAAGTCCAAAAGAAATAAATAAGTTATTGTTATCATCAAAAGTCATCCAAGGTTTATGAATAGAATATATTGTACCAAAACTTTCCGAAGGCTGTCTATTTCCATAATGCTCCCACTCAGCACCATTATATTTGAAAACAAAGCCATCTCCATTACTACCAGTATAAATTAAATTCAAATCGTCATTTTTATCAAACTGAAGGATGTTAAAGTTACAGCTTTGAGCCTGAATTCCAGTAGTATCAAAAGGCATCCAAGTATCATTAGTTTCATCATATTTATGAATGAGTAAATTGTCACTTGATTTATTAGACACAAAAATTTCACCTGCATTATTAACAGCCATAGAGCTAAGTCCTAAAGATGCATTTATACTTGGAATAGATGCGTTTTCTTCTAACTGTGTAAAGCCATCAGTGATTGTTCCTTTGAAAAAGTAAAGGTAATTTGAAGATTGTGTTACAACAGACACATAAAATTGCCCATTTTTGATAATGATTTTATTGGAATGATTGATAACCCTAGGAGATACAGGAACATCTTCTGCAATCAATGCGACTTCAGTTACTGTGCCATTATCAAACTGATTGAGAATTAAATCATAATATGCTGGACCACTAACTCCTGACTGCCTAGATATAAAATAAATATTGTCGTTTTCATCACTAACAAGACCTCCTCGAAATTCAGGTGTATGATACGACTCCCAAAGTTCATTATTCTCATTATACAAATAGATCGTGTCTAACATTCCAATATAAAATTTATTAGAAGGTGTGATTACAAAATCTAAGTGAGATTCATTATTAGCAGTAATACGAGGTAAATCTTGACCTAGCTGCTCCCAATTCGTTCCTACTTGTTTTTTTAAACGAACAACTAAATCGCCCCAATCTACATGCTCTGATTCTAGCAAGTACAAATTGTTATCAGGCGAAAACTCGATATAGCTATATATCTCTGAAGAATGATTAGGATTAAGTTCGTAATTAGAATAAATTTGTTGCCAAGTAGCTTGAGACATAACTATGTTGCTACTTAGAATTACTGTCAATAGAATTAAAATTGATTTTTTCATAATTATTGATTTTTCACTTTGACAATGGTTTTTACAAGTTCATCTGCATATTGCTCTAGTGCGCTTTTTACATTTTCAAAATATTCTGCTTTCGTTACCTCTACTACAAATGGATCTATCTCATGTTTTTGTGCCATAGATGGCAAGCTAGATAAAAACTTACTGCGTTTAATTTTACTTGGGTCTTGCTCAACCGAAGCCTTTATAGTTTTCGATGCATAAACATCTGAAACATTATAAATTTCTTCAAACTTTTTACCTTTAGTATCAAACACAAATACTTGATTTCCTCCATTGTGTCGGTTTGTAACCCTTAATTGAGGTGAAACACTATATTTTACGGTGCTTTTCTTCCATTCAACTGTTGAAAAAGTTCTTTCTGTTTTCCCTGAATTTGCATCTCCTTCTAAAAAAATATCAGCAAAATCTAAAACAAGGTTAAGTGCTAGTAATGTTCCTGTTTTTACTTCTTTTCCATAATTACTCATTTGAACAGTTCCTTTTACTGCAGGAACGTTATAGTTATGGTTTACAGGATTGTATCGAATTGGACGGGGACCATTGTTTGCGATGTAAATTTTCCAAGCGTTTCCTTTTTTCTTTAATTCTTGTGAGGTTTTTTCATCATCTTTTTCATCTTTTATTTTGCTAAAATATTTAGAAGATGTAAAGTTTTCCCAAGAAACAGTTTCTATGCCTGCCTGTAAAAGCTTAGTATTAAAATAAGTGTAAAACTCGTCTGTTACTTTTTGATAATCAGTATCATTAGGCTCTCCATCAGAAAATACAAGGTAAGCAATTAAGTCTGCTGAAGCAGCATTTCCTCCTGATTTTGAACCGGCATAACCTCCCAAAACACCTCCTAAAGCATTTTTTTCAGTTACATAAATACTTCTTTTTGTGACATTTTGAAAATAAATTGAGGTTTGAATAACTGAGGCATCATTCATTTTTTTTAATAGTTTTAAACCTTCAATTTTTCTATCTCCTCCTCTTTTAAATATTGGTTCTTGTGCTCGTAGTGTTATAGTAAATAAAAATGCTACACAAGTTGTGAAAATTAATTGTTTCATAGTGTTTATTTTTCTGACAAAGATAATGCTATTAAAAAAGCGATTCAATACGCAGTTCTTCGTATATTTTATTTACCACATCCCAAACCTATATCCAATCCCAATGGTAAATCGAGAAGCTGCAGTAGGAATAGATGTTTTATTTACTATCTTTTGAAAGCGTGCAGTTACAAATAACCCATTTTCATAAAGTAAGCTTGAGGTGATTTTCCAAGTGTTAAAAGGTTGGGCAGGTTCACCGGCATTTTTAAGTTTATCTTGTGAACTATTATAAAAGCTATAACCATAATAAAAGTCGGTGTGTAAAGTAAGTGACTCTAAAAGCATGGCATCAATAAAAATACTCCATCCACCATAAAAACCATATTGACTTACATCACTTTTATTGGGATTTATCGGCTGTCCGTTAGCATCATACAGATAATGTGTGTAATTGAGGTCAAATAAAGCTCCTCCGGCTCCTGTGCTGATATAATCGTTAGTATAAAGAGGTAATTGAAAGGTGTACTCAAAAAGTCCGGTACTGAAATATGAAGTGGTGCCAAATCTACCATCAGGATCCTTCCAATCACCTTTCAAAGTAGCTAATCCCAAAATATAAAGTGCTTCAGCAGCTAAATCAAGATTTAGGCGTTGACGCAATCCTAAAAACTCATAATCATACTTTTGTAGCTCAAAACCTAAGCTAAGATACATACCATGTTTTTGGTGTGGTTCGTAGAGAGCATATTTGTCGAGAATTGTCACCGCATCAATGCGGGCAGCAATCAACATTCCTCCTTCAGCTGATACTGTGTTTTTCAATTGCGCAAAACACTGAAAAGATGTAGCGATTGATAATACAATAACAATGATTGATTTTGTTAAGTTCATTTTTAATGTTTTTTTCATAGCCCACACAAATAGACATGCTATTTATTTCTTACATGTTTCGTAATATCATAAATCCAATTCCGAAATCGAAATGAAAACCTAGGTAAGGTCTGTAACCTATAGATGAAGATATGGTATATCTGAAACTATTAGCTCCGGAATAGGAAGGAATAGAACCATAAACATTATAGGTAAATCTCGCCCCAAATGGAAGTGCATTTTTTAACCCATCAGATTTAAGTTCTTTTCCTACACTTTCACCTGTTAATGCGTCACTAAAAGTATTTACAGGTGTAATAATACCATCAATGGTCATTACGGTGTAATTGTCGAAAATTCTGTTCACCCTCGGTTTTTTCACTTGAACAACACTCGCATTAATTCTTTTAAATTGTAGCCCACCAATAATAGATAATGTAGTAAAATTCACATTTTTAAGAGGGCCATTATAATCGGTGTTCTTTGGGTTTATTCCTACTGTTTTAAAGTTTATCCCGCCATTAAACCCAAAGGCATTTCGCTGAGGGAGATTTGTGTGAAAGAAATTAGTCGTGATTGTATTTCCTCTTTCACTCGAAGACACAACAACCCTTTCGTCTTTTAGTTTGGTGTTGTCTCTGATAAACAGTGTTCCTACATATTCCATTTCGAAATTTTTTCGGTAGGCCGGATCCATTTCAAAGTTTAGATAAGATTTTCTGATTTTTGCTTGTAAATCAATTTTATCATTTAATGAATAACGCACAATAAGTCCGAGGTTTAAATCTATAGCTCCTAACGCCAAAGCACCATCTATTCCTGTTTCTGCTAGTATTAATAATTTAGCAACATCGTTTGGGTCATTGTGTCTAAAATCAAATTCGTATCTATCCTGTGCAAATGATGAAATAGCAAAACATATTGCTATTGGTAGAATTAATAAACTTTTTTTCATTGTTATTTTTTTCTACAAAGAAATGCTCATTAACAAGAATATTCAATACGCAGTTCTGCGTATTTTGGGTAGCCTCTAATGCACGAATGAGTTGTTATCAATATATTTATGTCTGCATTTCAACCTTACAAGAGGATTTTTTACTAAACTATCCGATTGTCAGATGCCTTTTTTACAGCTTCTAGCTTATTGCTTACTTGAAGCTTGCGGTAAATGTTCTCAATATGCTTACGAACGGTATGGTAGCTGATATGAAGATTGCTCGCTATTTCTTCATAGGTCAGACCATTTTTAAGTTGAGTAAGTAGTTCTATTTCCCGTTGGGTAAGACCAAAGTCTTCGGTTTTTTGTTCTTTGGAGATGGGTTGGCGAACCAACTGGAGGGTTTTCAAGGCAATAACTGGACTCATAGCGGCTCCACCGGAAAGGGTGTCCATGATAGCTTGAAAAATCTCTGTACCGTTATCTTCTTTAAGTAAATAACCTGACGCCCCCGCTAAAATAGCATTGAAAAGGTTTTCGTCATCATCAAAGGTAGTAAGGATGAGTACCTTGATTTGAGGATATTTGGTTTTTACAGCTGAAGTTGCTGCAATACCATCCATTTCTGGCATTTGTAAATCCATCAAAACCAAGTCGATATTATGATTTTTTTGAAGGTTTTTCAATAACTCTTTACCGTTTTTTGCGGTGTGTTTTATTTCAATTTCAGGATATTTTGCTAATCGGTTTTTAAGTCCTTTTAAAGCAAAGCTATTATCTTCTGCTATGGCTATGTGAATGTGCATTTCAGTTTTTCTAAATTTTATTACAAAGTTAGGGACTCTTTTATAAATGACTATACGCAGTTATTCGTATTTTAATTGCTACTTATGCATGTAAGAATTTTAAAATAAGTACATTATTGGTTATTTAAAAACAACCGCTCACTTTCGTCCCTTTACCTACTTCACTTAAAACCTGTATTTCACCTTTTAATTCTTCCATTCGTGTTTGCATATTTTGCAACCCGTTACCATTCTGTATAGTCATAACTTCAAAACCAATACCATCATCAATAATTGAAAAGCATATCTTGTTTGTAAACTCTAAATGGATGCAAATGTTTTGGGCTTGGCTATATTTATAGGCGTTATTTACAGCCTCTTGTACTATACGAAAAAGATGTGTTGCCTGAATATCTGTAAGCGTTTTTTCTGTGTTTTCTTTTAATTTAACAGTTATTTTAGTTCCATTTTGGTTTAGTGGTTTAAAGAAATCTCGTAATCGAAGTGTAAGAGCGTCTATTGAAATTTCCTGATTATTTAATAGCCAAACGGTTTTGCGTAATTCTCTCATGCTTAACGATAGTGCTTTTTGTAAGTCGGGATAATTTTCGGCAATTTGTGCTGATGACATCTCTGGTAGTTGCTCAATAGAAGCATTAATGAGGGTAAGGTAAGAGCCGATATTGTCGTGTAGTTCTCTAGAAATACGTAATCGTTCTTCTTGTAGATGGGTGCGTTCTTTTTCTTCGGCAAGTTTCAGCTCCAAAGCCGCTCGTTTGGCTATTGCTTCTTTTCGTTTGAAAAGGAAAAATAAAAAGCCTGCAATAAGCAATAATAATCCAAGAGAAGAAACAAACCACAAGTTTCGTGTTCTTAAATCAAGTTCTTTTTGTTGAATGGTTTGCTGCTGTTCAAGGATGGCTTTGTCTTTTTGGGCGGTTTCGTACTTGGTTTCAATTTCTGCAAGTGATTTTGCCCTGTTTATACTGTACAAGGTATCCATGATCTGCATCTCTTGTTTTTTCAGGTCATAAGCCTTTTTATATTGGTTTTCCTTTTCATAAATGGCGGCCAACAATTTGGAGGTATGTATTGCCAAGTCCAGGTATTGTTTTTTTGTTGATAATTCCAGAGAAGATTCAAAATATTTCCTCGCGTTTTTATGGTCGTTTTCACTTAGGTAATATTCTCCCAAATTGTTCAGGTTGATGGCATAAGGAAAGGTGTCTTTCAGGTTTTTTCTGATTTCAAGCGCTTCTAATAATAGTTTTTTTCCTTCGTCTTTCTTGCCCATTACGGAAAGCAAACTCCCCAAATCATCTAAAATATATCCCATGCTAATGGAATCTTTTGCCATGCGTGCATTGACTTCCGACTTTTGAAATGCGTTTAATGCTTTTTCCTTTTCACCCAATCTCAAGAAACAGGTGCCCATATGACCGTAGCCTGTTCCTGAAAGGGCTGTCAAATCATTTGCTTCTGCCAATTGCACACCTCTTTGGTGGTACTCCAACGCTTTGTGTATTTTTTCTTCATCTATGACTTTGTTGGCCCTTCTAGCACTTCTGGAATAATGCATCCCAATGGCGTAAAGAATATTTATTTCATCTTCAATTAAATTGTTTTTTTCGCTTACGGCGAGTGCTTCAATCAAGTAATCAAAACCCAACTCACGTTCGTTACGGTAATAATATGTTTCCGCAATTAGTTGATTTGCTTTTACCAACCATTCAGGTTGATTGTTTGTCTTGGCCCAATTTATTATTTGATGGCTATACACAAGACTGGAGTCCGAATTTGTGTTGCGTATGTCGATTGCCCGTTGGTATTTTTTAGCTATCTCGATTTCAGAAAGCGTATGTTGTGCCCACAGGGGTGTGCCAACATATAGTAAAAAAATCAGTATGGCAATGGGTAACTTACTCATTATTTGGGGACATGTGAATTTTATGGGGATTTGATTAATTTTACCTACTAAAAACATCGATGAACTCATCCTTAATATCTCATGTTTTACCTGAGGAGCTTATAAAGTATTTTGATATAAAAGA
>Ga0265293_10007029_pt1 | contig 17595 bp, 18 predicted proteins | sample Munlanlewell138R_FD_192505 | JGI IMG/M metagenome (GOLD analysis project Ga0265293, IMG submission 192505) | Leachate microbial communities from a municipal landfill in Southern Ontario, Canada - Leachate well 138R | ecosystem: Engineered > Solid waste > Landfill > Unclassified | place: Canada...
GGTGCGTAAACTCGTAACCAGTAACCCGTAACCCGCAACTTCCTGCTCACTGTTTTTGTCCACAGATTCCACAGATTAACACAGATTGTTTTGGGGTTTCACGTTCTACGTTTTGGGTTGTGCGATGCCCATTCGGGTGCGTAAACTCGTAACCAGTAACCCGTAACCCGTAACCCGCAACCCGTAACCCGTAACCCGTAACCCGTAACCCACAACCCACAAACCCGTAACTTTCTTAACCTCAACCTCAATCTTAGCCTTTTAACTTTCCACTAATCACTGCTCACTGTTTTGTCCGTAGATTACACAGATTTACACAGATTGTTTCTGGGTTTTTCGTTCTTTGTTTTATGTTCTGCGTTTTACGTTAACTATTTGTGTGCGCAAACCCGTAACCCGTAACCCGTAACCCATAACCCATAACCCATAACCCGCAACCCACAAACCCGTAACTTTCTTAACCTCAACCTCAATCTTAGCCTTTTAACTTTCCACTAATCACTGCTCACTGTTTTGTCCGTAGATTACACAGATTAACACAGATTGTTTCTGGGTTTTACGTTCTTTGTTTTATGTTCTGCGTTTTGCGATGAATATTCAAGTGCGCAAACCCGCAACCCGTAACCCATAACCCGTAACCCGCAACCCGTAACCCGTAACCCGCAACTTACTGTTCACTGCTCTCTCTCTTAGCCTCAACCCCTCAGTCAGTTTCCTGTGTTTTAATACTAATTCGATATTCTCTGGCTAAAGGCTAAAGGCTAACGGCCAATAGCCAATAGCTGTCTATCTATTAATATTCCAAGATAACCCTACCATTATACCCGCATTATTAAATAGTTGTCCTTTGTCTACCGCTAGGGTTGAGTGGAAGGTGATATTTTTAATGTTTTTGATAGTCCAGCTGGTTTCGAGCATAAAGTACCACTGTTTTTGTGCTGGGTTAAAGAAGTAGTCTTCTTGATTTAGATCTGGGTCGAGACTCCCCCATAGCTGCCCCATGTTAAGCCCTGTATAGGTTCCGAAGTATCGTACGTATGAAGCGAAGAACTTATAGTTTAGGTTATTAGTAACTTCTCCCTTAACAGCAAAATGGTGTGCTATATTTCGGTTGCTAACAAAATATACTGAGCTGTAGGTGTTAATGTTTGGGTCGAATTTATCGAGTTGCTTTTGGGTCATAAAAAAAGGTGTTCCCAGTGACATACCCAGATATGAATGCCCCGACCGATACATGCCATTGTTATAGTAGTTATCGCGCCCACCATAGCGGTATCCGTTGTTGGGTCCATCAAGGAACCCGGGTTGTGTGCCATGTGGATCTGATAGACCTGGTCCGCTTTGGTGCATGGTGTATAGGAATTCATAGAGCACTTCTGTGACCGCTCGTGTTGGTAATGGATCCTTTATACCCAATCCCCATAGCCCATCCAGCTTGTTTTTGTATGATTGTCCCGACCCGTCGGTAAAAAGATGTTGGTAGTATAGATGTAGGCTCGATTTTCCAATTTTGGCTTTTACTCCCCAGTCCCATACTCCGGTATGAAAACCCAGCGCATTTACCTCGTTTGCAGGCGATCCATCGGGGCCCTCCTTGGCTATCATAACCCTTAAAAAATCGGATAACGAAGAGGATAACTTACCATCTACAGGAGAATTTCCTCCCCAAATTGCGATATGGGTAAGTCCCCAGTAGACGTTAATACCAATATCGCCACCCGCCTGAATATGGAACGATTTATCGTGAAAAAAGGCATCCTTTACATACCTATCGTTATCGAGCCATCCGTGGGCAAAATGCCCACGAAATTCAAGGTACCCTTTGGTAAAAGGAACATCGTAAAAATCGGGAACGGATAGCACAATTCGGGGAATGGGTACCGAGTTGTTGCTTATGGCCAAAGAGCCCGATGATAGATCGCCAAAGGTTATGCCGTAGGTTGACTGCTTGCGACCCGTCTCAAAATGTATAAAACCAAACTTTGCCTCAATATAGCCTTGCTGAATATATGCCGATGAGTTGGACGATGCTCGTGCAACCAGATCGATGCCACCGCCTATGCTGAATAGTTTCGTTTTATTTAAACCATAACTTGTGGAAAACAGGGCAAGCCCATTGGCACTGGCATCATCAAACATACCCCAGCGGTTGTGGGTTAGCCAAAAACTTTGATCTTTGCTGGTTCCAACGGTTGATATGGCTGATATGTTGGCGTTGAATCTCAGTGTGTCTTTTTGAGCAAAAAGGGAGGGAGAGAGTAGGAGACAGAGTAGGAGAGTTGTTGGGAGTTTCATGGTGAAGTTAGCAGTTTTTTGAGTTGAAAGTTCGTGAAGTTTATACAGTTCTTAAAGTTGTTGTGTGATGTGTAATGAGTAATCTGTGATGAGTAGATTTGTTGAATGGGTTACATACACGTATTTTTCGACGTTATCGCGAGCGAACTTTGCGAAGCGATCTGTTTCTGAGTTATTTTGTTTCACCGTGTTACACTGTGTTTTACACTGAGTTACACTGTGGCGATAAAATAATCTACGTTATGCTATGCCCAGTCGGGCGCGTAAACTCGTAACTAGAAACCCGAAACCCGAAACCCGAAACCCGCAACTCACTGCTTACTGCTTACTCTTTCAATCTAATAATTTAACCATTTCGGGAAAGCTAAGTATCTTTTTACTATTCCGCTTTTCAAAAACCAGATGCTCAAAATCTTTCACCTTATGATTCAAATCGACCTTTGTAAGGTGTTCTTCAAGTGCTTTTTTCAATTCACTCATATTCTTAATGCCCAATTTTTGTTGTAGAAATCCAAAATCGGGGACAGTTTTGCCAAGAAGAAAAATAGCATCGTAAAAGTCTCTGCCTTTTGAACGGTTGAGAAGAGCAGATATCTTCATTGCACAAAGAATTTCATCGGGTGGCACTGGTATACTGAAAAAAAAACCACAAGATTGTACCAAGGCAAGCTTCGGTTTATATAAGTAGTTCTGATCTTCCGCCTCAATTTTTATAAGAAATCGCTCCTCTCTATGGCCAGAAAGGTTCAGATCAAAAAGAAATTCGGGAAAGTAAATATTACGCCTATAGGCTGTTAGGTTTGCTTGGTTTTTATCTTTAATTACTGCATTTATTCCAAACTTTTGAAGAAAAAGGAGTACGGAATCGGTCATTTTATTGAAATCCGTTAGAGATAGGTTCTTGCAATCGAAATCCAAATCTTCAGAAAATCGATCGATACCTTTTACTAATCGGAGATTGGTACCACCAATAAATGCTATTTTTTGAATATATTTTGAGGTAGAGAGAAAGTCAAGTATCAAAAGTAGGATATACTCCTTAATCAAGTATTTTCTATGCGCAGGATTTTCTCTGAGGTATGGAGGGAAAAAAGAAAAAACCTGTTCTGTATTAATCATTGTTTAGGGTTTTTGTAAGGGCGTCAACAATGTTTTGTAATCGTTTATTTTGGAATAATTTAGCGTAACTCTGCAGTCTTACTACGCTAATTAGCTCTTCCAAAAGGTCTTCATCGATACGTAAGGCTTCAAAATCTTGCCAGGTTATGTAGTAAGAATTGAGATAAAGAAGATCGAGCAGAGCTTTCTCTGGTTGCGCCATAAGCATGTACAAACCATTTTTGTAGGGTTTTGCCTCAAATCCAAACATAAGAGAGGCTTGGATATTTTGATATGTATAGTTTCCGAACTGATTTTCGAATTGTGCTGTTTTAAGACTAGATACGTTGGTGATTTGAACAACGGCCTCGGGGATTAAACCATAGAAGGCGAGGGCTGTATGTGTGCTTATATACGATGGTTTATACATTTTATTGGCAAAGTACATGTAATAAAATGATTCTTGCTTGTACTCGGGGAATGTATATAGACCGTTTTTTAGCTTTATAATATACTCTTTTTTTAACCAGTTGGTTAGGTTGTTTTTATTAAAATCAGGGTGCAAAGCATATACCTGATGGGGACTAAAACAAACAAGGGGAAAGAACTGTGTCCTGAAATCAGTATAGTTCATTTCTTTTTTTATACAAATATAGGGAAAAAAGGAAACAGATGTGTTTTATTTGCAAATATTTTGTTGCTAGCTATTAGCTATCGATCTTTAGGTAAAAACTTGTTGGAACACTGATGACACTGATTGAACTGATTTACACTGTTTTGTCCGCCGATTACACAGATTCTCACAGATTGTTTTGGCGTTTTGCATTGACACTGTATCGTTTTGTTACACCGTGTTTCACTGTGTTGAACACTGAGTAACACTGTGGAATATTTTTTTTTGGTCACAGAGTTACACTGTGGTGATAAATTTTTCTCTGCTTTGTTTCACTATCCCTTAACCAATTCCAAAAACACCCTAGCCACCCTCTCAATATCCTCATCTGTTAAGCCGGGACCACTTGGTAGGCAGAGTCCATGTTCAAATAGTTTTTCAGCCGTAGTATCTCCATAATATGGAGCATCTTTAAATACAGGTTGTAAATGCATGGGTTTCCATAGGGGGCGTGTTTCAATATTTTCAGAATCCATTTTTAATCGTACATCTTCGCGAGTGAAACCTGTTATCGCTGAGTCTATTACAATGCAGGTTAGCCAGTAGTTTGATTTGAAGTCTTTATTTGGGTTGGTGTGGAAAGATAACCCAGCAACATTTTTTAGTAATTCTCTATATAGACTGTTAATCTCTCTGCGACGTGCTACGTGATTATCTAAAACTAGCATCTGTCCGCGGCCAATGCCTGCACACACATTGCTTAATCTGTAGTTGTAACCAATTTGGCTGTGCTGATAGTGTGGCGCATTGTCGCGTGCTTGGGTAGCAAAAAACATGGTGCGCTGCGCCTCTTCCTCTGTTTTGCATACGAGGGCACCACCACCCGAGGTGGTAATCATTTTATTACCATTGAACGATAAGCAGGCAAATTCGCCAAAGGTGCCACACTTCTTCTCTTTGTATCTAGCACCCAGTGCCTCGGCAGCATCCTCGAGTACTGGAATGTTATACTCCTTAGCAATAGCCATAATTTCATCCATTTTGGCTGGCATACCGTAAAGATGAACGGGAATAATGGCTTTTGGTGTTTTTCTTGTCTTGCTTAACCTATCTTCAATGGCTTGGCGCAAAAAGTGGGGCGACATATTCCATGTTTCCGTTTCACTATCTATAAATACAGGCTTAGCACCCAAGTAAGCAATTGGGTTGGCAGATGCTGCAAACGTAAAACTTTGGCAAATTACCTCATCACCAGCTTTTACGCCCAATTGTATTAAGGCCAAATGTATGGCAGCTGTACCCGAACTAAGGGCTACTACCTGAATATCTTGATCTAAATATTTTTCTAAGTCTTCCTCAAATCCATTTACATTGGGACCAAGAGGAACTACATAGTTATCGTCGAAGGCTTGCTGTATAAATCGTTGCTCTTCACCACCCATGTGAGCGAGAGAGAGCCATATTTTCTTTTTATTCATAAATTCTTTTTATTCCACAGTGTCCCTCTGTGTTTTTCACTGTGTTACACTGTGTATTACTCTGCGAGACACTGTGAGATAAATAAACTATAGTATTAATCTCTTTATCCCATCCTTTAAACTATTTGTATAAAAATTCAAAAGCAATCCCACCTTACAACCAGACAGTTTCAAATAAGTTAGCAATTGTGCAGTATGTACATCACGAAAAGCCTCCACACACTTCAATTCTACCACCACTCTATTTTCTACCAATAAATCCATTCTATATCCACATTCAAGCTTCATGTCCTCGTACATCAAAGGTAATCCCTTTTCTACTTCCACATGCAATCCTTTTCCTCTAAGTTCATACACTAAACATGCTTGATAGGTAGATTCTAATAAACCTGGTCCTAATGCAGAATGAACTTTGTAGGCTGAGTCTAGTATTTCATGGGTTATGTCGTTTAGTTCCATCTTTGTGTCTTTATATATTTTTGGGTCACAGTGTAACTCAGAGTTTGTTCACTGTGTAACACTGTGAAATACTCTGTGAAACACTGTGGACTAAATTTTATCTAATGATATTTAATCGGTTTTGCAGGTATCCCTACCGCCGTACAATTTGCAGGCAAAGATTTTGCAACCACTGCACCTGCTCCTACAATAGTACCTCCACCAATCTCTAATTGATTAATAATTTTAGCACCTGTACCTACATATACTTCTTGTCCTATATTCACTTCACCTGATATATTAACTGTAGGCATAAACGAACAATAACTATTTATAATAGTATCATGACCAACTGTACAAGAAAGATTAAGTATTACAAAATCTTTAATCTCTATATTCACAGTAATAATATTACCCGCACAAATAATGCAACCTTTACCAATTGATGTTACATCATTAGGCCCTATCATAACCGATGGATGAACTACTGATGGAAATGATATGTTTTTGTTAGAAATACTTTCAACTATTTTTCTTTTTGTTGATGGATGTGCAACTGCTATAACAATAGCTAAGTCATTATCATAACTATTCAACTCTTTCATTCCACCCAACACAGGAAAAGAGTTTGCTATCTCTCCCTTTTCTTTTCCATCATCAAAGTAACCTATAAACTCGTATTGCAGATTCACTTTATTTATATCGTCTATCAAAAAAGCTACTTCTCTTCCAAAACCTCCTGCACCGTATATTGCTATTTTTTTCATAATCTTATTTTAATCAATTTCATTTCCTTTAAATGCCTCCATCGTTACACTGGTGTCCGAACTTATTCCTTCACTTTTAAATATTTTTTGAATGGTCATCAAACCAATTTTAAAATCCAAAGCTAATGAAACATTATCTACATACCACACATCATATTCAAACTTTTGTTGCCAACTGATAGCATTCCTCCCGTTTACTTGTGCCCATCCAGTTATGCCTGGACGTACTTCGTGTCTGCGTTTTTGTATTTCGCTATAGAGTGGTAAGTATTGTATTAAAAGCGGTCTTGGTCCAATCATACTCATATCCCCTTTCAAGACGTTTATCAATTGTGGTATTTCATCCAACGATGTTTTCCTCACAAATGCTCCTATGGGAGTCAATCGTTCAGCATCTGACAATAAGTTGCCTTCTGCATCCTTCTTATCATTCATTGTTTTGAATTTGATGATGTTGAATATCTTTTCGTTCTTACCTGGTCGTTTTTGGAAGAAGAAGGGTTTGCCGTTGTTGGCTATTGCTAAGCCTATCATAACGAACAGGAAAATGGGTGATATGACTAATAGACCGATGAGGGCTACAAGGAAATCGAGGGTGGGTTTGAAGAAGGTTTTATACACCTGTTGTTGTTTATTGCAAAATTACACACGTTAATAGTTATGTAAAAAATGAAGGAGAAGTCGATAGGTTTCAATTTATCCCAAAAAACAGTATCCTTATCTTAAACTTAGGATAACAAAACAGTATTTTTTTATTTTATCTTTACTACATTCAATATTCGCTCATATCTCTCGACCGCCACTTCCAATGAATACTCCTTCTTTGCTAATTGCAAAGCATTTCGACTTTGCTCCCCATATAAAGAAGTATTCTTTGTATATTCTACAAAATCAATGGCAGCTTTTTTGTCTACTTCCATAGACAAAACATATCCAATATTTTTATCTCTGATTGTATTGGCTTGCCAGCCTTCATGATTAATTAATACGGGCTTGCCCGCTGCTAAGGTGTCAAAAAACTTATTGGCAGAATTTGCCCACAGTTCTTTAATGTCAATAACGAATGATGAACCCATTGATGCTGAAGCATACCATTTTGGAAGATCGTTCTTAGAAACAGATTCAAGAATAAAAACATTCTTATTCAATACTCCCTCTTTTTCTGCTAGTGAACGTACACTTTCTTTCATCACACCTTTCCCCATAAGAATATATACCAATTGCGGATCTAATTCCAAAGTTTGCTTTGCTAACTTGATTACATAATCAACACCATTTACTCTACCAAAAGTACCAGCATATAGCACTGAAAAGCGAGGAGTAAAGCCTATCGTTTTCTCAATGATATTATTCTTTATATCTTTCTGTTGAAAACGATTTATCTCCGATATATTCGGTATCACTACTTCCGTTTTATGCTTATTTTGAGGATATCTTCTATCTATTGACGCTTTCATATCCACTGAAAGAGGTACAATAGCCATAGCATTTTTGTATATCATTTTTTCCAGACCATACAGCATTTTTTGCATCATCTTATTCTTTATAGCTCCAATAGCAATTACTGCCTCTGGCCACACATCGCGCACCTCAAAAATATAAGGAATGCGCCCAAACCATTTTTTTACTAATGCAGGTATGCCAATAGTTAGAGGAGTGGATGTTGCTAAAACCACATCTGTTTTGATACTTAATATTCTAAATGTAGATAACCATAAAAACTTAAAGAACACCCACATTCTTTGCAAATTATTCATTTCATTGCTATAAGGCATATATATGTAGTGTATCTCTAGTCCATCTTTATTGATTACATTCCAAAGTTTACCATTGTTTAATTCTCTATTTGATGTGGCTGATACAATAGTAACCTTATGACCTTGGGCAGCAAATGATGTTGCTAAATCGTATGAGCGGGTTCCTCCTGAGGCAGATGGAAGCGTAAAGTATTGGTGGAGGTAGAGGATGGTCATATATTATTTTTGTAAATATCTTTATACTTTTTCGCAATCAATTTCCAATCATGATTCCGTATTAATTCATCAATTGGAATTGAGTAGTTTTCTTGATTAAGGATTAGGAGTTGTAATTTTTGCTTTATTTCTTGTACGTTAGCATCTTTCGATACTTTTTCTCCTATAGGCTCATCGTAAAAACCATCAATCCCTTCATTTTTTGTATAAAGAATTGGTAAACCTTGAAGCATGGCTTCTACATATACCAACCCAAAAGTTTCACTTTTTGATGGCATGGCAAATATATCGCACTTTCTAATGATATGTAGCAACTCGTTTTTATCATATATTATACCGTAAAATTGAAACATGTCAGGATTATCATTAATAAGTTTCATAACCTTATTTGATTCACTCCCTTTACCTCCTACAATATGCAATGTTATATGCATATCTAATTCTCTATTAAGTTGAACAATTGCCTTTTGTAATTCAACAATTTTTTTACCTTTAGCGAATTTCCCAATAAAAAGTATATCCACTTCTTGTTTATTTTCTTTTTGAAGATATTTAGTTGTGAAATTTTCAATCCAAAAGACATCAACTCCGTTTGGTATAATTTCAATTTTATTTATCAATCCTTTTTTAAGGGACTGAAGTGCATCCAGTTCTGTAAATCTATTTTTATATGAGGCTGAAATCAAAAATATCTTTTGTGCATTTCTAACTATAGTGCATCCAAAACTCCTTTCGTGTGGAAGATATTTATAAAAAACATTTAGGTCAGAATTTCTAACAGTAATAAAATAGGGAATATTATATTTTTTGTGTATCAATAGAGCAACGCCACCATCACTATACCAAGTATGAGCATGAATATACTTTATTTTAGAAAGTTCAACCTTAGATTCAATATCTTTAAATATTTTCTTTATTTTATGTCTGTATAAAAGTCGATCAATATGTAGGTTTAGGATATTTGAATATATAAACTTTGAGTTTTTTTCTTTTAAACTTATCTCATTCTTGTCCTTATTATTTGCTGATTTTATAGGTGTGTATATGATTTGTTGAGAACCCAAATCATCCAATTCTCTTATTAAGTTTTGATAAACGGTGGAACCAGAAAAATCGTTAGTTATGTGTAATATCATTTATTATTCTATTTATGTTTTATTGTCAATCAAATTACATATGCTAAGCCCGTCCCTTGTCTATCACTAAAACTTTCCATCAGTCCCTCCATGCCGTAACTTTGGTACGATTCTTCACCTAAGAGAGAGGGATAGAAATTGATGACAGGTTCAAAATGCATAATTATATCAAAGAAAATTTCTTTAAAAATAAAGGCTGAAGCAAAAAGAGTTAATTGAAATGGAATTTTTTTAAATAATCTTTGCCATAGCGTAATATTGGATAAAATATAAACAGTATGATGACGCTCTTATGGATGAGTACCGCTAAAACACCCCATATTATATACGACTTTAACTTTTTTTTTATCAATATAGCGCAATAAAAATATCCAGACACACTTAGCCATCGCTTGACGCATCCCATTTATCTAGAAACACTGATTCATTGGTAAATAAATAGAGTATTAAGAGTGCGAACAAACACCCCTCATAGTTTAAAAGTGTGGAAGGAAAAGATAACTTAGATAAAAGTTAATATGCCAAATAATCTACAACCACATCATATGGCATATAAAAAAACAGAAAGTAGCAATAATGGCAAATATCAAAACCTCAAAAGGAGGGCATTGTGATTAAAATATTTAAGGTTCGTAAGTATTATATTTATCAGGTGTTGATATGCTGAACAAGACCATAATAAATATCAAAGTTGAGTAAACTAATATGCTTTTTAATAACACTATATTTTTTCCTTAACCTTATATGCTGTATTCTTATTTTTGTTTGTTTTAAGTAGAGTTTTAAACCACCTATTGTAGCCAATAAACAAATTTCCAGTAATTAGGGCTTTAAAAAACAATTTTGAAAAGGGAATAATTCCAAATCTAATGCTACTTAAAATAAAAAGCATTACGGATGTGTCTTTTTTGTATCCATTTGCTTTTAATATTTTGTTTTTAAGTATCGAAACATCAAATCTGCTTTCAATATTTTTCAAACTTATTGTATTTGTAATACTACCTTTAGTCACTGTTATGCAGTATATCTCTGCTTTATCTGCGAATATTGTGTTTGCAGCAAGCCCTGTCTTTAACGAAAATATAACATCATTACTTGCAGGTGTTTCATCAAATAAAATCCCATTGTTTTTTAGAAAATCTTTTTTAATCATTTTACTCCATGGTACAGGGAAAGAGCATCTTAATTTGTAATCATCTTTGTTACATAAATAATTGTCAATAATTTTAGCATAAGCTATATGTCTATTAGCAGTTTCAAATGTGTCAGAATAACAACTGGTTGGTTTAAAAAATATTATATCATATGATGATTGAATATATTTTCTGACAATGTTAAATGCATCATTTAAAAAAAAATCGTCTGCATCTAAAAATAGTATCCATTTGCCTTTAGAATGTTGCAACCCTACATTTCTTGCATGACCTGCTCCTTTTGTTCTATCGGAGAACAAAACTTTTACATTTGATCTTGTTTTAAATAAATTTTGATTGATACTTGCAGGTGAATTGTCAATAACTAATATTTGAATAGACTCATCATCTGGAATTGAATTTACACTTCTTTCAAGTAAAACAACACCAGATTTAGTATGGTGGGGAATAATTACGGTGAAATGATATGATGTGGGCATTTATTTTAGATAAGTAAGAAGAATAATATATTGTCGTGCTCTGTGGTTTATTCGGAATTGTATGCCAGTATCTCCCACTATGAGGGGGTATAAGACTGAATGAGGAAGAATTAGAAATAAGTTCGAAGCATATATAAAAACAATGCCAATAGCAGTGTTTAGAAACGTAGTTAATATTCGTTTTTACACCATAATAGGTAAATAAGTTATAAACTTTATACGTAAACAGAAGGACAATTCAAGCGTTGACTTGTCTGCAGGTCTATAAATGTTGTCAATTCTCTTCCCATTCATCCAGCTCTAAAGTTTAAATCTCGTTTAAAGAGACATAACGTAGCCTAAAGGAATTTCACATTTATATATATTTATAAGTTTATACTAATAAATATTTTTCTGTTGGGATACAGAAAAAAAACTTTTGCTTTTTATTATTTTAAATGGGATTTTAATATTACCAAAAAACCAAATTAAAATAAAAGTTGGCCAAAAGAAGGGACGTATAACTATGGGCATTTTAAGGGAACTGAAACCAATGCTAAATAAAAATAAAATCATTGTAAAGTAATATATGTCCTTATTTTTCTTCCACCTCAGGAAGAAACTCATTAGGAAGTAGCTGTAGATTATTGGTATTATTACAATTCCCAAAAGACGTCCATCTAGATATAAATAGTACAAAATCGTGTAAAATGCGTTTGATTCAATTTGCTCATACCCGTATCCCCAATCGTAATAGCCAACATGAACCTTCTCATCTTGCATCACAATTAATTCTCTCGATATTGATCGTATTCCTTTTTTGTCTACTCTTCTTGATAAAACTTCCAGCAGTTGATCGGGTAAACCGAAAATTGCCCTGCCAAAAGTAACGTTTTGATTTAAGTAGGAGTTTTCATCTAGTAGCTCTTTATCAAACATTGTAAATCCTAGGGTATGATACCCAACACCATACCTAAGTAATATTTGATTAAATTGTAAGCTACGCCCTCTCTGAGAGGCTAAGAGTAGCCCAAATACTATTCCAAAGAAAATTATTCTGGCACTATTTTTTTTAATTTTTTTATAAAATGATGACTTGAATATTTTTTTATTTGATATAATTAAAATTAATACCATTGAGACGACTACAATGATTGTAAAGAAATCGCCCATTGCAGTCATAATTACTCCGTGCACCATAATTAATACAGAAGAAATAGTAAATAATTTTTTTTTGTTTTGTAAAAAGAAGTATGAAGCACCAATATAAAAAGATGCAATGAGTACTGGGTAAGTAAAAGTATTGAAAATAATTCTAAGATAGCCAGTTCCAAAAATTGCATCTCTTCCCATACCTTCAACTCCAATTTGGAATCGGGTAATATACATATAACCCCAAAAACCATGTTGAACTATTAATTTAATAGCAACGTAACCTAAATATAAAAACATAGGAATTACAAAAATGTACACAAGCCTTAAAAATAAATTGTATTTTAAATCATAGTCTTCAACAACTCTCTTCTTTTTTGAGTTTGCAAGGACCCCCCCTATAGAACAGGAGAATAGCATAAGTAATACCAACAATTGAGTGTAAATTGAAGGAGTGAAATAACCAGTAAAAGAGAATTTAGATAACCAGATAAAGAATAACCATAAAAGAATTATCAAACCTAAAGGATTGGCTAGATTCTTAGATTTAACAATTGTGGAAATATAAAAAAGGAGCCCAAGTATCGGTATAATAAACGTTAAATAATCCATCAGGTTTTATGCTGCTTTTATGATTTGTGGGAATATCATTTTTAATACAACGTGTAGAGGTTTAGTTTTTCGAAGAAAAGATGTCAGATAATTGTTTGCGTGATGCTGGTATGGGGAGAATTAAAACTAATGATAAAATATAATCTTTAACTGTAAATAGTTTTTTCCATTTAAATAGAATCTTTATTCTTTCTATGAAATTACTTTCCAATCTATATCTTCTAAATTTTTTAAAAACGATATTGCTTGCTTGTCGTTTTATAGTTCGGTTATACTTGTAAGATGTGTATTCATTAAAATTATGCAGCATTATAGCTGTTTTTGCAAACCTGGAAAATTTCTCTTCAAAATCAGACTGGTAAACCCTCCCCATTGCAGAATTGGTGTTGTTTATTCTATAACAGGCCATATCTTCGTTAATATAATAAGCATTACCCATTGCCTTAGCTATTAAAACAAGAGGATAATCACCAGATGGTGCAATTTCGAAGAAATGAGGTAAATCTTTTATTACATTTCTACTTAATAACATAGTTTGTGTTCCAATAAAGTCTCCTCCACCAACAATAAGTTCAGTCATTTCAAAGTATCGTGAATGATTATCATTTCTCTTTATCGAAATAATATCACCAGTTACTGCATCGACTTCTTGAAATCCGTGAAAACATAATGTGCAACCCGGGTTTTTCTCCATAAAATCAACCTGCTCTTGTAATTTAAGAGGGTTCGTCCAGTAGTCGTCTCCTTCGCACAGAGCAATGTACTTGCCTTTTGCGCGTCCTCTTTGCAATTTACCAATTATCCCTTTTTTTTTTGAATATTGATTTTCTGTTTGATAGATTGGTTTAATTAACTCTGGGTACTTAGTTTCATATTCATGAACAATTTTAGCTGTTTTATCAGTTGAAGCATCATCATGTATAAGTATTTCAACAGGGAAAGTTGTTTTTTGCATTAAAAAACCTTCAATTGCATCGCGTATATAGTCTTCGTGGTTGTAAGTAATACAATCTATGCTTACAAGAGGGGAGGTATCTTTAGCCCAATTTTGCTTAGTTATTTTTATAGGTTTCTCTAAGTGTTTAATCATTATTTAGGCATTTTAATAATAGGGTTGCTGTAAATATGCTTTTTCTTTTGACTTAATTAGATAGTACATTGTTAAGTTTACAGGACATGGATAATCCCACTTCCTACTTAAACTTAAAATATCGCCTGAAATATAATCAATCTCTGTTTGTCTTCTAGCTAAAACATCCTGCAACATTGAGGTTTTTTTGGATAAGGATATGTAGTCCAATAAGTAATTAATTCATCAATGTCTATTGTTGACAAGTTGACCCCTTAATAACTTGCAATAATTAATAGTTCATGTAATGCTAATCTTATCACTTGTCCTACCTCATTTATTTGGCTAAACTGAATATAGTTAGCTTCAGTTAGTTCAGGTACTTGATTTGCTCCTACATTCAACATCTGTTTTTTCCATACTCCCCTTGTCATATCTTTATCGATATAAGTGCTAAACCCTGCCTTATTTAAAATCTCATATATTTCTATTAATTCTTTAGCAACAACACCATTATTTTCATATCCAAAATGTATATCACCTGGTATATTATACTTATATCCGTCGCCATTTTTGTACTGTAACAGGAATTGCTGTTTTAAGAAAGCTCTGCATTGCATAATTTAATTTAGTAAATATAGTTTATTTGCTGGCCAACTGGTGTTTCTCTAAAATGTTATTTGCCATTTTAACCATTGGAGGCCCAATAAATTTATTGTCTTTTACAGCAACACCTTTACCAAGTGCGATAGCTTCTTCTGATAATTGTAGCATCTCTTTTGCCCAATTTAATTCGTCTTCTGAGGGAGAATAATATTGATGTACTAAGGGGAGTTCTTTTGGATTTAATACGAGCATACCTTCAAATCCTAAGTTTCTTCCAATGATCAGGTTCTTTTCCAGGTCATCTAAGTCATGAACACGTATATGAACGGTGTCGATTGGTATAACATTATTCGCTTTCGCTCCCATGGCAATCATGGATCGGGCAGAAAAAATGCTTTGTCCTTCTAGGTCGTGTTTTCCGCCTAATTCAGTCATATAATCTTCGCATCCAAAGGCGACTGCAACTAAGCGTTCTGGGCAAGCTGTGCAAATCTCTTGTATGTTCATTACGGCTCCTGGGGTTTCAATCAATGCTATGATTTTGAAAGTGTGTTTTGGGATTTTCTTTTCGTATTCAATTGTTTCTAATAATTTCCCGAAAAAATAAATATCTTCGCCTTTTTTAGCTTTCGGATACATAAACCCTTCAATCCCAGGAATTGTGAGTTGATACACGTCTTGTAATAAATGTCCACTTTCTCTATCATTCACTCTAGGAAAAACAATTTTTCCTTCAAATTTCCCTTCCTGAGAATACTTTTTAATGTTATCTCTTGCTATCTGTTTGTTTTCTAATGGCTGCACAGAATCCTCTATATCAAGTAATAGTACATCCGCATCTCTAAGAAGCGCACTTTCCATTAATTTATTATTGTGTGCAGGAACAAACATCAAACTGCGCATTAAATAATTATTCGGCATAATTTCTTTTTTTGATTAATACATTTCTTCTAAAACTTATAACATCCTCTCCCTTTTGGTTGTACCCAATTGTTTCCACGTAAACAATACCTCTATCAGTTTTACTTTTAGATTCTCTTTTACTTATTATTTTTGTTTTAGCATAAAGAGTATCATTTATGAAAACAGGACCTAAGTGCTTAACATCTTCATAACCCAGATTGGCAATTGCTTTTCCACTAATGTCAGGAACTGTCATTCCTACAACAATTGAGAATACTAAAGTTCCAACTACCAATATTTTTCCATGCTCATTATTCTGTGCATAATCCAAATTAGTATGAACAGGATGATGATTCATTGTTAAAAGTGAGAATAAGTTATTATCACTTTCAAATATTGTCTTGGACAGTGAATGCTTAATTTCTTCACCAACAATAAAGTCTTCAAAGTATAAACCTAAAATTGATTGCTTCATATTACCGTATCACATTATTAAGTTTCTCTTTTTCAAAGGCTGGATTCCCCATCACTATTTTCTGATTCTCTACATTTTTAACAACATTAGATGCCATAGCAATAATGCTATTATCACCAATCTGTAAGCCATTTCTGATTGTTGAATTTAAACCAACAAAATTTTTATCGCCCATTTTTACTCCACTTCCCAAACAAACCTCACCTGCAAAATAGTTGTTATTTCCAATTTTTGAATCATGACCTAACAAACAAAGAGAGTTTATAGTATTAAAATTCCCCATTTCAAAATTTGGATTGATAACTGTATTTGTTAATATGACATTGCCAATACCAAGTTTTGCAGATCGGGCTTGCATAACAGTAGGATGTATAAAATTAGTGTATTTCTCTAAAGGAATATCATAGCTATAAAGTAACTTTGTTCTTTCTTCCATAACATCTGGTCTGTACAATGAGTAGATAAATTTTACGTCTTTGTGCTTTCCGTACTTTGACATTAGTTCACTTGGTGAGCATATTATTGGGAATTCATTTATCTCACTTCCTCCTGAAAGATCGTCTAGTGCTAAACCTAAAACTTCTATTTGCTTTCCAAATCTTTCTTTAGCATCAATTATTTGTTCAGCAATAACAATTGCAGTGCCTCTTCCTCCTATTATTATTATTTTCTCCATATCTTCTGTCACTTTTTCTTTAATAAACTATATATTTTTCTTAATACCTTTATCTGAGATAGTTTAATCTTAATCTTATAAATAACAACTTTATTTCTGTACTTATTAGGTGTTTTAGGATTTGTCTCAATCATTAGTTCATAAATATCCTTGTAAAAATGATTCTTTTCATAATTAGCTAGAACTTCTACATAAAGAGAATCCTTGTATTTTTGATATTTATTAAAATCAAATAAAGTAGAATATTGTTCTAATTTACCCAGTAAATCAAGTGTTATAATTGTTCTTTTACACTTTATACACTCAGAACAATTTGGAGTTGTATCTTTTTTATAATTAGTCTCATATGCATTATTATAAATATCAGCAGCACACACATAAAGTTGTTTTTTTACCAATTTATTATCAGCAATATATTTTATTTTTTCTACTCGACTTAAATTACCATTAGCTATGTATATATTACTATTAGTATTCGAAAGAAATGAAGTAATCAACTGCTCATAATAATATTGATCGTATTTATTTAGTTTTATATTTTCAATTGTACTAGTTGATGATATAAAATAATCTAAGTACATGACAAAAAACTAAAAATTCCTATATCATCCTGAAACAAAGCGTTTAGCAAAGATGAAGCGATGTATGTTAATCCATGTTTGAATAAACTTTTAGCCATTTTTCCATGCTTT
>Ga0265293_10007030_pt1 | contig 17594 bp, 15 predicted proteins | sample Munlanlewell138R_FD_192505 | JGI IMG/M metagenome (GOLD analysis project Ga0265293, IMG submission 192505) | Leachate microbial communities from a municipal landfill in Southern Ontario, Canada - Leachate well 138R | ecosystem: Engineered > Solid waste > Landfill > Unclassified | place: Canada...
AGGAAAACTAAGTTTAAAATGCCTTAGAGTTTAGTAATGTCCGTGCTGTTCTACACGCAAGTGAGTTCACGGAATTACTTAACGAAAAGGCATTTTAAACTGTGTTTTCCTTGCTGAAGCTGTATAGCAGTGTTAGAGATGATTGTTCATAGGATATAATACCCCCAAGTGAGCTGTAACGAAACTGAAAAATCCGTCTGAAATATATCCATTTTTCTCTTTATTTAGAGCTGGAAAACTGCTATACTTATAATCATAATATAAGTAATTTTTACATCATCGGAGGATTGACATGAAAAAAAACAAGCATTGTATTGTTATTTTACTAATAATTATATTTGCTACAGCTTATTGCGGTCAAGCAATTGCTAGCTTTGACATCAGTGCGGAATCCGCTATTTTGATTGAAGCATCAACAGGGCAGGTAGTGTTCGAAAAAAACGCTGATACTCCTATGCCACCAGCAAGTATAACAAAATTGATGACACTGTTTATTGCACTTGATTCTTTGGAAAAAGGTGAGATCAAATGGGATGATGAGGTTGTGGTTTCTGAGGACGCATGGCGTATGGATGGCTCACAAATGTTTCTTGCCATCGGTCAGAAAGTTTCTATTGGTGACCTTATAACTGGTATTTCAGTAGTTTCTGCTAACGATGCTTGCATTTCAATTGCAGAACACCTATACGGAAGTGAGGGTGCATTTTCAGAAGCAATGAACAGAAAAGCGAAGGAACTGGGGCTTACCAACTCTCACTTTAACAATTCAAACGGTCTTCCTAGCGATAATCATTACATGAGTGCTCGTGACATAGCAATACTTGCTCAACAGCTTATTGAATCACATCCACGAATCTTGGAACTAGAAACCATACGTGAGTTTACTTTTAATAATATTTTGCAGTATAATAGAAATCCTCTTTTAGGTGTTTATCCGGGAGCTGACGGACTAAAAACTGGTTGGACCGAGGAAGCAGGTTATTGCTTGGTCGGGACTGCGCTGCAAAACGAAATGCGAATGATATCAGTGGTGTTAAAAACTGAAAATGAAGAGGAAAGACTTAAATCATCCCGCGAACTTTTAAGTCATGGGTTTAGAAACTATGAGAAGGCAACAATAATGTGGGCAAACAGTTTAATTGGAGAAAGACCTGTTAAAGACGGTAAACAATTGACAGTACCTATTATTGCGAAAGATAACATAATTGCCGTGATTCCTATTGGGAGCCGTGACGAAATAGAAAAAACACCTGAATACATAAAGGATCTTCAAGCACCCATTACTAAAGGTGATGTAATAGGAACACTAAAGCTATCGCTAAACGGCAAATTACTTGGACAAACTGAGATTTTGGTCAATCAGGATGTTGATCGTGCAGGTTTTTTCGTTCGTCTTTTCCGCTGGATAGCTGGTTTGTTTGGAAGATGAGCAGAGGGATAGTTGGAAGGCTGAAAGGTTGAAGAAACTGGTTAGTTGGAAAGTTGGAAGGTTGGAAGGTTGGAAGGTTGGAAGGTTAGTAGGTTGGAAGGTTGGAGAAATTGGTTAGTTGGTCGGTTGCTAGCTGGTTAGATGAAGTTCTCTTGACTGAAGTTATAGGTCACGAACTTTTAAATTCTCTGCTCATGCTAGCTGCTATTTGCTTGGTGCTCGCTTTATTTTACGGTCTTGTGCAGAATATATAATCCATATGATATAGGTTGCAAGCATTGCAGCAGAAATCGCTTGTGGACTTTTAAAAATGTACGTTGCCACTATATTAAGTGAAACTGAAACAAGAAGAATGACCACCATTTTTTTTAGATAATACTTAACCCTCCCTGTCACTTTGTAGAGGTTATTATAGAAAATATTCAGAACCGAAATCAGTGGCAGTCCAAGCATCAAAACCCACAAAACAGTTAAGGATTCGTTATAAGATGGCAAGAAGTTTATTATTATCGGTTTCACAATAAAATAGCCGAGGGGGAAAAGCCCCGAGCACATAAAAACCACTTGTCGTATCCGCTTTCGAATATGCAAATTGTCTATATTTTGGGACATATATGAATAGAGTATATTCGTTATAGATGTAATCAGCATAAGAAAAATGTTCATAATTGACACTGCAAAGGAATACCATGCAAAAGTCTTAGTGTCAAAAGCAAACATAACAAACCACCTGTCCATCGAAAAGATCAATAGTACAAGCGCATCTGCAAGGAGAACGTAGATACCAGTTTTCATAATTTTTAAATACTGGGAGAAATTCATTTTTGCAGGTTTTATGCCATAAGTATATTTTCTTAGAAAATAAGTCAGCACTCCAGCAAGCAACAAATGATTTATTATCTTAAGCACTATAAATAAATCAGCACTTTTACTTTTAAGTACCCAGACTATTAACACTGTATCCAAAAGCTCAAGAAAAACAATAAACCCCTGCGCCTTTGCATAGTGTAAAAGACCGCCGGTTGCTCTGAAATAAAGTCTAAAAAAGTGTACAAGCTGAAGCGGAAAAACAAAAAACACAAACAACATAAAAGCTTTATCTTTCAAAACAGTTGCAAAAATAACAACTAACAAAGCAAACAACACCAGTTGAAGCTTTACGAGAAAAATGTAATAAGCCTTAAGCTGGGCTGGATCAATCTCATTCTCTTTCCGCCCCCCAAACACTATATAAAGCCCATCGGATAACCCTAAGCTGAAAACTGCCGCATAGGTAGCATAAAGCGAAAAAGCCTTAAAAACAGCATAGCCTTCCATACTGAATACTTTTGGCAAAAAGAACCCGTTAATAACACCTATAAGCAATGCAATAGCATCAACAAAAAGCACCCATGGTGCTTTTGTTTTTCGTATCTTATTTAGTAAGCCTATGGCAGTATGCATCAGATTCATAACTAACCCTTACTCTTGGATTTACTATTACAGTAGTAATCTCGTCTATCAACCCGCAAAGTTCAACGAAGTTTCCCTTGCTTTACTTTGCTAGCTTCAAAATCGCTAGTATTTCTTTCAACACCTTTTCCGAATATTATACGAGTCGGACTTAAAAATTCAAAATTTTGCATATTGCAAAACCTCCTGTTTTAACTGCAATTTTCCTAAAGCGCTGGAAACAATGCCCTCTTATTTTTATTTATATCCTCATAGACTGCTGAAAATCTACCATTGGTATATTTTTCAACTACCCTCTCCATTTTTTCATATTTGAATTCCATGTCTTGTACCAATTTAAACTGCGCTCTGGTACGAACAAGGTTGTGCCCTTCATAGTTTGTTTTAAAATAAACATCACCATTAATGTGGTCTGTAAGGAATCTCATTCCTAGCTCTAATGTAATTAATCTCGCCGAAAAAGAAAGATATTTAATTTCGATAGGTGTTAAAAATTCACCAGCAAGTTCAAGATAACCTCTTGTAAACTCCTCAAACAATCCAAGATCTAGACTGATTTTGGTCAGATCCCTTTCATCTTCTTCTGACGTATTAGCACCTGAACGTATTGAATCCCCAAAATCATAAAGAGAAGATCCTGGCATAACCGTATCCAGATCAATTACGCATATTCCTTCACCACTTTTATTGTCAATAAGTACATTGTTAAATTTAGTATCATTGTGTGTAACCCTAAGTGGTAGTTGACCAGATTCTAATAGGTTGGAAATCAGGGATAATTCTGGCTCCCTTTTTTTAATAAAATTGATTTCGCTTTGCACGCTCTTAACCCTTCCTGCTTGATCTTGGTCAATCGCATCTAATAAAACTTTAAACCGCTTAGGCGTATTATGAAAATCTGGAATAGTATCATAAAGATTTTTAACAGGAAAATCACTTAAAAATTTTTGAAATCTTCCAAAAGCTTTACCTGCATTATAAAGATGAATTGGATCTTCGACTATCTGATAGGTTCTTGCATCACCAATATAGTTGTACGCCCGCCAATAGTTTCCATAGTCACATTTATAGATATATTCACCTTTTTGGGTTGGAACAAAGTTTATGGTCTCTCTTGAGGGGTCTCCACCCTGTTTAATAACCTTCTTCCTGATATGCTGTGTAATAGCAGTGACATTTTCCATAAGCTTATATGGTTCTTTGAATACATTATGGTTGATTCTTTGTACAATATACCGGTTATTACTCCCATTTTCACTTTTAAAAATTGCCATATATGTATCATTTATATTGCCGCACTTTATCTTTTCGTCTTTTATAAAATCCCCACTTACTTCAAAGTTACTGATGACCGCGTCCAACGTTGATTTCACTACTTCGCCCTCCAATACACAGTTATTACCAGTTTATGTTTTTATACCTGTTGTTGTTACAAGTAGCATACATAATCCTCTTTCTATTTTCCGACAATTTACGTACCAAACCATTATACCTTCAAATAAAAAATTTATCAATCCCGGGGTGGGCGTTCGCAGGATATGTTGATTCAAAAGGTACTGTGTCGGGTACAGTCGCTTAAGACTAACAGAAGGTGCAGTCATAATTTATGATGATAAAGTGTAGCATAAAAAACAATTAGCTTTATTTTTACAGAAAACTCGGTGAGTGGAATATAAAAATTACATCCCACTAATCCTTACTTATTCTGAAGTTTGTACAAAATCTTAAAGCCCTCTTTTTCGATGGTATTTTCAATTTCCAGGGTGTTAAGCGAGTTAATCCCAAGCACCACAGCACTTTTTCCACCACCACCGCGATAAACAGCTACATGGGTTATATTTGCACCATGCTTTCCAGTTATGCTGGTCAGATGAGACATTATACCCGGCTCATCATCTGCTTCTACAGTAAGCCTAGTACCATATTCACGAAAACCTAAAAGCTCAATAAAGGATTCGAAAATATTACTTTCAGTGATGATCCCTATAAGCTTGCCATCATCAACAACTGGTAAGAAGCCGATATTATTATCTCTCATCAAAATTGCGGCTTCCTCTAGTAGCGCTTTTGAAGATATTGTTACTGGGTTTTTTGTCATTATCCGGCTTACCTTTGTTTTTGATAAAAGATATGTGATCTCCCCTATACTAAATGTAGTAGCCTGTGATGGAGATGCCCTTAAGACATCTTCTTTTGAAATTATTCCAACAAGCTTACCGTCTTTCACTACAGGCAGACGCCTTATTCCGTTTTTGCTCATTATTTCGTGCGCATCGGGAATAGTCTGATCCGGTGAAATTGTGAACGGATTTGTTGTCATCTTGTTCTTTACAAACATAACATCATCCCCCTAAATAAGCTTTTTTAATATCATCACTTTGCATAAGCTCCTTGCCTGTTCCTGAAAGTACAATGGACCCATTTTCCATAACATAGGCATATTGAGCAATCTGAAGAGCCATACTTGCATTTTGCTCAACGAGAAGAATCGTAGTTCCCGCCTCGTTTATAATTTTTATTATATCAAAAATTTCCTGTACTAGCAAAGGTGCCAGACCCATGGAAGGTTCGTCAAGAAAAAGAATTCTTGGTCGGCTCATAAGCGCACGACCCATCGCAAGCATCTGTTGTTCTCCTCCAGATAATGTGCCTGCCGCCTGCTTCCTTCTGTTTTTTAAAATGGGAAAATGTGTATAAACCATTTCAAGGTCCTGCAAAATTTTGGCTTTGTCTTTTCGAAGGTATGCTCCTAGTTCAAGATTCTCAAGAACAGTCATTGCTGTAAAAACACGACGTCCTTCAGGAACGTGTGAAATACCCAACTCCACCCTTTTTCTAGGAGGAGTTCCGGTAATATCAATCCCATCTAAAAATATCGAACCAGAAGTAGGCTTTTTAAGCCCTGAAATAGTTCTGAGTGTTGTAGTCTTCCCTGCACCATTAGCACCAATAAGCGTAACAATATCTCCGTCCGAAACGGTAAGAGAAATTCCTTTTACTGCATGAATGACACCAAAGTGTACATCCATGTTTTTTATTTCAAGCATCACCAACATCCTCTCCCAAATAAGCTTCTATAACGCGTTTGTTGGATTTAACCTCATCGGGTGCACCGTTGGCAATTACCATACCATAATCCAAAACATAAATACGCTCACAAATTTTCATTACCAGTGACATATCATGCTCTATTAATAAAATTGTAAGGTCAAATTTTCGCCTTATCCAACCTATAAGCTCTGACAACATGACAGTTTCTGCAGGGTTCATTCCGGCTGCAGGCTCATCAAGCAAAAGTACTGTCGGGTTGGTAGCAAGAGCTCTTGCAATTTCAAGATGCCGTTGTTCTCCATATGGTAGGTTCTTAGCGTATTCATTGTATTTATGATCCAACTTCATTATTTTTAAAAGCTCCATACTTTTTTTAAGGAGCTTCGTTTCTTCTCGTTTATAGGAAGGTAAGTGGAAAAATGCCGAAAGTAAACCATATCTTACATTCCTGTGCATTGCTATGCGTACATTGTCAAGCACTGTTAAATCCTTAAAAAGCCTAATATTCTGGAATGTTCTTGCTAACCCCTCGTTACATATAGTATGGGGTTTTAGACCTTGCAAATCTTTTTGCTTTCCATCTTTCCATAGCGTTATTTTACCTTTTGTCGGCATATAAAACCCGGTGAGTAGATTAAATACAGTGGTTTTTCCTGCTCCGTTAGGTCCAATCAATCCTACCAATTCACCTTTATAAATATCAAGGTCAACATTATGAACCGCCATCAATCCCCCAAAGGATTTAGTTAACTTTTCAACTTTCAAAACTGGCATGACCTAAATCCTTCCTTTCCCGGGAAATAGCTTTCCCCGTTTCTTAAAAAAGTTAAGAGAAATTTCCTTTGACCCCAGTAATCCTTGCGGACGAAAAAGCATTATAATAATCAAAAGTAATGAATATAAAATCATACGGATTTCTGAAAGTGCTTGGAGATAAGTAGAAATAACAGCTAAAAGTATAGCTGCCAGTACAGAGCCCGATATACTCCCCAAGCCACCAAATACCACTATTACCAGGACGTCAATTGACCTTTGGAACCCAAACAATCCAGGTTCTATAAAATAGAAGTAAGACGCATAAAGTGCTCCTGCAATTCCTGCACAAAAAGCTCCAAAAGTAAATGCTATAACTTTGTACCTTGTCGTATTTATACCCATGGCTGATGCTGCGATTTCATCTTCACGTATTGAAATGCAAGCTCGACCATGAGAAGAACGCAATAAGTTAAAGATGACCAATATAGTTCCTGCAGTAAAAACAAATAGCCATGTCCAGTTTACGAATTGTGGAATACCACTTAAACCAGCTGCTCCATTTGTGATTTTATCAAGATTTATAAAAACAACTTTTATTATTTCAGACATCCCCAAGGTAGCTATTGCAAGATAGTCGCCTTGAAGACGCAATGTCGGAAGTCCTACCAGAAAACCAACGATAGCTGCTGCTACAGCACCTGTAAGTACGCCCAAAACAAACCCGGTTGTAGTAGGGTTTTTTAAAGTAATAATTGCACATGCATATGCACCAATAGACATAAAGCCCGCATGACCTAACGAAAATTGACCTGTGAAGCCAGTTATAAGATTAAGGCTTACAGCCAAGATTATATTAATGCAAATTGTTGCCAATGTTATTTGAAGATAAGAATTGATAATATTTGTGTAAACAAGAAGTTGGATAATAACATAAGTGAGCGTTAATGCAAGTATTGTCTTTGTGATATTTTGTCCAAAAATTTTTTTTCTTTTTTCTTTCAACCCTACACCTTCTCCCTTACATTTTTACCAAACAATCCTGCTGGTTTTATTATAAGGATTAAGATTAATATTGCAAATACTACTGCATCCCTGTACATTGAATTTAAGTATCCTGCAACAAAAACCTCAACCATACCGATAAAATATCCTCCAACCATTGCTCCTGGAATTATGCCTATGCCGCCAAAAACAGCTGCAATAAACGCCTTCAACCCTGGCATAGTGCCCATCAGGGGATTGATCGAATTGTAGTATATCCCCACAAGAACGCCTGCAGCACCTGCTAGTGAAGAACCGATGGCAAAGGTAAACGAAATTGTAGTATCAATATTAATACCCATAAGCTCTGCTGCATCCCTATCTAAGGATACCGCTCGCATTGCTTTACCGATTTTTGTCTTTTTAACAATATACTGCAGCAATACCATCAAAACAATTGTAATAACCATAATCAAAACCTGCTGCATAGTAATGACCATAGTACCTAATTTAAACTTCTTAGCTATAAATCCTGTCATTGCTGGATAGGAGCGAACTCCTGCTTTCATAAAGAACATAACTACATTCTCTAAAAACAGTGATACACCAATCGCTGTTATCAATACTGCAATCCTTGTAGCATTTCTCAGACGCTTATAAGCAACCTTTTCTATAGTAACACCTAATAATGTGCAAAGCACCATCGCGATTAACAATGATGGGAAAACTCCAAGATTAAATGTAGTCATGCAAAAAAAACCTACATAGGCTCCTATCATATATACATCGCCATGTGCAAAATTAATTAGCTTAATTATCCCATAGACCATAGTGTAACCAAGAGCTATAAGTGCATAAATACTCCCTAATGATAGTCCATTAACAACCTGTTGTAAAAATTGTTCCAAAAACTTCCCCTTCCTTCAATGCTGACTGGTTCAGCTATATCTTTAGTTAATTATTTAAGGAAATTCTTGCTGCTAAAAAAATATTAATATATAAAAATGTAAATGCATATAAGTGAGGGCAATAACTAACCCTCACTTATATGTGAAAAAGTCTATACTGTTCTATTAATTACTAACCCTCTCACTGCTAAATTGTTTTCCGTCTTTGAGTTGGATAACAACAATAGCCTTTACAGGATTGTGGTTTTCATCAATGCTAAAGGAACCGGTAACACCATCGAAGTTTTCAGTTGCGGCAAGTGCACTTTTTACAGCGTCTCCAGTTAATTTGTCAGCTCGACCAATTCCATCAGCTACAAACCTAGCAAGATCATAACCAAGTGCATTAAATGCATCAGGCTCTTTGTTATATTTAGCTTTAAAGTCTTTAATAAAATTCACAACTATATCACTTGTATCAAGTGATGAATAGTGGTTTGAAAAATAAACATCATTAAGAGCTTTTTCACCGGCAAGATCCAATAAGACCGGTGAATCAAAACCGTCGGCACCAAGAACTGGCACCTCAATACCTTGATCACGTGCCTGCTTAATGATAAGACCTGCTTCTTCATAATAACCAGGAATAAATATTACATCAAAATCCTGACCTTTTATTTTAGTAAGAATAGCATTAAAGTCAGTGTCACCTTTAATGTATGCTTCCTTGGCTACAATAGCACCACCACCTGCTGTAAAAGACTTCTCAAAATTCTCAGCAAGGCCTTTACCATAATCGCTGGAGCTATCCATAATAATTACAGCTTTCTTCTTAGAAAGATTGTTAAGCGCATAATTAGCCATTCCTGTTCCTTGATAAGAATCATTGAAACAGATACGGAATGCATATTCTTTTACGCCATTTGCGTCAACTGTCACATCGTCTCCAGTAGTAGAACCGGATGCTACGGGAATTTTGTTTTTTGTTGCTACAGGAATGGTAGCTTTGAAAGCACCTGTGGTTGCCGGTCCAAGCACAGCAAGAACCTTGTCCTGTGTCATAAGCTTTGTTACAAGGGACGTTGCTTCAGCCGGATCAGATTTGTTATCATACTTAAAAGGTGCGATTTTTTTGCCATCTATTCCGCCAGCATTGTTGATTTGTTCAATTGCTAGCTCAATGCCCTCTACAGAGCTCTGTCCATAAGTTGCGACCTCTCCTGTTAGCTCATAGTTGATACCAATCTTGATTTCATTTTGATTTGTTGTTTCTGAGCAGCCTGCAAACAGTGTCAACACAAGGGCTGTCATAATCACTGCACAAATAATTTTTTTCATTTTGTTCCTCTCCTTTTTAGAGTAGTTTATAGCCTATCACCACTTTATCATGTTAAACTGCTACATTTGATTTTTACTAATTTTATAATGTCTATCTACTTTTGTCAATGAGTTTTTACCGTTTCTTCAACCCTGCTTCATTAGTAATTGAGACTATCCACAGGTAGCTGAGGAGTCTTCCTTACTGAAGTTGTGCTGCAGTATTAAAGAAGTTGTTCATAAAAGGCACTATCAGAATAGCTACAAGTAATTATATCTATTCAATGAGGAGTAACCTAAAAAACAATTATCACTGCACCTTTGGCATTTTTCTGGCTTCATCGCAAGTGTTTTGCCACCGTTCGGTTTCCTGTACTCCAGCTGCCTGCTCCCAAGCTTTCACAAGTTTGACTGACTCAATGTAATCCAAGCGGTCATTTAGTATTTTCTCAGGATTTAAATCACTTGGAATCAATGCAGCCATTTCTTTAACCTTATCATTAAAACTAGCTGCAACATTTGATAATTCTTCTGGATCATCCGCAAGATTAAAAAGCATATCATATTCTTCATAGCCATGGTGCCTGATATATTTAAAATCTGACCGTCTGACCATAGTGCTAAGGAAAGGCTCTTTATTGTATCTAAGCATCAATTCGCTAAAAACTGTGCGTGTTTCATCCGTTTTTCCCTCACAAAGTGAAGGTACGAGACTCACTCCATCCTGCTTTGCTGGAAGAGTAGCGCCTGCAAGTTCACAAAGAGTAGAACCAAGGTCGATAAGACTTACAGGTGACTCCATTTTCTGACCTTTTAAAATATCCTTCCCCTCAAATATCATTGGAACACGAGCTGATGTTTCAAAAAAGGTTTGTTTCCCAAAGATTCGTCTGTCTCCTACCTGATCCCCATGGTCAGATATGTATGCAAAAATACCTTCTTTTCGGTTTGTTTTTAGGTATTGATTAAAAGCCTCTCTTACCTCGCCCATCTGCTTATCAATAGTCTCTATCATCCCAAAATAGGCTGCACGAGCTTTTACAAGTGTCTCTTGGGATACTTCCTTTATACGGTTCTTGTAAAGAGGCTCTAAAAATCCAGGGGGATTATTGAAGCTTTCAGGAATATCAATCAATTCCTTATAATATTTGTATAATTCGGGTGGCGCAGTATAAGGAAAATGTGGTCCATAAGTTCCTACCAGAATAAACTGAGGTTTTTCGTGAGGTTTTGACAGGTAATCTAAAGCTGCATTTATGACATCTTTGTCATATTCTAGTACCGGTGAATTTCCACCACCAATAACGCCTAAGCATCCCGGGTCACTATAGCATTTAAAAAATACTCCTCTTTCCTCGGCTAGCTTATCAGCGGGACGGTTCCATGTCACAGGCGTTACATCTCCAACCAACCTTTTTGTAAATCCATGCCTTTGATTACTTCCTATAAAATGCATTCGCCCAATCAAAACTGTTTCGTAGCCCGCCTCCACAAGAGAGTGAATAAAGGTAGGACTAGTTTCAGGTATCGCCCCGTCATTTGAATACATACCTGTATGATATGGGTATCGACCTAAAAGCATCGAAATCCTAGCAGGTACACAAAGTGGGCATGGAGTATAGGCCTGGGTAAATGAAGTCCCATCTTCGCACAATTTTTCCATGTTCGGTGTACGCACAATACCACCTTCAAAAGATGAGAATATTGGACTATGCTGATCACTCATAAAAACTAAAATATCTTTAGATGTCATTTTTACACCACTTCCTTCGAACATATATGTTTGATTCCATTATTATAGCACATTTTATTGAGCTTCCGTCATAGCAGATCGAACTTTGTAGGACATTTTCACATGTGGTGTTATTGTTCAGACCCTACATATTGAGATATAACTTTTGCAATATCGGAAACTAAGTGGATCATAATGGGGAAACTCAAATGGGGAAACTCAAATATTTTTTCTTATTGACAAAAGACTTCAGTTATTGTATATTTACTTCAATAACATATTTTAAAAAAGTAATAACCGTTGATTGAGAGTAGTAGCATAATTACTTTATGTAAAGAGAGCCGCCAATGGTGAGAATGCGGTGATAAAGCTTGTTGTGAATGGACTCATGAGGGCAATGCAGAAATTAATTTAAACTTATTAAGAGTATGCTAGCCGGGATCTTCGCCCGTTATCAATGAAGCATGTATGTACGTACATGAAAATAAGTGGCATATTATATGCAAATTAGGTGGTACCGCAGAGATTATAGTCTTTGTCCTTTTAGGGGCAAGGGCTTTTTTTATTATATAGGAAAGTATAATTTCCTATATAATGGGGATTGCAAAGGGGAAGCCCCTTTGCTGCTTTAAGGAGGGTGCTCAGGATGCGAAGCATCCGTCGAAGGGAACCATAAGGTTCCCTAGCGAAAAAAAGTGGCAAAGCCATCTTTTTTATTGTATAGGAAAGTATACTTTCTTAGACAATGGGGATTAACCTACTTTTTAGGGAATAATCAGGTTATATAAGTATCAAAACATGCTGTATAAAGAAAGGAGGAAGGCTAGTCACATGGCTTGGTCCATGGAACTTAGCCGAAATATTATGAACAAGATACCCTACAAAATTTATCTAACAGAGGATGAGATACCAAAGTCCTGGTACAATATGAAAGCCATTATGAAAGAGCTACCTGACCCAATGCTGAATCCAGCCACTTTAAAGCCCTGTACCCGTGAGGATCTGGCTCCTGTGTTTTGCGATGAACTGATTGACCAAGAGCTTAACACCACTGATGTGCATATCAAAATTCCCCAGGAAATACGAGACTTTTACATTATGTATCGTCCATCTCCGCTTGTCAGAGCGTATTGCTTGGAAAAATCACTGGGCACACCAGCTGAAATCTATTACAAATTTGAGGGCACAAATACATCTGGCTCGCATAAACTAAACTCATCAGCTGCACAAGTGTATTATGCTAAAAAACAAGGCATTACCAAGCTTACTACTGAGACCGGTGCTGGTCAGTGGGGGACAGCGTTGGCCATGGCATGCGCCTACTACAACATTGATCTTATTGTATATATGGTAAAGGTATCTTCAGAACAAAAACCTTATCGTAAAGCTGTAATAGAGACATATGGCGGAAAGGTTATACCGTCACCGTCAAATACAACAAAAATTGGCAAAAAAATTCTAGCAGATCATCCTAATACAGGTGGCTCATTAGGTTGTGCTATTTCAGAAGCTATTGAGGTAGCACTAACGTCAGATAACTGCAGATATGTATTAGGCAGCGTAATGGATCAAGTAGTTCTTCACCAAACTATAATAGGTCAGGAAACAAAAACTGCTTGCGAAAAATATGGTATTGAACCTGACATTATTATCGGCTGCATGGGCGGTGGCTCAAACTTTGGCGGACTTATTGCACCTTTTATGGGTGACAAAATTGCTGGCAAAAACAATATACGCTTTATCGGAGTAGAACCTGCTTCATGCCCATCACTGACTAGAGGAAAGTATGCTTATGATTTTGCAGATACCGGAAGAACAACACCTTTACTCAAAATGTATACTTTAGGATCTGGATTTATTCCATCACCAAACCATGCAGGTGGTCTTAGATTTCATGGTATGAGCCCGATATTGTCTAAGCTTTACCACGACGGATATCTTGATGCTGTTACGGTAGAACAAACGCCGGTATTCGAAGCAGCTAACTTCTTTGCTCGAACTGAAGGCATTCTCCCAGCTCCAGAATCTGCTCATGCTTTAAAAACCACTATAGATGAAGCTATAAAGTGCAAAGAAACCGGTGAAAAGAAAACTATTATCTTTGGTCTCACAGGAACTGGTTACTTTGACTTAACAGCATACATGAGTTACAACAACGGCACTATGACAGACTTTATACCTTCTGATGAAGACTTGGAACAGGGCTTTGCTACATTACCTAAGGTATAATACCCCAAGGATCCACCATGTTTCTTTCTAACGATTTTATTACTCCACATAAAGTTGGTAAAACAACTTTTTTGTGGAGTAATAGCTTATATAATCCTTGTTTGTGAAGATTTTTTATTTGTTTCTGTTCAGTCCCTCTATAACTTGAGATATAATTGTGCAATAACGGAAACTTTTATTTTATTGTAATACAAGTGAAATATAATTTTAAGTTTTACATAATCGTATATTATGTTAATATGTGTTCAGGGGAAAATGCAAAAAAGGTCTTAGTAATTTTTGATAAAAGTTTGAAAGGACGGGATTATTGGTTATGACAAAAAGATTTTATAAACTTGGTTCAACTATTCTAATTACAGCTTTTCTATCTACAGCAATACCGCAAATTACATATTCATCCCCTGCATTGATACAAAGCAATATTGATATTCCGAGTGACTGGGCAAAAGCAGAAGTTGATAAAGCAAAAGAACTCAACCTTGTTACAGATAGCATCCAGGGAAAATACAAACAGAGTATAACCCGCAAAGAGCTTTGCAGCTTGGCGATAAATCTATATAAAGCGCTTAGCGGTAAAGAAGTTTCAGTTCAATATAATTCACCTTTTAGTGACACAAAAGATGAAGATGTTGTATTCGCAAATAAAATAGGTATAGTATACGGAACAGGGGATGGAACGTTTCTACCCGACGAAACAGCAACCCGTGAAGAAGTAAGTGTTATACTGTTTCGCACCCTCAAAGCTGCAAGATCAGGGCAAGATTACATTGCACGTAATGAATACATGTTTTCAGACAACAATATGATCTCTGTTTGGGCTAAAGAAGCTGTTTATTACATGCATTCAGTACAAATTGTAAACGGCGTCGGAGATAATAAGTTTAATCCTCAAAATGAAACATCCTGTGAGGAATCCATCATTTTTGTTAAAAGAATTTTTGAAAAATCAGGTTCAAAAAGCGTTCAAAATTTAGACCGGGATAAAGATACTCCTTCTCGCGGAGAGCAACAGAGTACAGCTGATAAACTAAGAACGCTTATCCCTAATGAAATGGGGAAGCCCTATCTGTGGGGAGGTTCAGGTCCAGACAGCTTTGACTGCTCAGGTTTAGTGTATTACCTTTATGGGAAACTAGATATAAAACTTCCAAGAGTTGCAGCCTCACAGGCAAGTGCAGGAACTTATGTCGCAAAAGAAAATCTTATATATGGTGATCTTGTGTTTTTTGCAAGAGACGGGCGAAACATTAATCATGTAGGAATTTATGTTGGCAATGGGCAGTTTGTGCATGCTCCTCAATCCGGAGACGTTGTTCGGGCAACCACACTGATGTCGGGTTATTACGCAAGAACCTATTACACTGCCAGAAGAGTTATAGATTAGACTGTTTAAACACCCCTTAGTCTGGGTAATTATATGATTATTACCCAGAAAGTCACGTAGTACAATTGAGGGCTTAATTACAGTAATTCGTCGTTTTATGACTTTCTGGGTAGAAACCATAATTTATAAAAAATATAAATGATTAAAACACAAAAAGTATGTTTTAAAGCTTCACATACAATAAATGTATAGTGACTTAAATTCCTGTTTATGCAGTATATATTGTCGCAAAATTAGTTCAACTTGCTTAATGGGGAATAATCATGTAATTGGGGGGTAAGTAAATGGACAATGTTTTGTTTGCTTTTGCACTAACTCTTTTTGCAGGCTTATCTACCGGAATAGGTAGTATTCTTGCGTTGTTTACGAAAAGAACTAATACAAAATTCTTATCTGTTGCACTTGGTTTTTCTGCAGGTGTTATGCTCTATGTTTCAATGATTGAAATCTTTGTTAAGGCCCAGGATTCGCTGGTAGAAGCACTGGGTAAAACACGCGGTTCATGGGCTACTGTAGGTGCTTTTTTTGGTGGCATATTCATTATAGCAATTATTGATAAGCTTGTGCCCTCATATGAAAATCCCCATGAGTTTCGTAAAGTTGAAGATATTAAAAATGAAAATCTCGAGGGCAATAATGAAAAATTAATGAGAATGGGTGTTTTTACAGCTTTGGCTATCGCGATTCACAACTTTCCTGAAGGTCTTGCTACTTTTACATCAGCAATTAAAGACCCATCTTTGGGAATTGCAATAGCTGTTGCAATAGCAATCCATAATATTCCCGAAGGCATTGCTGTTGCTATACCTATATTTTATGCTACCGGTAGTATGAAAAAAGCATTTAAGCTTTCCTTCCTTTCCGGTCTATCTGAGCCAGTGGGCGCAATTGTTGGGTATTTAATTTTATATCGCTTCTTCAACGATGTAATCTTCGGTATACTTTTTGCAGTGGTAGCGGGAATAATGGTGTTTATTTCTTTGGACGAACTTTTACCAACAGCTAGGGAATATGGGGAACCTCACCTTTCTATCTATGGTGCTATAGCAGGTATGATGGTTATGGCAGTAAGCCTGCTCTTGTTTGTTTAACGGTCTATCATTCCTAAGTTTTCATCAAAAGGCGGAAATATTAATCCCTTTTCGGTAATAATCGCAGTAATATACCGGTTTGGGGTAACATCAAATGCTGGGTTTCTTACGTCTACTCCTGTAGGCGCAATTTGTATACCTTGGATATGTGTTACCTCTTTTGCGCTCCTCTCTTCTATTGGAATGTCCTTCCCTGTAGCTGTGTTAAAATCTATAGTAGACATAGGTGCAGCAACATAAAAAGGTATATTGTTTTCCTTTGCAAGAACTGCTACAGAATAAGTTCCAATTTTGTTAGCTGTGTCACCATTTACAGCAATTCTGTCAGCGCCAACAATTACACAATCTATCTCTCCTGAGTTCATAAAGTGACCTGCCATATTGTCACATATTAGAGTAACTGGTATTCCCTCCTGCATAAGTTCCCATGCGGTCAGCCGTGCCCCCTGAAGGTAAGGTCTCGTTTCATCTGCAAACACCTTTATATTTTTACCTGATATAAAAGCTGCACGAACAACACCGAGTGCGGTTCCATAGTCACATGTCGCCAGCGCACCTGCATTGCAGTGGGTGAGTATAGTAAAATTGTACTTTATAAGCTCATTGCCGTAAGAACCAATAGCTTTATTAGTTTTAATGTCTTCTTCATCCATCAAAACAGCTTCTTCATATATTATCTCTTTAATGACATCAATCGGTTTATCCTTATTATCAATAGCTTTTTTAATGATCCTGTCAATTGCCCAGAACAGGTTAACAGCTGTAGGTCTGGTACTTTCCATTACTTTTTTTATATCATTAAGCTTTTTAAAAAATTCTTCTTTTGAATCTGTTTTGATTTCATATGCACCAATAGCGATGCCATAGGCAGCAGTAACACCAATTGCAGGAGCACCTCTTACAATCATATCGGATATTGCCTTTGCAACTTCAAGATATGTTTTGCACTCTATAATACAGTGTTCTTTGGGAAGCTTGGTTTGGTCAATGAGTTTTAAGACTCTGTTTTTAAATTCCAAAGGTCTCATAAAAATTCTCCTTTAAAGTTATCAAGTACGTGCAATTGCCCTTTTCCATAAATTATACCTTTGCAGAGTATGTTAGTCAATAAAATAACATCGAACATCAATCCTGTAGCGTATTAGAGGTTGCTGTTCAGACCCTCTGTAACTTGAGATATAACTTTTGCAATAACGGAAACTTCGCTTCATTTGCAAGAGCTGTATAGTTCAGCTCGGGCAAGCCGAAACTCGCAAAAATACATTTTGAAATATTACTTTGTTGC